>Ga0074046_10001695_pt1 | contig 19612 bp, 12 predicted proteins | sample BogForMeECP23OM3_FD_94441 | JGI IMG/M metagenome (GOLD analysis project Ga0074046, IMG submission 94441) | Bog forest soil microbial communities from Calvert Island, British Columbia, Canada - Bog Forest MetaG ECP23OM3 | ecosystem: Environmental > Terrestrial > Soil > Wetlands ... | reverse complement strand
CGGAACATAGAGGCGAAGATCCGTGGTCTTAAGCCCATAGAGGGCGAGAACGCGGGCGTCGATCGGATCGGTTTTGGCGAGAAGGCCGAGATACCTGGCGAAATGGCGAACGCGCGATCCGTGGGCCTTGTGGACGGCGATCCCGAGTTCTTCGCAGACTTCGAGAACATGGCGTTCATAGCCGCCGGTCGCCTCGCAAACGACAACGAGAGGCCCAAGGGAGGCCTCGGCATTGCGCCGCATCTCGGCCATCAGCGCTTTGCGGATTGCTGTAGGCTTGTTCGCAGCGATGCTTTGTTTTTCTGTGGGCAAAACATGAATAACCAGACTGCCCTTGGCGACCTCGAACGCAAATGATTGAATGCAGATAAAGCCGGGTTCATAGTCATGACGGATGTTCCGTGATCCTGGATTGTATGCGGCCGTGCGAGGCCCTTCTACCGTTCGGATGGACATGGAACTGAAGCGGCGCAGGTCAAAGATACGCGTGGACCGTGTGGTCTATCCGGGGCGCGACCGTGCGCCGCCCACGAGGAAGGGCGGCCGCCCTCCCTCGTGGGCTGATGCTTTCCGATTCGTTGGCGATAGAAAGGTCAGCTGTCCCGAGATACAATCCGGGGCCATTACAGATCGAAACGCCTTTGCGTTCCTGGATACGACGCAAGCGCCGTTCCGGGATGACGATTCCGATTTTGCGCACTCCGCTCTCTCACTGATTGACTCTCATCAGGGGAGCGGAAGCGAACTGCCTCGCTTGACGGGACATTCGGACTGCGACACCGGTGTCCAGCCTCCTTCCGTTCGCCCTTGAACGCTATAGCGCGCATTGCAGACGCTGATCCGCGGCGGAATATGGCTCCTTTCAAAAAGATCATGGGCCGGCTTCATATCGCGCCAAAAATCGGCCCAGGGGTGCCAGGCAAAAGCGGCCATACGCTCATCCGTCATTCTGAAGGGAAACACGTGCGCCGGCACCCGCTCTTGCCCATTATCAAGCGCTGCAGTTACGAGCAGCCACAGCTCATCGATCGCTGCATCGGTCATCGCGATGCAGCCGACCGATGCGCATCCGCCGTGGACCATCAGGTTCGCGCCGGTCCGGTTATGCGCCCTGTCGAGAGCATTCGGGTATCCGAGGTTGAAAGCGCGATGGTAGTGGCTGTTCGGATTGAGCTGGTCTTTTCCAATGCTGTAAAAGCCTTCGGGGGCTTGTAAATCGCCCTCGTGCACTTTCGGGCCGAGCTGACCGGACCAGGCGCAAATGGGATATGTGGCGAACAGCTCGTAACGTTCGCCCCGCTTCATCCAAACCTCCGCCTCAAGGTCGCCCTTGAAAATGCGCAAGAACACGGGGCTGCCGCGCTTCAGTCCCTTCTCTTTGAGCCGCTCCTCGACCTGGGCAGGGTCGGCTCTCTTGGTAGCCGACACGCCTGAGAAGAAGTTGCGATAGCCGTTGGGCCAAAATGTCGGCGATTGCAAATCGATCGTGCTTTGAAGCTGCCCCGTCTGGAGGTCCCAAAGCTTCAAAGTCTTGTCCCAGCTTCCCGAAAGCGCTCTCTGCCCATCGGGTGAGAATGCAGTTGAGGTGACGATGTCTGAATGGCCTTCAAAAGTCTTGATCAGGTCTCCGGTTTTCGCATCCCAGAGCTTCAGCGTCTTATCCTTGCTAACTGACAGCAGGCGGTGGCCCTCGCTCGACACGGCAACCGACAGGATCTCATCCGAATGCCCCTCGAAGGTTCTAAGAGGCTGGCCGGTCGCTAAATCCCAAAGCTTGATTGTCTTGTCCTTGCTGCCGGAGAGCGCCTCTCCGCCGTCCACAGAGAATGCTGCCGAAGTCACCGCATCCGCGTGGCCTTCGAGGGTCTTGAGAAGCTGGCCCGTTTCCACGTCCCAGAGTTTGAGCGTCTTATCCTTGCCTGCTGAGAGCGCCTTTTGCCCATCGGGCGAGAAGGCAACGGACAGCACTTCGTCGGAATGCCCCTCGAGGGTCCTGAGGAGATCGCCCGTTGACGCATCCCACAGCTTGACGGTGTTGTCGGCGCTTCCCGAAAGCGCTCGCTTACCGTCGGGTGAGAAGGCGACCGATAGAACCTCGCCCGCGTGCCCTTCAATGGTTTTGACGGCCTGCCCGGTCGTCACGGTCCAAATGCGGACACGCTTGTCGCTGCCCCCCGACAGGATTTGATGTCCTTCTCGAGAAAACGCGACCGCATTGATCCTGTTCGCCTGTGCATCAAGGGTTCTGAGAAGAAGCCCTGTCGGAATGTCCCACAGCCTCAGCACGTTGTCCTGACCGCCGGAAACCGCTTGCCGGCGGTTCGCGGAGAGCGCAACCGCATTGACTGCTCTTGAGTAGCCCAAAAAGAGCCCGATAACCGGATTCGTGTCAGCTTTTAACGTTTCGCCCATCACACCGGAGAGAACTGCTAGCGCAAAACCCAGCCGCACCAAGAGTCGCACACATCGCACCATGTTTCGTGCCCCCAATCAGCGACGCGGTATCATCTTGAATGCTATCTTTGCAAGCACGGTTCGAATTCGCTGTTGGGGATGGGAGTTGGCGCTTTTTAATGACCTAGCTGACCTCGCTCCCCATCGCGACCATCGCTTTCGTAAAGAAAGCATAAGCCGGTATTGTGGCGCCCAGGAACGCACCGGCGCTGCGCCGCCAACACCTCCGCTCAAAAAGTGGTGCGCAACGCAACGTGCGGGGGCGATATTGAGGGCTTGATCCGCCTGGAGGCGTTGTTCATGCGAAAAGGCCCCCGTTCCCCAGGACTTGGGGCTATTGGGAAGTCGACCAGAGTGCAGTGACCGGAAGCACATGCGTTAGACGAACATCGCTGAACCAAACTTCTCCGGACACGAGTTCCTCCGATGCTGACCGGGCGTCGTGAATAAGCCGCAGTATTTCGCCGGCGCATTCAGAGAGTTGCGGCACCTCGGCATCAAACGTGAAAACGCGCCATTGCGGGGATTGGCCAAGCAGCATCTCCGTCTCTCCCAAAATCTTTTGCGGCCCGGAAGCGCAACGGATTTGCCAGCGCAACCCGCGTTTGCCGCTGATTGCTCCGCGAAGATTGCCCTCAACCCTATAGCGGCCCGGCGGAAGAAACAAAACTTGACTCATCTGTGGAAATTGAACGCGGCCATCGCCGAACTTGATATGAAACGCATTGCCTGTGCTGTTTTTGCCGAGCGGTGCGAAATCCGCAACTGCGTTCTTGCCAGGGTCGATCGTCCAATCGAAGGGAAGTCCGCTCGGCTTGCTTTCAAAGCGTCCATTTGTCAGGAGCTCGATCTTTTCAAGCTGGTCCCCGCTTAAGGACTGCAGCCACGCATTGTAGGCTGCGTCGATTCTATTCACGCTGATCAAGAAGTTAAGGTAAGGCGCGAGTTCTTTATCCGATACAGGTTTTCCGGCATTTCTTAGAGCTGTCATGACCAAAAGAGGCGCGTCGGCATCCTTGGAAGCGCGCGGAAAGACCTGAAAGAACTGCTTGCGCCAAGCCGGTTCGGAAGCGAGCCGGTCAACGAGAAGGCTGCGGCCCTCGGGCTCCGCTGCAAGGAGCGAGAGGTAGCTGTAAATGTATGTCGCCAGTTCTGGCCGTGTTCGTAGCAAGATGTCGGAGTAATGAAGGGTGGCTTTGAAATCTTTCCGATAATAGCTGTCGTTAATCAGCCAAAAAGTGGCGATCGATTCGCGACGAGAATGCTCAAACGCCTTCTGCATGAGCAGGCGGACTTGATCTGCGCCGCTGACCACTTCTGCCAGCGCTCGATACGCCCTTGCATTCAGTGGATCATTTGCAAGCGCCCGTAGCGCCAGATCGCGAATTTCCTCGCGCAGGTCTTCACGCTCGCCGAGTTCAGTTTCGCTTTCCTTTGCTTCAGGCAGGCTGGAGAGTGTATTAGACCGTTCCTCTCGCTTGGTATCCTCAGGTCCACTCGCCTTTTCTGCCCCGATGCCGGTAATCGCGACAAGCTTCTCTCTGCGCTTTTCGGCCTTGCTCAGGAGCGCCATAGGATTATTTGGGTTGAAAGCCAGCGCAGCATCGGGTTCCACCGTGGCCAGCGCATAGGGCAGGCTTTTCGTGATGACAAGCCAAAGAGACATAAGGCTGAGAACTCCAACAAGAGCGGACCTTGAGGGGTTCTCGATCAGGGCGGCCCAGAAGTTCGCGATGTGTCCTGATATACGTCGCGTATAGGAGTGGCGCTTGCTGCCTTGACGTTTACTCATTGGCCTCCTCCTAGCAGCAGACGGAGCCTGCTCCAAAAGCCCTCAGATTTGACTCGCTGTATAACCAACCGCTTCCTGGAACTGTTTGTGCGGGCATCAAACCGCTGGGCTATTTTGACATTCTTGGCGAAAGCCCTAGGGTCCACGCCCCATTTCGGCGGAGGTTCTTTGGTCGCCAATGACGTATTGTACGCCGTGCGCCGCTCGTCTGTTTTGATCGTCTCCCACGCCTCGGTAATGCGTCTGGCAAAAAGACTTCTGTCTAGGAGGTTCGAGGCGGAGGCATCTGATGCCACATCTGGGTGCAACCACCTCATGATGAGAGCCATATTCCGGCGAAGCTCGCTGAGGGGTGTCCCTCCGTTGGCTCCAAGGATGCGATAGCTGTTTCCACCGGGGTGCAAAAGAACTTGCTCAATGAAGAAGTCGGCCGCTCTTTGTAAAGTCGCTTCTGTCCGGCCTGTTAATTCGGTCGCCTTACTTAGAGCGTGAGCTTCACCGACTGCGATCTCTAACAAAAATGTCACTCCGTCAGGCAGGTGTGATGCCTGCGCCAGCCTCGCGGCATGCGGGCGCTCCAGCATGGAGATGGCTGCCACCAATGCATCCGCTCGCGGCATCTCAGCTCACGGCCGTTTTGGATAGTTTGCGCTGCCCCTGACCAGCGGAGCTGGGCGTCGAATGGGAGTATGTATCTTCCTCATAGCTAGAGCCGTAGCTGTACCTATAGCTATAGGCATAAGCATAGCCCACAGTCTTGGCATGGAACTTGGTCATAACGGAGCCAAGAACGTTGACGCGGGCGAGTTGAAGGCGACGCAATGCCGAACGGATCATCCCCTTTCGCTGATCCCCAGCGCCAACCACGAATACAGTTGCTGCTGTTGCGCTCGCAATCAGCTGGGCATCTGCAAGGCCCAGCAGGGGCGGAGCATCAAAGATGATCAAATCGAACACCTCCGAACCAAGCGAGATCAACGAATAGATGCGGGTTCCGCTCAAAAGATCCGCGGCGTTAGGCGGCAGAGGCCCCGACGCCATGAACGCGAGATTCGGGTAGCCGGTTTTTTGTATGACATCCGGCGGCATTGAAGCCCCAGTTAGGAAGTTGCTGAAACCAATTGTATTATCAAGCCCCTGCTTGGAATGGAGCGAGGGCTTTCGAAGATCTGCATCAACCAGAAGAACCTTTAGACCCATTTGCGCGAAGTGGCGCGCGATGGTGAGCACCGTTGTCGATTTCCCCTCTCCTGGCCCGGCGCTCGTCACAGAAAGCGACCGGGGCAAGCCAGATTCAGTAGAAAACTGCAAGGCGGTGGCAAACGAGCGGTAGGCCTCGGATATCGCCGAGCGCGGGTCGGTCAGCGCATCCCCTGCCTGTCCCTCCGGGCGCGGAATGATGCCAAGTGTGGCGAGGCCGGAAATCTGCTCAATTTCCTCGGGGGCGCGCACGCGGTCATCGAGCATTTCGAGGATTATGGCGCAAGTAACGCCCAGGCCAAATCCCATCGCCAAGGCTATTATGAGATAGCGCGGTATATTCGGTTCGGATGGGATAGAGGCGAGCGCTGCGTGCTCGACGATGAAGACGTTGCTGGTGCCTATTCCACCGGCTATATCTACCTCTTTGTAGCGCTGGAGCAGGCTATTGTATAATCCCCGGTTGGTGTCAACCTCGCGTTTCAAGACATTATACTGAATGCCTTTCTTTTGCAGGTTGAGGACCTCCTCCCTCAAGGTCTCTATGCGCGCTTTCATCTCGGTTTCCTCTGAAAGCGAGGATTCGTAAGCTGCCTTAAGCGAGTTGCGGATTGTCGCGACCTCGGCCGCGATCTGCCTGTCAATTTCCCTTATTTTGTTAACGATTTGGACCATCGCGGGGTAACTAGGCTTGAAGTTTTCGAGTTTCTCCTGGTACTCCGTCTCAAGCGTCTTGCGCTGGCCGCGCAATGAGTCAATCACGCGATTCGACAGGAGCTGGGGAAGGCCGATTACCGTTGCTTTCTCGAGTTGCTTCCAGAGTTGCTCGTTCTTGATGCGTTCGGAAATCAGCTGGCCGAGCGCAGTGTTGGCGGCAGCGAGATTGTTTTCGGCGATGGACGATTTCTCCGTTATCTCCACCATTCTCTCGCGTTCCGCAAACTGCAGGAGCGCCTTCTCCGAGTCCCCAAGGCGGATCTGAAGTTGCTTGATCTGGTCTTCAAGAAAGGTCTTCGCATAAGAGTTGGCTTGAAACCTCTTGTCCAATGTGGACGCCACATAAGCCTCGGCATAGGCGTTAGCGACTTGCTGGGCTCGGAAAGGGCTCGGATCCAAGTAAGTCAGGTCAACCAGGCGGGACTGCATAACCGGAGAGATCGAAACATTCAGCATGACAATCTTCACGGCGCGTGTTTGAAGTTCCGACGGCGAAAGCCCTTGAGCTTTCTTGGAACCAGTCAGGAGACCAAAAGCGGACACCTCGACAGACTCGAAGAAATCTCCGTCTTCATGAAGCCGAAGCGCCGAGACAACGCGCTCCGCCATGGCGCGGCTCTTAAGGAGTTCATATTGTGTCCGTAAAAACTCGGTTCCGCCTTCTTCGTTTGGGGAGGTGGAGCCGCCTTCGATAACCTTACCCGGTTCGCGGTCAATTTGGATCCGAGCCGTTGCGGAATACAGCGGAGTCTTCATAGCCGCGCGAACGCCGCCAAGGACAAAGAAAACGAGTGCCAAGCTGAGTATAAGCCATTTTCTCTTGAGAAGAATATGCATGTATTGGCGCAGGTTTTTGGCAAAATCGTTTCCCTCTTCCGAAATCTCAAGTCCGAGCGGATAATATTGCTCTCGATTTGCAAAGCTTACCTGATTGCCGCCCGCCGGAATAAGAGCCCGCCCGGCGCCAGTACGCTCTTGAGCCGCATCTAGAGGCACATTATTCATTCGATCAACTTACCTTTCTGCAGCGCTCGTATCTATGGTCAGCTAAAGCAATGGAGCGAGGGAGGCCAGCGGAGCTAGCCTGTAAAATACTTCCATCCCCTGTTTGATATCGGAAGTGGGTGCAATAATAACGTCACCGGCTTCTAGCTGGATGTCCTCCACCCTTCCGTGATGTATCTGAGAAACATCGAATTTTCCTGCGGAGGACTTGCCATTCTTTTGGCGAATGAGAAGAACTGTTTCCTCTGCATTAGCCTCGAAGCCACCGGCGACGGCTATAGCCTGTAAGAGCGACATTCCACCTGTTATGGGGTAGACGCCCGGCTTCTTGACCGCGCCTTCAACAGTAACGCGCTGGCTGTTATATTCCTTAATGAACACGCTGATCGCCGGATTTTGTAAATACTTCGTACCTAATAACTTGGTCAACTCCTGCTCGACTTCCCTCGCTGTTCTTCCGCCAGCCTCGAGTTCCCCGACGAGGGGATAGTTGATTGTTCCGGCCTCTGAAACTTGCACAGTCTTGGACAGATCGGGCACCTTGAAAACGGTGACCTCAAGCACATCGCGCGGTCCAATCTTGTAGGCCTTGTTGTTGGGGTCGGATGCGGATGACAGGGTCAGAGCGACCTTGCTCAACGCGGCTTGCTGATCAGCTTGCACGGCGTCACCGTTCTTTCCGTCCACAGCGTCTTTAACCGCCTGACCGGTTGATTCGGTGGAAATCTTCGTGAGTTCTGGTTTTTCAGCGCCGAGATCGCTGATCGAAGAGCCGCTGCATGCGCTTAGCAAGGCGACCGCAACCGCGGGCAACAGGAATCTAAGCAGAGCCATTGTTTCCTCGCAATCCTTTCGATCCAGAGCTAGTTGCGCTGGCAAATCCTATTGCAACCACTCGTTAGTACAGCTTCCTATCTCATGACAACTTATTGTTGTGTTTTTCCTCATCTGCATACCTTTGCGCCCTGCGGTCAGCGGGACTTGCCGGTTCGGGGATTAGGTTTCGATCGAAGTGGGATCGGTCAAAAATCGGATGCGCTGCTTCCGCCGAGAACAATGATAATCGAAGAGATTCTCGTGGCCGGCCCAGTTCATTGCTGAAAGGGTCGAAGCAAGAGTCGGCGAGGCGTGCCCAGAGCTATGCAGGGGGCCTGCTTCTTTATTCCAAAGCGTTGAGAAAGAGTTCGCTCACACACCTGCCGTGACGCTCCCAGTTCGATAGGGGCAAAGACCTATGAAAGGCGGCAGTCGCCCACCTGCTTGGAGAGTTACGCGTTTGGCGGCGATGCTAGTCGAAGTTATTGGTGCGGGGCTTGCCAACTGTGACTGGATTGCGAGACGGACAGTCGAGGCGTCTGCCTAAATCACGCCTTAGTTGTATAGCAGGTGGTTAGCGTTATCAGAGGTTGAATATCAAGGCATGTGGTGTGTGGGGCAAATTTCGTTCTTAGAGTTCCAATAGGCGAGCAAACTCAGGCACCTTCCGAAACCGCCTTCGCGAGTTGCCGCTAAGTTCACGGCTTGACCAAGTGGAAAGTGCCGAATTGATTTGATGCGGTTGCTAGTACTCTTTCCATTGTTCTCTATGAGCACACAAATAATGGGGGCGGGGAGCGCCTTAGATGACCATGAAAGCGCGGTTAGACCGTAGTTCCGAACCTCCCGGCGGGATATTACTTTGCAAGTCCGAAACGATGATGGCGTGGCTTTGCGGTATTGTCCTTACTCTTTCCGTGCTTTTAGGTGGCGGAACGCATGCGGGATTTCTAGGCGACGTTATTGTTCAGCTTGTTTCTATACCGCTGCTCGCCACGTCTTTGTGGTCTTTTTCCAGTTTTGATATGAATGCGCAACAGCGTCGTGGCAGCCTTCTTTTTATGTGTGCCGTTATTATCGTCTTTGCAATCCAACTTCTCCCTCTGCCGTTTCAGGTTCCTTCTATAGGCGGGGTTTTAACGGCAAGAGTTTCTGACTTGAAGATGGCCGGTCAAGACAGTTCCTGGACCACGATTTCGGCGACGCCGCAGGCGACATGGGCAGCGGCCGCTTCGCTCATTGTTCCGGCTGCTATATTTTTTGGGGGAATTCAACTTAGTCTTCGTCATCGGCTTGCTCTCGCATGGCTACTTCTTGCTCTAGGTGGGCTCTCTTTAGCTCTCGGGTTCCTGCAAGTGGCACAAGGGCCGGCAAGCAGTCTCCGTTTCTACGATGTGACGAATCCACAAGAAGCGGTTGGATTGTTCGCCAATCGCAATCATTTTGCCGCGCACCTTTACGTGACGCTTGTGCTAGCTGCGACCTGGTACGCGACCACTGTGCATCAAACGCTCAGGATTGGAGCTTTGGCGTCACGCTCCATGTTGTGGTCGACTGCTGCTGCAGTCTCTCTTGTCTCTGTCATGGCTGGACTGGCGATGGCCCGTTCAAGGGCGGGTGTGTTTCTTGCCATGGTGGCCCTGGTGGGGGGCATACTCATGGTTCTTCGTCAGCAAAATGACCGTAACGATAGATCTATTCGCAGTCATCTGACCGTCGGCCGAATGTCTATGCTGGCTGTTCTCTTTGGATTATTTTTTGCAGTACAGTTGGGATTGGGGAGCATACTGACTCGTTTCGAAGGAGATCCGCTCGAGGACCTTCGTGTGCCTTTTGCCAGCACAACATTTGAGGTGGCGCTTCGATCGCTGCCATTCGGCACTGGCCTTGGATCGTTCGTCCCCGTTTATGCGGCTGCCGAGAAGGACGGCGATGTTTTTGCTGGCTTTGCAAACCGCGCCCACAATGACCTTGCGGAGATCCTACTTGAGACGGGACTGCTTGGGCTGATTATTCTTGGGGCCTTTCTGGCCTGGTTTTTTCCGGCAGCATACAATGTGTGGCTCTGGCGCAAGTTCAATGGACATGATTCCCAGTTGCTCCTCCAACGCGCCGCAACACTTGTCATATTTCTCCTTCTGGGGCATTCGCTGGTCGATTATCCGCTTCGGACTACTGCATTAAGTTCGATATTCATGTTCTTCTGCGCCGTTCTGGCGAGGGAAGCTTCGAGTCCGAAAGATGAGCTTATTCCTCAAAGGCGGCAGCGCTCCGTGGATCCGAAGCCTCCGCTGGGCGGTAACCCGGGCGGAAAGTGGGGCTCCGACCTGCAATGGCCTGAAGGTTGGTAGAAACCCTCGCGATAGTTGAATGATTTAAGGTCAGGAAAAAGGTTGTGGTCTATGAAATTTTCAACATGCGGTAGAGGGGCGACTCGCATATGTTATTTTCAGAGTAGCGCTCAAAGATAAAAGAAGCGGCTTAATATTGGGCGTTTTTCGGCTCTGGGTGGGGACTGGAGCTAGAATGAGGCTGTATGTATTATTGGGGGTAGACGTTGCCCTTATTCTCCTCACAACAACGCTTGGGTTCGTGTTGCGGGAAAACTTCGATGTTACGCAAAGCCAGTTCGTACCATTCCTTCCTTATCTTTGCGCGACCGCACTTGTGTCAGTCATTTTCATTGCGGTTGCCGGTCTGAACAGGTCCATATGGCGATTTTGCAGTATACATGATTATTTGCGAGTCAGTATCGTCGTCACGGGGGTAAGCATCGGTGCCGTCGCCCTATCATTTGCTTACAATCGTCTTGATGGGGTGGCCCGGTCGCTACCTCTTCTTCAAATTATTGTAGGAGTTATAGTCCTTGTCGGTGCTCGCGTCATTCATCGGGCGCGCCACGCCGCGCGGCAGAGGAGAAGGACACCGGATGCCCTTCGGCGGGTCTCGGAAAATGCACATCAACTGAATGTCCTGGTCGTTGGAGTCAGCCGTCTCACAGAGGCCTATATCCATGCCTCGGCCGAACTCGGTATGGGGCGAGTTAGAGTCGCCGGCATTGTCGGGAGCGCTCATCGCCATGTGGGCAGGATTGTCGCCAGCCATCCAGTCTTAGGGCGAGCTGAGGACATCGAAAGTGTCATCAATCGACTTGAGGTGCATGGTGTCGCCATCGACCGCATCGTCGTTGCTATGCCATTCGAGCTGTTGCCGTGCGAAATCGTAGAGCGGCTGCTGCTTGTGGAGCAATCGCGGGGTATCCCTCTTCAATTCTTGACCGAGGTTCTTGACCTCGACGCTGGGAGCCACGAGGTTTTTCCCTCCTTGTTGACGCATCATTCAGGGACAGGCGACGCGGATTATGACGGACTGCACGCCCGGTCTCAGCACTGGTTTTGGAGAATAAAGAGAGGACTGGATGCCTCCGTAGGACTTTGCGTCCTGGTTCTACTGTCTCCAATACTCCTCTTCGTTGCACTGGTCGTCGCTGCCAGCATCGGCTCTCCCGTTGTTTTCTGGCAGCGCAGGCCGGGACGCTGGGGAAAACCTTTTCACCTTTATAAGTTCCGCACGATGGGCGCCTCGCACGCTGCTGATGGCAAGCGACTGCCCGACACACACCGTGTTTCCAGGATCGGTAAGTTCATGCGCCGAACGCGCCTCGATGAACTGCCTCAACTGATCAATATCATACGTGGCGATATGTCATTCGTTGGCCCCAGGCCATTGTTACCACAGGATCAGCCAAAAGCGAGCGTGGCTCGTTTGCTGGTCCGGCCTGGCCTCACCGGCTGGGCACAGGTTGTCGGAGGTCGGGACATCCCTCCTGAGGATAAAGCAGCACTCGATGTCTGGTATGTGCGTAACGCGAGCCTGCTTCTGGATCTTGGAATCGCAGCCCGGATCATACCGATCATCTTCTTCGGCGAACGGATCTCGCAAGCCCTTATAGAACGAGCGCGCCGCGAGCGGATCGAGTCGGGGATAATAAAGACTGAAACAACCTGCGGCATTAAAAACCACTTGCACAGCACGTCAACGTTGTTGTAGATATAAAAAACGTTAAGGTTAAATATAAAAGCTGCATGCTTTGTAATAGGCCGCTTTTTAGACGCAGTATTGCAGATTTTTATATGTTTCTGGTGTTTCCATTCACCCGAAGTGCGGTAGCATTGTATTGTTCTGTGCTGTAGATTTAGTTAAATATGCTTATCATTTTGTTTCAGAGCTATTGGTAATTACAGCACCATAGTATTAGCCATTATACACAGCTCTTCTTTTGAAGCGTGATAAGAAAGAAAACTGCGTAGGTTCGGCCCTGCCATCGAATGCCGCGGTTCACCGAGTGCCGAAGTCTCTTAAGGTTGTGATCAATCCTGGTTTGATAGCGCCGCGTTTCAAGTCGGGCGTCGAACTGAGCGAGCCGGACTGAAGGTCCGAGATATCCAGAGAAAATCCGTGCCCCAATCAATGCAAACGACGCTTGCAGTCATTGGCCTCGGTTATGTGGGGCTTCCCCTTGCTGTTGAGTTCGGTAGGAAACGACCGACCATTGGCTTCGATCTCCGCCCCGCGAGAATTGAGGAGTTGAGGGCGGGTCGTGATACGACGCTGGAAGTTGAGAAGGCAGATCTGGGCGCCGCGAGATATCTTTCTTATACCTGCACGCCCGGCGACCTGAGGGGTTGTGGTATCTTCATCGTTGCCGTCCCGAGCCCATCGATCGCGCGAACAGGCCGGATCTCACCCTTTTGGTAAAAGCTTCCGAGACCGTCGGCTCCGTCATCAAGAGGGGAGCGATCGTAATATACGAATCGACTGTCTATCCCGGGTGCACGAGAGAAGTCTGCGCGCCCGTTCTGGAGCGGGTTTCGGGGCTGAAGTTTAATGAGGATTTTTTCGTCGGCTACAGCCCAGAGCGTATCAATCCGGGCGACATGGCGCACCGGCTTGTGAGCATTACGAAGGTCACCAGCGGCTCGACGCCAACCGCCGCAGATGCTATTGATCGGCTGTATGGCGAGATCATTAGCGGTGGAACCCATAAGGCCGCCTCGATCGAAGTCGCAGAGGCAGCCAAGGTGATCGAAAATACACAGCGAGATTTGAACATTGCACTGATGAACGAACTTGCGATCATCTTCCATAGGCTGGGCCTCGACACAAGGGAGGTGCTGGAGGCTGCGAGCACCAAATGGAACTTTCTCAACTTCGTTCCAGGCTTGGTCGGCGGACACTGCATCGGGATTGACCCCTACTATCTGACGCATCGTGCTCAGGAGGTTGGCTATCACCCGGAGGTCATTCTCGCGGGCCGACGCATTAACGATAGTATGGGTGCGCATGTTGCAGACCGCGTGGCCCGGCTTATGATGAAGCGTGGTTTTCCGGTTGTGGGAAGCCGTGTGCTGGTCATGGGGCTGACCTTCAAAGAGAACTGCCCCGATCTTCGTAACTCCAAGATTGTCGATGTGATTGCTGCCCTTGAACAATGCAACGCCAAGGTCGATGTCTTCGACCCCTGGGCTGATCCTGAAGAGGCCAATCATGAATATGGCCTCGATCTTCTGAAGACGTGGCCGCGGCCTGGCACTTACGAGGCCATCATTCTGGCCGTGGCGCACCGGGAATTCATCGAGTTCGGCGCTGGCGCTATACGAGCGCTCGGCAAACCGGGCGCGGTGACGTTTGACGTCAAGGGTATTTTTCCTCAGACCGAGAGCGATGGACGGCTATAACATGAAGGTCCTTGTCACTGGCGCCGCAGGTTTCATTGGCTTTCACACGGCACATTATCTGCTCGCCCGCGGCGACGAGGTGGTGGGGCTCGACGCCGTCAACGACTATTACGATCCAACTCTGAAGGAAGCGCGCCTTCGCTTTCTCGCCGATCAGGCCGAAAAAGGGCAGGGCGCCTGGACTTTCGTGCGCGCCGATCTTTCCGACGCCGAAGCCGTCAGGGGCGTGTTTTCCGAGCATCGTTTCGACAGGGTGATCCATCTTGCGGCGCAGGCTGGCGTGCGATACTCTCTCTCTCATCCCGAATCCTACGTTCAGTCCAATCTCGTGGGATTCACAAATATTATCGAGGCCTGCCGCCACAACAGCACAGCTCATCTCACTTACGCCTCGACTTCGAGCGTTTACGGCGCGAACACCCGGATGCCCTTTTCAGAGCATCGCGGGGTCGATCATCCTTTGCAGTTTTATGCCGCGACGAAGCGCGCGAACGAGTTGATGGCGCACGCCTATAGTCATCTGTTCGGCCTTCCGACAACGGGGTTGCGCTTTTTCACGGTGTACGGCCCCTGGGGCCGGCCAGACATGGCCTTGTTCCTGTTTACAAAAAACATCCTTGAAGGAAAGCCCATCACGCTTTTCAATCACGGGCGGCACACGCGCGACTTCACCTATGTGGACGATATTGTCGAGTGTGTCGTGCGCGTGTCCGATCGCCCTGCCGCGCCCAATCCGGACTGGTCAGGCGATACTCCCGATCCGGCCACTTCGAACGCGCCGTTCCGCATCTACAATATCGGCAACAACCGGCCGATCGAGCTTCTGGAATACGTTGCGGCGATCGAAGAAGCCACCGGCCTTAAGAGCATTCGCGACTATGTGCCGATGCAGCCGGGCGACGTTCCCGACACCTGGGCCGATGTTTCCGATCTGGAGCGGGAGATGGGCTACCGCCCGAATACGCCGGTTAAGGAAGGCATCGCCCGGTTTGTGAGCTGGTACCGCGCCTATTACGGCGTTTAGCGCGGCTTACGCTGCCCCAACATTTCAACCCGTTTACTGGCCTTTGCTGCAATGCTGGCAAGGCCAGAAGCGCATATTCCTCCGATTTTCGATGACGATTTCGCGTCGTCGGCTTTCGCTTAATTTGCGGCTCCAGCAGCGCAATGCTGCGGCGTCCTTTTCTCGTTGCTGGATACCAGTTCTAAGGTTTTGATTGCTTCAACTGCTACTGAGCTGCTTCTTAAGCAGATGAAGCAGTCGGCATGGTGCAAAGGTCGGCGTGGCAAGCTGAGGTAGATAGGCATCTTGAGTGGTGACTTGCCTTCCATGCCCCCCAATGACCCTCCCCACAGAAAAGCAAAACTGAAGCGGTGCACGACCGGTATAGCAAACTCGGCTTATGGTGTGTCTGCTTTGCAAGGGCTCACAACCGGCTCGCATAACACGGCATGTGGCGAAGGCGGAGGCGGCATCCAGGCCGACCCAAGCTGTCTCACGTCCGGCAGCAATAACACCTATCTCGGATCGCTCGCGACCAATCAGAACATTTACGAGATAGCATCCGCCAGCCCGTCGATCGGCGCGACGACGATCTCCGTCGCGAGCGCAACCGGGCTTTCGGTGGGTATGCTGGTTTCGGACGCGACGGCCTTTGCGGCTGGAAACAATCCCATCCCGGCAGGCACGATCATCACGAACATTGCCGGGACGACAATCACTCTCTCCAACGCTATCGTCTCTCCTGGCGTTGCGAATGGCGACTACATTACGTTTTATGGAACGCCAACGGCCCTGACGACGAGCGCCGCGACCAGCTCGGGCAATGTTCTGACGTTCGCGGCAGTGCCTTATCACGTCATTGCTGGCCTTTCGGTCTACGACTTGACGGCGCCCTCCGTCATTCCGGCCGGCACGACCGTCGTGAGCGTCACCCCCACCACCGTTACGCTGTCCGCAAACGTGACAGGGGCCGGCGTTGGGAACGGCGACACGATCAACTTCGTGACCTCGCAGCCAACCTATATGACTGTCATAGGGTCGGGCGCGACGGGAAACCGCTATGGAACGGTCTTTCTGGGCCGCTATCAGGATAGCGTCGTCATCGGCGGACCTGCCGTCAAAACGACAGCTGGGCTTTCCGTCGGCCCTTCGAACTACGCCCGCGCCGCGCTCAATCTAGCACAGAGCACGCCTGCATCGCCGGTAAACGGCGATGTGTGGGTAAATTCTGCCGGCTTCAATGCGCAATTCAACAATGTCAGCTATCTACTGAGCAGTACCCTCTACTACACCGCGCCCAAGACCAATGGCTATACGCCATGGGGCGGTAACATCTGGGTGGGGCAGAACGTTGGCAATACTACGCTCGCCCCATCCTCCTTTTCGCAGCAGGCGTCCTTCAACACGGCTGTCGGCGCTGGCTGCGGGCAGGCGCTAACCACTGGCTACAACAACACGTTTCTGGGGCAAAGCAGCGGAAGCCAGGTCAATACGGGTCACGATAACACCCTGCTTGGATACTACAATTGCCCGGTCCTGACCTCTGGCTTTGATAACACTGCTGTTGGCTCTCTGCTCGGCGCAGCTTTGAGCACGGGCGCTCTCAACGTCTTGGTCGGCTACGACTCCGGCCAGGCGCTTACGGCGGGCAACAACAATACAATCGTGGGCACGTCCAACGGAAATGCCATGACGACCGCCTTCGGGAATACCTTTGTCGGGTCTGCCGTTGGGGCCGGAGTGACAGGCTCCGCCAATACCATGATAGGCTTCGCCGTCGGGGATGGTATCACCTCCGGCGCCAAGAATACGCTCATTGGATGCGCCCTCAGTAGCCTGGGCAACATCTCAAACAATATCATTATTGCAGATGGCGACGGCAATCGCCGCTTCAATTCCGATGCTTCGGGCAATATTGGCCTCAACGGATTCGGCCAATATGGCGGCGGGGCAGGGGTGATTTATATATCGAACGCTACAACAGCCCCAACATCAAACCCAGTCGGCGGCGGCATTCTCTATGTCGCCAACGGGGCGCTCAAGTATCGTGGTTCAGGCGGAACAGTCACGACACTTGCAGCCGCATGATCCGCGCGGCGCATTGAATGGTGTTTTGACGGCGGCCGGTGTGGCCGCCAGCGCGTGGTCGAAAACCCCATGCTCGATGAGGCCAAGGTGGCGGACGCAGGCGCCATTCCCTACGCAGATGACTGCTTCGACCTCGTATTTGCCGACAACGTGCTGGAGCATATTGAGGAGCCGTCCAAGTTCTTTTCCGAGATCGCCCGCGTGCTGAAGCCAGGTGGTCTTTTCATTTGCAAGACGCCAAACAAATGGCACTACGTTCCAACCATCTCAAGGCTGACACCACACTGGTTCCACCGGTCATACAACGAGTTGCGGGGGCGGTCAGCTGAGGATACGTTTCCGACATGCTATAGAGCCAATTCGCGAGGCGATGTTTCTCGCCTTGCGGCACAGGCCGGACTTCAGGTTGAACGCCTTGACTGTATCGAAGGCCGGCCCCAGTATCTGCGCATTACGGCTGCAACGTACGCCGTCGGCGCGGCTTACGAGAGGGTCGTCAACTCGTCACGCCTTCTTGAGGGACTGCGCGTTGTGCTCATTTGTGAACTGCGGAAGCCGATGGCTAGATCAACCCACTGGAATCGATTAAAGGCGGAAAAGCTAATCCATCCTAAAGTGCTAGAGCAGCGGAGTGATCCTGGCGAGGCGGATGCCGGGAACCTCTATGGCTGTTATCTTCCTTCTCCTTGATTGTGCTTTCGTCTAACGCGTTACTGGTCAGCTGGCGGGTCGTCCTGGGGAACAGCTCTTGTCGGGGCAGGCTGGTTGCCGCTTAGCCGGTTTGCCGACGCGCTGCTGGACATACTGATTTTACAGAAGCTCTGTATCCGGCAGCCCACCGTTCTAGGATCGGCGCGAGCCTCGGAGCCTGAGACTAAGTTTCAAGCATCAGCGGTTGCTCCGTCGAGCACAAGCGTTAATCGAAGGCGCACATCACATTGGTTCAGAGAGGCCGCGCATGCGCGTTGTAATCCAGTCGGCAATTGTCGCCTCTCTCTTGGTTCTCGTCTGGGCCAACTTTTTTTTCAGCGACGGAAACACCAGTCGATGGGGATGGATTTAGCGCCGTCCCTGATTCAGTTGGTATCCATCTCCGCTGGGGACCGAATGTCGCCCCGAACGCCAGGATAGAGCGGACACCCGCAGGGGGGATCCCGGAGATCATAGGCTTAACTTCGGGCCGCTCTGAGTTTGTCGATCGCACAGCGGAGGTCAATCGCCTCTATACCTATCGCATAGCGGGGCTTGAGCACCGGGCGGTTGCGGTCCGCTCCGATATTCAACAGCCCTTCGACTGTACCGGGATGCCGCAAGTGCCCGCGCCGCTACTCGGCATCGACCGCACTGAGGTGTTCGACGCTCCGAGCGGGAGGCGGGTCAAATTCACTATTCGCGCGCCGGAAGAGAAGCCAACTGTCGTCGATGTTCCGCGGTGTGTGCGCCAGCCCGGCTGTAGTGACTATGCCAGCATCAAAGCGGCAATCGCGGCCATCATCAAGGCTGGCGGCGGCCGGGTTCAGCTCGAGGCTGGTGTGTATGAAATAAGCCCGCCGCGCGGCGGCCAAATATGGTCCCAGATCGAAATCGATCGGGCGAGCGACTTGATCTTCTCCGGCGCTGGCCAGCGCGATGGACTTCCCTCGACCCAGCTTCTGTTCGACGCGCGCGCGAGCGGCGGGGAGGGGCCGGAACTGATGCAAGGATTGGCGATCAGCTCCGGACACCGTGTGCTGGTGCGTAATATCGCCCTCGACTGGAACCGCCCGCTCGCTATTCCGGGCAAGATTGTGGATGTGGCTCCCGGTAAGCAACGGCTTCTCGTCGACGACGGCGCTTACTACATTCCCGACCCGGCCAATCCACCGGTCATAACTGTCATCGATGCCTACGATCGCGAGCATCGCGTTTACCATTTCGCTCCCTGGGAGCGCAGCGCCTTCGCGCCCGGTGCTGTCCGTTTCAACCCTAATTTTGATAGCGACCAGAGCTATCATTTCGACTTCGCGGGGCGCACGATCCCCCCAGGCAGCTCCGTCATTGCTATCGCGCGAACCGGCTTGGCCGTGCACGCGGCCGGCGAGTCGAGTGACATCGCCTTTGAAGGCGTGGAAATATGGGGCGGCGGCGGTGGCGGCTTCGTTTTCGGACCCAACGGTCGCGGCTACAGGATCACCAACAGCAAAATCACCCGCAAGCCCGATACCCTGCTCGAACCGGGGGAGCGGCCTCGGCTGATCTCGCTGCGTGGCGATTCAAATGCGCGCGTTACGCAGGGCGATATTCTGATCGAGAGCAGTGAATTCGCGTTCACCGAGGACGACGGTTTCAACATCGTTGGCGTCATGTTGCATGGCATGGCGGGGACTGAGATCCGCTCTGCGGACGAGATCCGCTTTGTCTATAGCGGGTTCAACCCGTTCACCAACGTATGGTCGCCGGAAGACGTGTTGCAGCTATTCGATCCCGCAACCCTGAAGCCGCTCTCGGCGGAGCCTGGGCACGTTGCTTCACGCGTCGATATCCGTGATCCGGCAACCGGATCTTACACTTTCACTTTCAGGCTCGCGACGCCGGTGCCCGCTCTCCTGGCCTACCGCGGACGAAGTCTTGGCGAACTTCCGTTCTTCGCTGATCCCGGGCATGCCAGCGCTCCCTTCGTTCTTCGCGGTAACTGCCTTCGCGACAGCGCTGGTGGCCGCTTCATCGCTCAGTCGGGTCCGGGACTGATCGAGCGGAATGTTACGGCGAACACCGGCGGCTCTGGCATCGAACTCGGAGCCAACCCCGTGAACTGGGGGG
>Ga0074046_10001693_pt1 | contig 19622 bp, 19 predicted proteins | sample BogForMeECP23OM3_FD_94441 | JGI IMG/M metagenome (GOLD analysis project Ga0074046, IMG submission 94441) | Bog forest soil microbial communities from Calvert Island, British Columbia, Canada - Bog Forest MetaG ECP23OM3 | ecosystem: Environmental > Terrestrial > Soil > Wetlands ... | reverse complement strand
CCACACCCGGTGGACGATTATGAGCGCTACACTCTTGAAGATCTTCGCCGACTGGACGTCAAACCCGGTGTCACCGGTCTGTGGCAAGTTACCGCCCGGCGCGATCCGTCTTTTGAGGCGAACATGGCGCTCGATCTCGATTACATCGAGAACTGGAGCCTCTGGTTAGACTTGAAGATTTTGCTCAAGACCGTACCGGAAGTATTCCGAGGAGCCGGACGCTAGCCTCGGAACGAAAGCAATGCAGACGCCACGTGGGAACACGGGACGTTCTCCCAACGATGACAAGGCGGTCTCTGCTGGAGCGGAGCGAAACCAGGCCGCACACATCGCCAACGTCGCAGCGGGCTGGGAACGGGTACGCGCCCGCGGCTTCGGCGCGCAATGGCGCATTATGATCTGAAAGCCCAACCTGGTTGTGCCTTGATCCTGCGCTGTCTTCCTGCCCTGTGAACGAGTAGTCTCCATGCGTTGAGCCCAGCGGCTGGCTCCCCAGCTGCGGGAGCGGTTCTTTTCTAGTCGTTGATTCGATCGCACAAGAGAGTGTGCTAATGATACCAGTTACAGAAGCAGTCACGCGCATCTCGTACTCCCCGTGGGTTCTATGGTGTGTTCACCGACTGGGGCTAGAAAGGTTCATGCAAAGTCTTTACGCGCTCGTGCGGGGTAATGGAAAAACACTGAAGCTCAAGCTCAATCGCGTAGAGGGGTTGTTCTCCGCGCAGACGCCTCTCGAGTTGCGTTGTGTGGAAGGTTCTGTGCTCAACGAGAGTGAAATGTTGAACGCGATACAGGAGGCACTGAAACCGGGAGACGTCTTCCTCGATGTGGGCAGCAATCTGGGCATCTTCACAATATTTGGCGCGAAGGCAGTCGGACTGCAAGGAATGGTGGTCGCTTGCGAGCCTGGGACGAGCGCCTTCAACCGATTACAAAAGAACACTGAGCTCAACCAACTCAACAACGTAAAGCTCCTGAAGGTGGCGCTGAGCGATACGCGTTCGATCAAGAAGCTGTCGCTCGGCGATCCGGGTGCTTTCGGTCTCATGGCGCATCTTTCGGACGCCGATGGACCTTATGAAGATGTGCGAACAGTCGACTACGACTCGCTAATTGAGGATGAAGTTCTCCCCATTCCGCGCGTGGTCAAAATGGATGTCGAGGGACAGGAATACGCCGCATTGAAGGGGATGGAAAGAACACTTTCAAATCCTGTGTGTGTCGCACTGTTCTGCGAAATACATCCGTATGCACTCCCCAGCGGGGTTTCTCAAAGAGACGTCATGACACTGATCGAATCCTTCGGTTTTGAGTGTGTATCCACGAGAATGCGTGGACGGGAACATCAGGTGACCGCGATGAAGCACGCCACGAGAAGTGTTGTCGGACAACGGCATGGGGCAGGCGTGAATGCTGACGTTGGAAGATAATTTCCTGGGAGGGAAGTTGACCGGGGCCGCCGGACCGGCAATGTGGTTAATGCTGCAAGAGCCGCAGCGTAGTTGTGCCTTGATCCTGCGCTGGGTTCCTGCTCTGTGAACAAAGAGTTTTCATGATGCAACAGCTCGCCGGTCAAAGTGTTGATCTAGTCTGGAACAAGGGCATTGCGGCGCTGTGCGATCGAAGATTTCCGGATGAGTTTCCAGATGGGAAAAGCTACTCGCCGGTTCCAGCACACGCCGGAGCGCTGTGGTCTTCTCGACTGCCCGACAACCTGATTTCAGACCCGTCGGCCTGCTGCAAGATTGAGGACGGCGAGCTCGTATGGGTTAGACTTTCCTGGGTGAGGTCTTTTGTCCGGCAGGTTCTTCCACTCGTGAAGGGCAACTTCGTCCTGGTTACCGGAGACTCCGACAGCTGTGTGCCGTCGGAGCTCGGCTCCGAAGCTCGCGCGGTTTTAGAGTGTTCTAAGGTCGTGCATTGGTACACCCAAGATTATGATGGCTCGATGCCTTCGGAGAGAATCTCACCGATACCGATTGGCATCGACTTTCACATGTTAAGTGAAAAGGCCATCTGGGGCGAAGACATGTCGCCTCCCCTGGAACAGGAGCAAGCGCTTGTGTCGATTGGTAAGAGTCTTGCACCGCTTCCGACGCGTTGCCAGAACGTTTATGTCGACTTTGGCTGGCAACGGGGATTTGGTCTCTTCGACTATCGCCGCTACCACCCCCTCGAAGGTACAAGGTTCCATGAAAACAGACGCCGGCTCGTGAAGAAGCTGCGCAGGAATGAATCAGTGTACTTTCAGACCCGGCCGCTCCCCAGAGGCGAGATGTGGCGAAAACGGGGGGAATACGCGTTTGTCCTGAGTCCTCACGGAATGGGGCTGGACTGTCACAGGACCTGGGAAGCTTTAGCTCTGGGTCACATCGTGCTGGTGCCCTCGTCTTCGCTCGATGGCCTCTATGTTCATTTGCCGGTTGTCGCCCTGAAGAGTTGGAGTGAAATCACGCCGAAGAATTTAGAAAGATGGCTGTCGCTGTACCGCAACGGTGGTGCAACTCACGAGAAGCTCAGAAGTAGCTATTGGGTGAATGAAATGCGGTCGAGCGCGGAGGGGTGGGTCACTTCCGGCCCATTCGCCGCAAGCAAATCGTTTGCATAGGGAAGGGCGTGACGCGGATGAACAAGCATGGGGTCTTTCTGCTTGGGGCTGAGCAACAAGCGCGAAACGGAAAAAGACGTTGAGTCTCTTGGCAACGGAAACAGACATTCCACAGGGTTCGTCGGCCGAGCCGCCCAAGATTTCGCATGCCGTTCTGCTCACGGGCGCACAGCTCGTGCGAGTGCTAATGCGGTTTCTGTTCGTACTCGTTGCCGCACGAGCACTCGGTCCCAAGCAGTTCGGTGTCTATACGCTGTTGCTGGCAATCGTGGAGATCACGGCCGTAATCTCGGGTGTTGGGTATGGGGACTATCTGATCCGGGAAACGGCTATAGATCAACGGCGGGGATGGGGAGTGGGGGAGCAGTTGACGTGGCTGCGCATCGCGTACGCCATCCCACTCGCGGGGATGGGGCTTGGCACGCTTTGGCTGCTCGGCTACCCCCGATTTGTGCTCGTTGCCACCGCGTGGATGTCGTTGACGTTGGTCCCCCGGTCCCTTACTGAGGCTGTTCAAGGGGTGTTGCGCGGGATCGGCAACTACTGGGAGTACATAGCTCTTGATCTGGTCTTAGGATTTGTCCTCGTGCTGGGTGCGGGCGTGCTACTCGCCCGAGGCGGCGGAGTATTGGTCGTCGTCGCATCCGAGCTTGCGGCTGCTACGGCAGCGGGCATATTGGCATTCGGTCTGGACCTACGACTCGGAACAAAAGAGCGGATCCGGCTGAAGTGGTCCGCCTTGGTCAAGAAAAGTATCGTCTTTAACATCTATCCGTTTGTTACAAGCCTTTACGATCGAATCGATGTGTTACTGCTCTCGAAGCTGGGCGGGGACTATGCCACGGGTGTTTATGGTGCTGCGTACCGGCCGCTCAACGCCGTGCAGCTTCTGCCCTATGGCGTCCTTTACAGTCTGCTGCCCGCCCTGTCTCGGGGAGACTGGAGGGGGGCAGAAAGGGAAAGGCTTGAAAGAGCGATGGGTCTATTGCTCAGCGCAGCGCTCGTCATTGTGCTGACGACCATGATTTTCGCCAATGCTTTCGTCCCCCTTTTGCTCGGCGCGCGCTTTGCCGAGGCTGCGGGCGCTTTGAAGATCCTCATCTGGGCCGTCATCCTGCGCTACCTCAACTACGCGGTGACCATTGGGCTTCTCGCCGCCAAGCGCGAGCGCGTGCTCATCGTGAGTTCTTCCGTGGGCGTGGCAGTGAACTTTATCGGGAACTTGATATTCATTCCGATGTTCTCATATAGAGCGGCTGCGGTGCTCACGATCATCACAGAGCTGGTGGTGCTTACATTGAACCTGAACTGGCTCCGCCGGGTCACTGGTACTATTCCAACACCACTCGGGTGGGCTCGGATTTCGTTCGTGTTCGCCGCCCTCCTAATCGCAGCACTCGCTGGCGCGGAAGTGGTTTCGCCGCCTGCAATTGGGACTGCATGTCTCCTCTTCTTTCTGATGTACCTGTACCGAACGGGGATGGTGGGGGAATTCGCTGCAGCGTGGCGGACAGGCCGGAGATTGGCCTGGTTTTCTCGGAAGAGATTCCCAGAGGGCGGTCAAGCATGATAATCGCCGTTGATACGCTGTTCTTGTCGAGGCAGTTTAGGCACTCAGGTACCGGACTCTACCTGTTTCACCTACTCTCCGAATGGCTGAGGATTGCCGGAATCGCGACGCCCAATGTTGAATTCCACGGCTTCATACCTCCGAATGATAACTGGGCAATTAACGGCTTTGTTTCACCTTTTCTGCGAGTGCATGAGGCCCCAATCTTGGCGCGGGGGCGCCTCTGGCTCCTGGGTGGCATGGCAATCCACACCGCACGGGTTCGACCGGACCTCGTGTTTCTGCCCACAGCGCAGCATTCGCTACCGGGCCGATGCGCCCCCGTTGTTACCACGATTCACGATGCTATGCCCAAACGGCTTCCTCCGGGTCTAGTAGGCAGGCACAGGCATGTCGCGCGTTTGCGTGCGATGACGTGGCTTAACGCGAAACTGGCGAGCAAGATCACTACCAACTCCTCTTGGTCGAAGCAAGACCTGGTCGAGATTTACGGTCTGGATCCCAAAAAGGTTGAAGTTATTTACCACGGTTACGACAAGGGGTTCTACAACGAGATTGCTCCCGATCCTGAGGCAAGCGCCGCGCTCCTGGCCCGTTTTGGAATCCGCCGGCCGTTTGCGCTGCACCACGGGATGGTGCAGTTGCGAAAAAACGTCCACCGCTTGATCCAGGCCTGGGACCATGTGATGGAGCGGAACAAGGGCTTCGACGCGCAGTTGGTCTTGGCTGGACCCATGGGCCTCGGGCACGAGCAGATCTTGAAAGTTCGGGAAGCATCACCGAACCGCGATCGGATAATTTTGACCGGCGCACTCCCCGATGCCGAACTAGCGACTCTCGTCAAGAATGCATCTCTGTGCGTTATCCCCTCTCTCTACGAGGGTTTCTGCGTCCCGATGGTGGAGGCGATGGCGTGCGGGGTGCCGACGGTGGCGTCAAACAGTTCCTGTATTCCCGAGGTTTCCGGCGGGGTCCTGGAGTATTTCGACCCTCATTCTATCGAGGAGATGGCGGAGACTATTCGACTCGCGCTTGAGGATTCCTGTGTGAGGGATCGCTTGCGGCACGCGGGCTTGGCCCGGGCCGCGGAATTTAGCTGGGAACGCTGCGCGCGGGAAACGATGCGCATTTTTGCCGAGACATCCGCAAGCCATGACCAAAAACACTCAAGATTGCCTCTTTCCTAGTCCGAGCCTTCCGGTCTCGGGTCAGCCGCTTGAAAGCTTTGGAGGATGGCAGGCTGCGCTGGCGTTGAGCATGGTGGGGGCTGGGGCTTCCGCGCTATTCATCTATGCTCCCTGGAGCGCCGCGCTTGTAGGGATGGCGGCAGTTCTTGTTCTGACCGTGACCCGCTGGCCCTACGGCGCCCTCTTGGTGCTAATCGGAGCGAGTGCGATGCCCCGTTTTTTCGTCGAGATCTTTGGCTGGCATGCGCGCCCGGAACACTTTGCTGTGGCGATCGTTTCCCTGGCCGTTGGCGTTTGGCTTTTGCGCCACAAGCGAGAAATGCGGTTGGAGAAATTAGATTATTGGGTTGTAGCGTACGTGGTGATCAACTATGCGAGCTCTGCATTTGGGTCTTCTCTGCCGTCGGCTACCTTGCGCTGGGCGCTCATGAATAATCTGGCGATTCTTCCCTATTTCTTGATTCGCTTGCTGGTCCGAGACTTGGAAACGCTTGGAAGAGCCTTCCGGATTCTACTGGGCGTGGGAATCGCCGAATCGGCCTACGGGGTACTCTGCTGCGCATCGCACCAAGTGCTAGGCACTGTTGCCGGGATGGATATTGGTGCGTATCGGGCCGACATCGCGGTACCCCATGGCTCGCTGTATGAACCTAACCTGTTCGGAGCGTATACGGCATGCTGCGCGGTCTTGTTTCTGGCGCTGTATTTGTATGAAGGGCAGCATCGCTTCGGCTGCCTGGTTTGCTTCCTGGTCGCTTTGCTGGCTACGGTCCTTAGTTTCTCTCGGGGAGCTCTCTTAGCTTTTGTGGTAGCTCTTGGTTGGGTCATTTGGGGGGCTCACCCACTCAAGAAAGCGCGTCGCAACAAACTCAGTACTTTCATTCTAGTGTTTGGACTGATTTTGGTCATGGCTGCCAGTGTGACGGGCGGCGGGCTGCTAGAAAGATTTGGCAACCTTTTCCAGAAAGGCATAGGGGATGAAAACACCATGTCGCGCCTCGTTATGATGCAGGCCGCCCTGCAGGAGGTACCGCAGCACCCTTTACTAGGCAGCGGCACGAATAGCTTGGGGCTCTCGTTTAACTCGAGGGGAGGAGCGGGGCAGGGGGCCTGGGTATCAAACGTGACCCTCCGAATTCTCCACGATACCGGGATTCTTGGTCTAACCGTATTTGTGGGCTTTCTAAATTCGCTTTGGCGGAGGATTCGACGGCGGTTGCGCGGATGGAATAGCCAGGTTCCGATGCTCATTGCCCTCTCGGCCGGAGCTTTGCTTTATGGCATTTCATTCCAGGCGACCGATGCCACTATTTTGGCTTTTTGCTGGGTGCATCTGGGACTTCTCGCATCGGCAGCAATCTTTATGAAGGGGCCTAGCCAGAATGGCGTTGTGCGAGGAGAGACATGAAAACTGGCGCTAAGGCTCGTTTAATTCCGCCTTTCTTGGTACTCGTCCCGCTGTTTTGTGGCGCTCAGTGCACGAGTAGCACAAGGGCCTGTAGCCAAGGGGTGCCACACCATGTCGTCTAACTGGAACGCGTTGGCTGAGCTTGACCCGCTCTGGGCGATCCTTTCTGACCCGGAGAAGAAGGGTGGCAAATGGGACCTTGGGGAATTCTTCAGCACTGGAGCGCGGGAAGCTGAGCGCGTTCTGGCGGTGTGCAAATCCAACGGGGTGAGCGTTTCTTACGGAAAGCTCCTTGATTTCGGCTGCGGTGTAGGGCGAATGACCAGGGCATTCTCCGGCTTCTTTCAGTCGTGCGTCGGAATCGACATTTCGCAGAATATGGTCAGCTTGGCGAGGAAGTTTAACGCTGACCAGCCGCGCTGCGAATTTGTAGCCAGCGACGCTGCCCTCCTTCCGTTTGGGGACAAGAGTTTCGACTTCGTCTTCTCAGTGCTCGTTCTTCAGCACCTCGCAACAAAGAGCATGATCCTACGCTACATTGCCGAGTTCATCCGCGTTGCGAAAGACAACGCCGTCATCGTATTCCAACTCCCGAGCGAGGTTCCACTTCGGCGGCGAATTCAGGGCAGGAGACGGCTTTGGTCCTTGCTCGCGGCAATGGGAATTCCTCATGCTTGGCTGTTTAAGAAGCTTGGGCTGGCACCAATAAAAATGAACGGAATTCCCAGGCGGGAAGTTGAGAAATTCATCTACTGGCAGGACGCGCGGGTACAAGCAGTGGAGAGGTACGATCCGAGCGAGGGCCAGTACCACAGCTATTACTACATCGTAGTCAAGCCGCGTGATTTGTCCAGCCAAAATGTTCCGCACTACGGCGGAGCGGGATTGCCGCTCTGAGCGCCGAAAATGAACGGCTACGACCTAGATATCGCCCACCGCATCTACCCGAAGGTCGCGAAACCTGCGATGGGACTCCCATTCAGCGACATTAAGTTTCGGCTGTCTGAAATCTGTCTAAGGTCAGCCTGGCGAGGAAGTTCAACGCTGACCAGCCGCGCCGCGAATTTGTAGCCACTAAAATCATGACAGAACGCGGCGTTGGTTCTAATGATCCTGTGGTCGGGAGGACGCACATGAATAATTCTGCTGCCAGCGGGCAGAAGGGCGATTCAGGGGCGTGGCAAGAGCGTGCAGCCGCAGCGATACTTATGAAGTACAGGCGGCGCAGGCTTATCATCCGTTTGGCCGAAACCCTCCTGCGACCCCTTGCGTGGCTGTCGAGGAGCGCCCCGGCGCCCGAGTTCGATCAGGTGAAAAGTATCCTCGTATTTGATGCGGCGAACCTGGGGGACATCGTCACATTTGCTCCGTTATTGCGTGGTCTCCGGGCACGATTTCCGAAAGCACGCTTGGCTTTCTTGGGCAAATCTAGTACAGAGTCATTCCTTCGGGAGCAAGGACTGGCCGACGAATTGATTCCGATACGTGTTCCCTGGGCAGAGCACATGTCTCGGTGGAGGCGCTACAACCCATTTTCCCCGCTGTGGCTGAACTTCGCGTGGAGTCTCGTCCGGCTCCGCGAGCGGCGCTTCGATTTGGCGTTCGCGAGCGGCAGGAGCGATATCCGTCATAACCTTGCTCTTTGGCTCACAGGAGCGCGGCGACGTGTTGGGTACGGGTATGGAGGCGGCGGCTTCCTGCTGACCGATGTCGTCCTTCCCGATCTGGGGCATCCCCACGTCACCGATCTCACGTTGCAGTTTCTCAAGCACCTCAACATTCCAGCCGTCCGCGATGGTTCACTTTTGAGTATTTCCGGCGAAGACCAGGACTTCGCCGATAAAATCCTGACAGAGCGTGGCGTTGGTCCTAATGATCTTCTGGTCGGGATTCACTCGGGGGCGCGGAAGCAAGTTCGTCAGTGGGGCGAGGTCCGTTTCCGAGATGTGGCTCGTCAGATCGTTGAACGCTTCGGCGGGAAGATCATCTGGTTCGCCGACCCGGCCCAGCCTCTTGCTGCGTCCACGGGTTCCAATATCATTCCGGTTTCGCTACCTCTGAGGCAGTTTCTGGCTGTTCTGTCTCACTGTCGGCTTTTGGTCTGCAACGACAGCGGTCCCATGCACATGGCCGCGGGATTGGGAGTTCCCGTGGTGGCCATTTTCGGGCCGACGCAGCCCGAGTGGTTCGGACCGTTGGGAAGCCAACATCGGGTAGTCATCCACCGGGACGTTTGGTGCCGCCCGTGTGCGGATCGTTGTCTTTTCGAAGAACCCTATTGCCTCACACTAATTCCAATCGAACAAGTGATGGAAGCGGTCACGGAGGTCATGGAAAGCCTCACTGTTGCCAGCGCAAGCACGTTCTAACGCAGTTGCACCGCGTTTCGAAGGCTGTCGAGAAAACTCAATAAAGTGCTTTTTGCCGCCCATGCTCTCGAGGGATGAGCTGGCGAGAATTCGGTTGTTTAAATCCAGTCCTGTCTGCTGCACTCAACGATAGCAGGGAAGGCATCTTTCCCGCTGCGAGTGAGTATGGTGAGCTTCATTCGTATGGCGATCTGTACGGTGACCTGATGCTGATGTGGGAGAAAAAATCTGTACCACCAAACGGACACATTGAAGACGTGGCGTAATCTAGTCTTGCCTTTTGCGTGGAGCTCACGATCCCCCAGCGCGGGGGCACGCTGCGTTTCACTGTGAGCAATAGGGAGAAACCTTGCAAGTAGGGCCTCGATTTGGTTTGAATGAGGCTAGGATCCAATACTGGTTGAAAGGACAGCGGGTGCTGTTTTCATGGCGGAATTGCGGATGACAACTTTCGGTGTTCCACGCGCGCCTCTGAAAGCAGCGAGTCGACCCCGGTACGTCCTGCGGCCGTGGGTATTATTCGTAGTATTCATATCGTGTCTAGTCGTCTTGCCAATCACCTTCGCTGCCCGGCAGAGTTTCTGGATCGATGAAGCGACCACCTGGGATATTACCTCACGCGCAAGCATCGGTGAGGTATGGGGTGCGATTCGCTCCACTCAGGCATCCGAGGCGCAAATGCCAGGTTACCTTCTATACGCCCACCTATGGGCTCGGATAGGCGGCACGGGGGAGGCCTGGAGCCGTCTCTCCAATCTCGCATGGTTGTTGCTCGCAGGCGCTGTTTGGTGGAGTTGGAGCGGCTCTCTCTTCCGACGTGACCCCATAAAACGAACCATATTCCTTGCTATGTTGTTGTCGTCTCCATTTTTGACTTACTACGCCCTGGAATATCGGCCATATGCTGCGCTCACCGCACTGGGTGGGGTGACGGTCTACGGCCTTCTCCTCAACGCGAAAGATGACGGTCGAGGTCGCTGGCTGGCGCTGACCGGCTTGATTGGCTCGACGGCATTCAACATGTTGTCGTTTGTGCAGCTACCTTGCGTGATCTTGTATGAGGGGTGGAGATGCAGGCGCGACCTGCGCGCTGCCGCGCGAAGCTGGCTGCTCCCTTCAGTGATCGCCATGCTGGTTTTGCTTCCGCTTGGCCTGTACTATGCCGAAACACTTGCTCAACACGCAGGGGGAATGAGAGTCGCTCCTACGATAAAAAATCTCGCGTTCATCTTTTACGAACTTCTGGGTTTTGATGGTCTGGGTCCCTCTCGTAATGTTCTGCACGTCAATGCAAGGCTTGCAGGGTTCTTTGGCCACGCAGCGTATCTCGCCGTTCTTGCGATCCCTCTAGCTATCCTGTCGGCTGGATCGCTTCGACGCCTCATCCCAACCGAAGAATGGAAACGATTCATTTCTTACGGCTGGCGTGTGGAGACAGTGCGGGCGATGGTTGTATTCGCAGGTGTGGGGACTCTGGCGCTCTGGCTCGCATCGTTATGGGCCGATTTCCGAATTCTGGGCAGACACACCGCGTTCTTCTTCTTGCCCTTCCTGGCCGGGATGGCACTTCTCTTCCTGCACGGACTCAAGCGGTGGCGGTATCTAGGCATAGCCGCTCTTCTGGCAGCGCAACTCCTTTCTTCCATGAGGTTAGTCCTGAAAGAAGAATATGCTCGCGACGACTATCGGACCGCCGTTGCCGTCGCGCGACGCATGGCTAGGCCCACAACCCTCGTCGTGCTCACCGGGAGCAAGTATGCATTCCGGTACTATGGGATACCCAGCAAAGAATTTCGCGGTGCTGTTTTATCGGAGAACCGATGGCTCAATGTCAACAACCCGACGGAGAGTCAATGGGAGACTCTCATGCAAGGTTGGAACGAGGAGGTTCTTATCGTTCTGTCCAAGCCGTATCTTTGCGACGTTTATGGAGTCATCGAACGATGGATAGCCACCAGACCGGCATCGCAACTTGTTGCGCGCCCGTCGTCGTTTCAGATCTGGTGGGTTGAGGGGCGCGGGAACTCTCTTGTGGAAAGACAAGGTCCGGGCTGACGAAGGAATGGATCCGGCACACCTACTGGAAATACGATATAAGGAAGAGAATTATTGGTGGCGCGTCAATCAGCGCGAGCTAACTATGAAACCTAATCGCCAAGCCGGGGCCCTCGTCTCTGTCGTGGCCCCGATTTTCAACGAGGCCGAGGTTATTGAGCAGTTCGTAGAGGAGATAAGAGAGAATCTCAGAAGCCCCGAGATACAGTCTCGTTATGAGTTGATCCTGGTGGATGACGGAAGCAAGGATCGGAGCGCTGAAAAATTGGATGAGATGGCGGCGAAGTACCATGCGGAAATCATCGTGATTCACCTCGCCCGGAATTTCGGTCACGCAGCAGCAGTGTGTGCTGGTTTGGACCACGCCTCTGGTGACGCGGTAATACTAATGGACGCCGATTTGCAGGACGACCCGTCTGCCTTCGCCGAATTCCTGAAGAAGTGGCGCGAAGGATATGACGTGGTCTATGCGATACGAACGTCGAGGCGAGAAGCAATGGTGAAGGCGCTCTTCTTCAGGGCCTTCTACCGGATTCTCTCGTGGATTGCGAGCATCAGCTTGCCCGTGGATGCAGGTAACTACTCGCTCATGGACAGACGAGTGGTAGAACAGCTAAAGTCTCTCCCAGAGCGAAACCGATATCTACCTGGCCTTCGTACCTGGGTCGGGTTCAACCAGGTGGGGGTGCCGGTAGCAAGGCGATCGCGTTATGAAAAGGCGACGCGCGTTGGTTTCCGGGGCCTGTGGCGGCTTGCGATGAATGCGGTCTTTTCATTTTCTTACGTGCCGCTGTTTGTATTTCGAATTATCGGGGTGGGAACCGTTGGCCTGTCAGTGGCTCTAATCGCCGTTGCCCTCTACCAGAAGTTTTTCAGCGGGAAAGCAATCCCCGCATGGGTGTCACTATTGACGGCAATTTCCTTCTTTGGCGGAATGAACATGATTGCTCTGAGCGTCATCGGAGCGTACATTGCTCGCATCTATGACGAAGCAAAAGGGCGTCCACTTTACATCATCGATAGAATCTCGAGAAACGGTTAGTTGTCTCGGAGACCCCCATGAAGATCGAGTACGAGGCACACCCTAGTCTCCAAGAATGTGTATTGCAGGTTGCGAAATGAGGCATGCGATTACCAACGCACAGAGATGCCCGCTTGGCATGACGAGAGCGGTTCCCCGGAGTACTGCGAACCGTCTTCTACGGGAGAAGGGAGCGTCCTCTGCTTGTCGGGATTGACGCGCACGCGCTCGGGAGCGGTTCATCAGGGAACGAGACGTATTTCGAGCAGTTAATCCAGCACCTGGCGAAGGCTGCGGCGAACGGGATCCGGTATGTGGTCTATTACACCCATCCATCTGGAGCCAGACGGCTCCCGTCGAGCGAAAAGCTGCAATTGAAGCGGATTAGGCCGGCGACTCCCTTTTGGCGGATTCCCATTGGTTTTCCGCTGGAGTTCCGAAAAGAAAAACTCGACGTTTTCCATGCGCAGCACTTCATTCCGCCCTTCTGCAAGTGCAAGACTGTGACCACCATTCCCGATATTGCCTACGAGCATTTCCCCCAATTTTTTTCGAGGTTCGAGACGCTGTGGTTAAAGGCGCTCGTTCGGCGCTCGGCAGAACGAGCGGATCACATCATCACTGTGTCTGATTACTCGAAAAAGGATATTGCGAAGACCTACCACATTGACTCCCGCAAGATCACGGTGACCTACGAGGGGGCGGGTGATCAGTACTTTCCGAGTGATAAGGAAAAGTGCAGGGAACAAATCGCAGCGAAGTATGGCGTGACAGCTCCTTTCCTCCTCTACGTGGGGCGGCTTCAGGAAAGGAAGAATCTCCCGCGGTTGCTTTCAGCATATGCCCGGCTCAGGAAAGAAGGGGTGGATGAAAACCTTGTGCTGGTAGGCAAGAAAGACTGGATGTTCGGGAACATTCATTCGCATGTGGAGTCTCTGGGCCTCGCAACTTCGGTCATCTTCACGGGGTACGTTCCGTCATCCGATTTGCCTGCTTTTTATAACGCCGCGGAGGCATTTGTCTATCCTTCGATCTTCGAAGGGTTCGGGCTGCCGGTGATGGAAGCGATGGCATGCGGATTGCCAGTGCTCACATCCTTTGGGTCGTCACTGGAGGAAATTGCGGGAGACGCGGCAGTGCTGGTGGACCCGCTGAGCGAAGAATCGATTGCGAAGGGGCTTGGCAAACTGTTGGGCGATGCGCATTTGAGAGGTCGGTTGGGTCAGGCCGGTTTGGTGCGCAGTGCGAGTTTTGGTTTCAAAAAGGCAGCGGAGCAGACTATCGAGGTCTACAAATCGTTAGCTGGTTCGGCGTGAAGAGTGGGCGGTGTCTTCTCCGATCGCGGACTAATTGTGAAAATAGCCATTCTAGGAGCGAGAGGAATACCGGCTTGTTACAGCGGGTACGACACGCTGGTTGAGGAGTTATCGCTCCGATTAGTGCGCTTACAAGGCATCTCGGTCCTCGTGTACTGCCGGAGGCCCTACTACAAGTCCCGTCCGGCGTCATATCAGGGAGTTCAACTCGCTTACATTCCCGTGCCTCGCCTCAAGGCAGTTGAGAGCCTTCTTCATTCCTTTCTGTCTTCCTTGCACGTACTCACACAACACGCAGACGTCATCTATTTCCTTGACCCGGCGAATGCCCCCTTCTGCGCTCTCTTGCGAGTGCTGGGGAAGCGGGTCGTCATCCACACTGATGGGCTGGGATGGAAGCGTCGGAAATGGGGCCCGCTCGCGCGCTGGTACTACAAAATTGTGGAATGGGTCTGCGCGCGAAGCGCCACGGCCCTAGTCACTGACAATCCGGTGATGCAGACTTACTACCGGCAGGAGTACGGCGTCGACTCCGCGTGTATTCCGTATGGAGGGGAAAGCCACTACGGCGTCGATGATTCCGTCTTCAAGGAGTTCGGAATCGAACCCAATGGTTATCTGTTGGTTGTCGCTCGGCTGGAGCCGGAAAACAACACGGACTTGGTGATAGGCGAATACACAAGAACGAATTTGAATTTGCCGCTACTCATTGTCGGGGACTCTCCCTACAACTCAGACTTTATGGTAAGGCTGAGGACACTCGCCGATCACCGTGTGATTTTCACTGGGCGTCTGTCTGACCAGCCAAAGCTCAACGCCCTTTATGCTGGGGCGTACATCTATATCCATGGACATGAGGTAGGGGGAACAAACCCGTCTCTCCTACGCGCCATGCACGCCGGAACCGCGCCCGTCGTGCTAGACACATCTTTTAACACCGCGGTAGTCGGGGAAAACAGCTATGTCTTCAACAAGGACTCGGGTAACCTCGCCAGGATATTGGAAGAACTTGCCGGAAAGCCGGACAAGGTGAGACAAGCTGGGGAAAGAGCCAGAGCCCGCGCTCAGGCGCACTTCAATTGGGATGCTGTCGCCAGAGAGCACGCGCGACTGTTCAGCGCAACTGTTGCAGACAAGGGCCGACGCTAGCCTGTCGTCAAGGTCCCAGCCGGGCGCGTGGATGCGGCGACGGCACCGGCCGCGATTGCCGCGACGGTCGCGGTTCACCACGGGCTCGGCACTTGGGCGCCGAGTACGAAGCCGAATACACGGCCGCCGTCGAGGGTTTCCCCAGCATGCCATCGTAAACAAAAACACTTTTTGACACCATCGGAGAACAGGGGAAGCTGTGAAACCGTTGGCTTGTCCGCCGGCCATCCGCTCCGTAAAAGAGTGATCAGCGAGGATAACCACGTGTTCAACCGGACGCTCCGGGAGGTCTTGTTCTCACCTTACTACCGAGCTCACCCTCTCGAAGTGCTTCGCCTCGGATACGCAAAGTTGGTCTTTTCCCGGCACCGGTTGACCGACCCGAGGGATTTCCTGGCAAAAAGCCTCGGCCTGGATTTGACGGGAGCGCTTGCCGGGTTCGAGCGCTGGAAACCGAAACTCGAAGGCGTTGTTTCCTCGGTCCGGAAGGAACCGGGCCGCCAGGGTGGAGTCAGCCTGGAGGATGGAATTATCCTTTATGGTATTACTCGAGCTTTGCGGCCGCAACGTGTTATTGAGACCGGAGTGGCTGCCGGCGTGTCGACGTCCTTCATTGGTGCTGCCCTGGTCGAAAACCAGCAAGGGACCCTGTTCTCAATCGAGCTGCCGCCCGCGCAGAGCGCCTCGACGCATCACCTTGATGGGGGCGTTTTTGCTTGGCCTAAGAAGGGCGTCGGGTGGGCCATTCCCGACGAGATCCGGCAAGGGCTCGGGTCCCGGCACGTCCTTATACTGGGCGACGTTCGAAGTGAACTGCCTCGATTAGTCGCTGACCTCCCCTCGGTGGAGATGTTCTTGCACGACGACCTGCATACCCCCAACCACATGCTATGGGAATATGAGCTCGTGTGGGCGCACCTTTCGGCGGGAGGAGTCCTGATTTCTGACGACGCCAATTTTGGGTGGCTTCAGTTCTGCCGCAAGCACCAGCTGAACCCCAATGCTTACCTGAATGTCCAGCGGCTGACGGCCATCCGCAAGTAATCCCTTCTCAAGGTTTCCCGCAATTTGAGAATCGCAATCTTTGATTACCTCGTCACCCCCAACAATCCCGTCGGGAGCTGCCACCTGAGGATGCTGAAGGGTCTTTGCCAAGCACACGATTTCACGGTCTTCTCTGTCGAGTTCGAAAATCCCTCTCCCGAGCGAATCCGTTGGGTGCGGGTTCCCGCTCCCACCCGGCCCGCCGCGCTACTTTTCGTCGCCTATCACCTGCTTGCGCCCATTTGCTACTGGGCGTATCGCGTCCGACGTCGGGTGCGCTTCGACCTCCTGCAGATCGTTGAGAGCAACCTGAGCTTCGGAGATGTGTCGTACTCGAAATTCTGCCACAGGGCCTACCTGAAGTACCACTGGCGAGAATCCCGCGCCAGCGGTCTGCGCGGATGGTTCCGATGGATGAGCCACTGGCTCCACTCACTGACTGAGCCGTGGACCTACCGCCGGGCACGCATCATTGTTGTCCCTTCGAAGGGACTGGAACGTGAACTGGAGCGAGAGTTCCCGTTTGTCGGCGGTAAGACACGTGTAATCAGCAACCCAGTCGATGTGGAAGGCATGGTCGTTCCGCGAGCATTTGACCGGCGAGCCTTCCGAAGAGAACTTGACCTTGCTGAATCCGACATCGTCTTTGTCTTCATCGCCCTTGGGCATTTTGAGCGGAAGGGCCTGCCCTTGCTCCTGAGCGCCCTCCAACGGCTGCAACACGCTCCGGTCAAACTGCTCGTGGTGGGCGGGCAGGCGGACGCTCTCACCGCCTGGCGGTCCCGCACCACCCAGATGGGCTTGACAGAGAGAGTCGCGTTCCTGGGTTTCCAAAAAGACATACGGCCCTACTTGTGGGCGGCAGACGCTTCGGTCCTGCCTTCCAGCTATGAAACATTTTCCCACGCCGCGATCCAAAGCCTCGCCGCCGGCCTGCCCTTACTGGCCACTCGCGTATATGGGGTAGAAGAATACCTAAAGGATGGGGTCAATGGAATTGTGATCGAGGCCTTCAGTCCCGAGGCGGTTGAAGCCGCGCTGGCCCGCTTCATTACTCTGAGTAGCGAACGGCGGCGCCAGCTTGGGCTGGAAGCGCGACGCGTTGCAAGAGGTTACGACATCCCCGGTTTTCTCACCGCATGGGAGCGATTCTATGCCGGTGTCAAAGGCGAGTTGGCTCGGGCATGAGGCCAAATAACCCGCAGAACCCAACTACCAGATGCTGACGGAAATCTACAGGAAGCGCAGGATTCGGACGGTTTATTCCAAGAGAATGGGATTCTATTTTTGGAGAGCCTTGGAAGATTTGACTGCGCCTCAAATCGAAAAGCGAAAGTCGAAAAGCGAAAGCCGAAAATCGAAAGTCGAAATTCGAAGGTCGAGACATGAATTTCAAGTTCGCAATTTCCATTTGCGATTTTCGAGTTTCGAATTTCGAACTTCGAGTTTCAAATGCACGTATTGATGGTCCACAACAAGTATTTGGAGCCCGGCGGCGAGGATATTACGACGGAAGCCGTGGTAACGCTGCTAAAGGATAACGGAATTGATGTCGAAACTCTGTATGTAAGCAACGAACTAATTAAGAAAATTGGGAAGGTCAAAGCCTCACTGCGCGCATTCTGGTCTCAGGAGATTTATGAAGAAGTTCTCAAGAGGCTTGGCGAAACGCATTTTGATGTCCTCCACGTGCGGAATTTCTTTCCCCTCGTTTCCCCTTCTATCTATTACGCAGCAAAGAAGAAGAAGGTGGCAGTGGTTCAGGATCTCAGCAATTACCGTTTGTTTTGTCCCAATGCCATACTCTTCCGAAAAGGCCGCCCTTGCGAGGATTGCCTTAATCGTCGCATCGCGTGGCCCGGAGTAGTTCATGCGTGCTACAGGCGAAGCCATTTAGGCTCCGGCGTTGTTGCGGCGATGGTTTTTACGCATCATGTTCTGCGCACGTGGACCAGCAAAGTGGACGCCTATGTTGCTCCGACTGATTTTGCGCTTCGAAAGTTTGCTGAGGCAGGGTTTCCTCGCGACAAGCTCTTCGTTAAGCCATGCTTCGTTCATCCCGACCCGGGCATGAAGAACAGGGCCGGCGAATACGCGCTCTACGCGGGCAGGTTATCGGAAGAGAAAGGGCTCCGTGTCCTGCTGGCAGCTTGGGGTATGGTTCGGAGTTGCATCCCATTGCGGATCGCAGGTGACGGCCCTATACGCAAAGAAATGGCCGCCGAGATAGAGGCCAAGGGGTTGCAGAGCGTGGAATTACTTGGCCATGTCTCGCCGAGTGAAGTCGTTACACTCATGCACGGGGCCCGGTTTTTGGTTTTCCCAAGCCAGTGGTACGAGACGTTCGGACGCGTGGCGATTGAAGCCTTTGCTTGTGGACTGCCTGTAGTGGCTTCGCGGTTGGGCAGCATGGCAGAGATCATCGCAGACGGTGAGAACGGACTTCACTTTACTCCTGGCGACGCTGCAGAACTCGCCGAAAAGGTGGAATGGGCGTGGACTTACCCCGAGGAGGTGGCCGCCATGGGCAGGGCGGCCCGCGCCGAGTACGAGGCCAAATACACCGCAGAGCGCAATTACGAAATGCTGATGGAGATCTACAGGAAGGTGCTGGGGAACCAGGGGCTCGGGGGAAAGCGGTCCACGGTAGACGGCATACGGTAGATGCGATACGGCGATTTGGGACTGGCGATTGAGGGTCGATGACGAATCAAAAATCCAAAATTAAAAATCCAAAATTGCCACTCCCCAACCCCGAATCCCGAACCCCGAACCTCCCATCGTTCACCGTCTTGGGTGTGCGCGTGGACGCCGTCCAGATCCCCGATGTGGTCGAACTGATGGAGCGCTGGATTGCAGCGCGCTCGGCATGCCACTTTATCGCTTTCACTGGTATGCACGGCATTACCGAGACTCAGTACGATCCGTCGTTCAAGAAGATACTCAACTCAGCGGATCTGGTGGTCGCGGATGGCATGCCCCTGGTGTGGCTGGGCCGCTGGCACGGGCACGCAATGCGCCGTCGCGTCTATTCATCGGAGCTGATGGGGACCTTCTGCCGTAAGACAGGGCCCCTCTATCGACACTATTTCTACGGCGGTGGGCCGGGCGTTGCGGACCGCTTGGCGGAGACATTGAAGCAACGGCACGGAGTGCGCACCGTCGGAACCTACTCTCCACCCTTTCGGCCGCTGACCGAGGAAGAGAAAATGGAAGTGGACCGCCGAATCCAGGCGGCGGCGCCGGATGTCGTCTGGGTGTGCTTGGGCGAGGCTAAGCAAGACCGCTGGATGTACGAGCACCGCCCTCGGCTGACCGTACCGGTATTGGCCGGAGTCGGTGCGGCTTTCGACTTCGTCGCCGGGACTGTAAAGGAAGCCCCGGCCTGGATGCAAGAGAACGGTCTCGAGTGGTTCTTCCGCCTCGTGCAGGAGCCACGCCGGCTCTGGCGACGCTACCTGGTCATTGGATCAAAATTCTTGTGGAACATCTCTTTGGAGCTCCTGGGCCTCAAGAAGTTCGACTGACTCTCCTGCGCTTTATCAATTCTGAAGCTACTATTTGCAGAAATGGAGTTTTGCCTTCGATTTGCGGGTCATTGTGACGACCATTTCTTCCGGCTTGATTACCAGGGTTGCGTGCTGAAAATGAGCCGTACTGATACCTTCCTCTTTCTGGTCCCGCCCTACTTCAAATAAGCTTTCCCCAAAGTCTAGCAACAGAGTCTCCTTCTCCTGCCCTTTAGCCTATTGCTGGACCACAGCCTCTCCTTGGATCAATGGTTCCAACCCGACCTGGAGGGGCGTCTCCCTGCCTATACCGCTAATTCCCGCGGTCACTTGATGTCGGTATATCCGATCATGACCACCGTTGTCGTGACGCCGCTCTACGTCCT
>Ga0074046_10001692_pt1 | contig 19631 bp, 17 predicted proteins | sample BogForMeECP23OM3_FD_94441 | JGI IMG/M metagenome (GOLD analysis project Ga0074046, IMG submission 94441) | Bog forest soil microbial communities from Calvert Island, British Columbia, Canada - Bog Forest MetaG ECP23OM3 | ecosystem: Environmental > Terrestrial > Soil > Wetlands ... | reverse complement strand
ACGAATACGGGAATGACGGCATCGATCGATCCTTATGGGCGAATCGTGGCGGCAACTCCGCGCAAGGTTCGCACGACGCTGGCCGCGCCTTTCGCGTTGATTTCGGGAACCACCTTTTACACGCGGCATGGCGATTGGTTCGCATATCTGTGTGCGATAATTTCAGCAGGCGCGCTGGTGGCGCGTTTTGTGTTTGGTCGTTAGTCGATGGTCGTTAGTCGTTCGCGAGCTCTTGCTAACGACCAACGACTAACGACTAACGACTGAACCGAATCGGATATGCCGGTGATACGCAATGCTTGATGAACTCGAACAGCAATACACTACCTTAAAGACGAAGGTTCACGACCTGCGGGAGTATCTTTGACGCGGGCAAACTGCGCCAGCAGTTCGCCGAGATCGAAAAGCAGGCGTCGGATCCCAATCTGTGGTCGAATCCCGAAAAATCTCAGCAGGTGATGCGCGAACGCAAGCGCCTGGAGAGCCTCTTGTCGCTGGAAGGCGACTTGGCGCGCCGGACCGACGATATCGCAACTTATTTCGATCTGGCGGGTGAAGGTGAGAACGTGGCCGCCGACTTACAGCGCGACTTGGAATCCCTGCGCGAACTGGTCGACCGCGTGGAAACCGAGACGCTGCTTTCGGGCGAGAACGACGGTCTGAATGCGATCATGACGATCCATCCCGGGGCGGGAGGAACGGAATCGCAGGATTGGGCGGAGATGCTGCTGCGCATGTATCTGCGCTGGGCCGAGCGGCAGGGATTCAAAACGGAGATGTACGACTACCAGCCCGGCGAAGAAGCGGGAATTAAGTCCGCGACATTTTCTGTGATTGGACAGTATGCATTTGGTTATTTGACCAGCGAGATTGGCGTGCATCGACTGGTGCGGATTTCTCCGTTCGACCAGGCCAAGCGGCGGCATACCTCGTTTGCCAGCGTATATGTGTCTCCCGAGATTGACGACAGCATTGAGGTGGTCATTAAGCCCGAGGATATTCGGATTGACACCTACCGCTCGAGCGGCAAGGGTGGACAGCACGTGAATACTACGGATTCGGCGGTACGGATTACGCATATCCCGACGGGCCTCGTGGCTAATTGCCAGAATGAGCGTTCGCAGCATAAGAACAAGGAGAAGGCGATGAGCATGCTGCGGTCGAAGCTTTACGAATTTGAACTGGAAAAGAAACGCGAGGTCACGAAAAAGATCGAAGATTCGAAGCTGGATATCGATTTCGGGTCTCAGATACGGTCGTATGTGCTGCAACCTTACCGGCTGATCAAGGATCACCGCACGAAACTGGAGATCGGCGACGTGGATCGCGTGCTCGACGGTGATCTGCGGCCGCTGATGCAGGAGTATCTGCGGATGCGGCGGGGCGAGAAGAAGGGCTAGCTGTCAGCCATCAGCCGTCAGCCGTCAGGAAAACCTGCGAGGAAGTTGCGGGCGAACACCTTTCATGGAACGAGGTTGGAGTCGTTGGCGAAAACAGGCAAACGAAAATCGATCGAACCTCCGGCGCTTGGAGTTCGTCTGCAGCGCGCTTTCCGCTACGCTGCCGAAAAACATGCTGGACAGACTCGGAAACAGTCGGCGGTGCCTTACATCTCGCATCTGATGGCGGTGGCGTCGCTGGTGCTCGAAGCCGGCGGTGACGAAGATATGGCGATTGCGGCGCTGCTGCATGATGTGGTCGAAGATTGCGGCGGCATGCCCAGGCTGCGAGAAGTTCGGAAGCAGTTTGGGGCGCGAGTCGCGAAGATCGTGGAGGGCTGTACGGATACCTTCGGCGAGCCCAGGCCAGAATGGGTGGAACGCAAGAAAGACTATCTGCGCGAAGTGAAACACGCGGGGGCGGAGACGAGACTGGTTTCGGCGTCCGACAAACTGCATAACGTGCGCACGATTCTGGCGGATTACCGGCAGCACGGGGAGGCCATCTGGACGCGGTTCACGGGGAAAAGAGAAGGTACGCTCTGGTACTATCGCGCCTTGAGCGACGAATACCAGCGGCGCGGCCCGAATCGCATCACGCGCGAACTTGAAATTGCAGTGGCGGAATTGGAATTGGCTGTGGGCACGAAGCCGCGGTTGTCAAAAGAGTTGCCGAGGGGTTTTGCGAAGAAGTTCAACAAGGAAGCCTCGGTAAACTCCGGGAGATGAACCATGCCCAGAATGATTGATTTAATCCGCAGCTCGCAAGTGCCGTCGAACCTGATGCAATCGGCGGCGCGCGGAGCGCTTTCGGCGCCGCCCGCGGAGACGATTGAGATCCTGGTGCATCTCGCGCTCCACAACAAATTGTTTGGTGAGCAGGCGCGGCTTACGCTGGCGGGTTGGGACGAAAAAGCCAGTTTAGCGGCTGCGGCCGATCCCAAGACGAGCGCTGAGGTGCTGGGATACTTCGTTGCGCCGGAAAATCTTAGGCCTCGACTTCTCGCGGCTCTGGCGGACAATCCGACAGTGGAGGAAGAATCACTGGACATCCTGGCGACATCGGGATCGCGCGCCGTCGTCGAAACGTTGTTGAAGAGCCAGCGCGTGTTGAGTTCTCCACGGCTGTTGCAGGCTTTGCAATCGAACGCCAACCTGCGTCCGAGTGAAGTCGGCGAGATTGCGAGTAAGCTGGGTGCTTTGGAAACCCGCCGCGCTGGAGATCGGGAGGCAACTGAGACAGGCGTTCCCGATGAAATGATCGAGAGCACGGTGACAAAGTATCTGGAAGAGAATGCAGCGGAGGTGGCAGCCGAAAAGGACAAACCGTTCGAGCCACTGGGACCGGTGCACGAAGATGCGGGAGGCGGTACCGCTGCGAGCGCGATGGCAAGTGCTGAGGCGGGAAAGTCAGCGGCGGGTGCGGGAACGTCCACGGCTGCGGCTGCTGTGCATGCAAAAAAACATTTAGTTCCCGGTCATGAGGAACGGCGCGACAGCACGCTGCAGAAGATTGCCAAGCTCGACATCAAGGGCAGGATCGCGCTGGCGATGCGCGGCGGCAAAGAGGAACGTTCGATCCTGATTCGAGACGCCACCAAGCTGGTATCGTTGGCCGTGCTGGACTCGCCCAAAGTTTCGGAGACTGAAGTGGAAGGGTATGCGCTGCAGAAGAATGTTCTGGAAGCGGTACTGCGCGCGATTCCGCTGAAACGTAAGTTCGCGAAGAATTACAACATCATGCGGAATCTGGTGTTCAACCCGCGCACTCCACTCGATCTCTCGCTCGGACTGATGAAGAACCTGCTGGTTCACGACCTGAGGAATCTTTCGGGCAACAAAGAGGTTTCCGACACGATTCGGAAGCTGGCGCTGCGGATGTACAAGCAGAAGATGGAAAAAAAGGGCTGAAACGAACGGGCGCACTTGCCGCAATCGGATCCTATCTACGAATTGTTATCGCGGGCGGAGACAATCGCCGTGGTTGGATTGTCAGCGAGTCCGATGCGGCCGAGTCACAGCGTTTCCGCGTACATGCAGGCGAAAGGCTACAAGATTATTCCGGTGAATCCTCGGATTGCGGAGGCGCTGGGAGAAAAGTCTTATCCGTCGCTGCTCGAAATGCCACTCGAAGTGGCGCAGACGATCGATCTGGTGGATGTATTCCGGCGATCCGAGTATGTGGATGAGATTGTGGAGCAGGCGATTCGGTTGAAGATTCCCGTGATCTGGCTGCAGGAAGACGTGATCAATGAAGTCGCGGCGGAGAAGGCGCGTCAAGCTGGAATGTTCGTGGTGATGGATCGATGCATTCTCAAGGAGCATCGCGCTAGGTTTGGGTAGGATTTGCTGGTCGTCTCTTGTCTTTTGTCTATCGTTCAGCGCTTTTCGCTGATCGCTTTTCGTGTCGCTATTCGCTCGGTCTGTTCTGTCCTCGCTCGCTACTTCCATTCGCTACTTCGGTCTCCGACTTTCCCTGGTTTTGGTTTGTCGTCGATTCGGCAGTTTACTTCCTAGATAACAGAAGCCTCCTGGTGCGATCTTTTAGAATCAAGGATTTAGCGGGCGATTCTTGCTAGATCTTTGAGAAATAAGGACTTGCGGTCAGGTCTTTAAAATGAATATTTTAGGTCATTTTTGAGTAATTAAGTGACATTCCACGAAATCCGTGGGAAGCTGGTTGGAAGAAGTCAGAAGTCACGTCGGTCGTCGGTCGATGGTCGATAGTCGATCGCCAATTCTTGATGGACGATGTCGCGTGGTGGCCCAACGACTAACGGTCGACGACGGATCAGATGTGGGAGGTCATAAGGTGAGAGGTGGAGTGCGGGGTGGGGAGGCGGAGGCTTGGGAGCGGAGGCGGATGGAGGGGGCACGATTGCTGCGGGAGGGGGTGTGGCAGTCGGAGGTGGCGCGGCGGGTCGGGGTGCATCGGCAGTCGGTGAGCAGGTGGGCGCAGGCGATTCGTCGGGGCGGAGTGTGGTCGCTGAAGGCGCGGCGGGTGGGGAGGCATCCGAGGTTGCATGGGGAACAGTGGAAACGGGTGGAAAAACAGTTGAGGCGGGATGCGGGGGCGGGGCGGCGGGGATGGACGCTGAGGAGAGTGAGCGGGTTGATTGAGCGAGAGTGCCGGGTGAGGTATTGCGAGTCGGGGGCGTGGCGGATGCTGGGGCGGATGGGGTGGACGTGGCGGGGCGGAGGGAGGGGTTGGAGGCAGAGGCCGGAGGTAAGAGGTGGTAGATCAGAGGTCAGAGGTGTAAAGGGTAAATCTGATAGCCGGTCAACGTGATCTTGAGCCTATACTGAATGGCTGCTACGAGGCGTAGCTTAGATGACATCATGTTTTCGCTGCCAATCTTTATCTCGAGCGTCTCGGCTCACAACGCTTTGGTTGGTATTTTTTCTAGGTTCAATTTCAGTTTCGGCTCAAACGCAACAGCCGCTGGAGGCGGGGCCGCTGTATTTGCAGCTGCAAAACTCGTTGGCTCTGGAGAAGAGCCTTCACCTAGAGAATTTTGTACTGCAAAGGGATCGCGTGACTATTACTTTCACCGACGGGCTGGTGTATTTGTCTCCTCCCATTGGGGGTAAAGTTCGCTCGGCGGTATATATCGGCTCCGGGAAATTCCAAGCTGCTCCGCCGCCAGTTGCGTTCGAGCAAGATAATGTCCGGCGCATGCTAAAGGCCGACGATGTTTCGTCCGACTTCAAGACCGCGGTTCTGCGCTTTACCGACGATACGGCCAGCGACTTTCTCAAGGATGGATTTTTGCAGGGCGGGGCAGCTTCAGAGCGCGCCTCCCATCTCGCTGCCGAATTTGGGCCACGCTTCCTCAAGGAAACCGGGGTTAACATGTCGGCGCGACAGTTGGAGTCCATTCTCAATCAGGAGGCGCCTGGGGTATTTCTGATTCAGATGGATGGCGGAAAGCGTGGGCGCTTTACTTATGTGCTCGATCCGCAGACGCGCATTCCGGTAGCCAATTTCGGAATTAATGCTGGTGAGAAAGGACTGATTTTTGCTTACGACAATGACCTATTCGACAACGACGTATGGATGGCGTTTCACGCCAATGGAGACTATGCCAAGGGAAGAGCCCCATACTCCGACACTTATAACGTTGTCGACACCGAAAAGTACACGATGACGTTGGATCTGCTGGAGCCCAAGAAGATTTTGGGCCTCGTTTCCAAGTTAGACCTCATCTCCCGCATTGACGGCCTTCGCGTGATTTCATTTGCCGTCGGGGAAAGGTTGAGCATTTACGACGACGAGCGCCGCAAGAAGCAGTTATATCTTCATGGTGCGCAGTTGTCCGATGGCACAGTGCTCATCTTCTTTCAGGAGCCGTGGGAAAGCGGCTTCAGCATTGTTCTGCCTAAAGCGTTAGCGGCCGGCCAGAAACTTTCGCTAAGCTTAGATCTGAAAGGCGATTTCATGATGGAATCGGAATACGTGACTGGGACGTATTTTCCGCGAAACACGGAAACATGGTATCCGCGGCACGGCTATCTGGGCCGATCCCAGTTCGACATCTCCATGATTCATCGCAAGAAAGATCGCGTGGTGAGCATTGGTGAGTTCATTAAGGAAGGCCCAGCCCCTGGAACGAACGGCGACGTGCTGACAGAATTTCGCATGGAGCAACCAGTTGCGTTGGCAACGTTTGCAGTTGGCCCATACGAAATTCACAAAGACGTCGCCAAGGACGAGATTGGCAAGCAATTGCCCATCGAGTTCTACTCCATGCCTGGGGATCGGATGGCGATCAAGGAAGATTTCGTTCTTGCAGAAATGAGCAACAGCGTCCGCTTTTTCAGCAAGATGTTTGGCGCGTATCCATATCCGTTATTCCGAGGGGTATACCATCCGTTCAATTTCGGCCAGGGTTTTGCCACCACCATCATGATCCCGAAGGCCGACAATGCCAACAAATTCACGTTCTCTTTTATCGCGCATGAGACCTCGCACCAGTGGTGGGGTGACATGGTGCTCTGGCGCTCCTATCGCGACCAGTGGCTGAGCGAAGGCTTTGCGGAATATTCCGGAATGCTCTACGTCCAGTTGCGCGACCAATCGTCTTCGGAGAAAGAGCTGATTGAGCGCGCCCGTTACGAACTGAAAATGCCCCCGCGTACCCTCACCGGCATCGGGCACGGCAAGTTGGCGGACGTGGGCCCGCTGGTAATGGGGCATCGGGTGGAAAATCGAGAGACAAGGGGAGCCTACACTGCGCTCACTTATGAAAAAGGCTCCCTGGTGCTCCGCATGATGCATTTTTTGTTCACAAACCCAGACACCGGTGACGGCAAACCGTTTTTCGATTTGATGAGCGACTTCGTAAAACGTTATCAAGGCAGCACCGCAACCACGGAGCAGTTTTTTGCTCTTGCGAATGAGCATGTCAAGAGCACTTCGCTCGCACAAAAATATGGATATAAGGACTTAAACTGGTTCTATCGGCAGTGGGTAACCGAGACTTATCTTCCATCCTACGAGCTTTCCTATCACATCGAAAACGGATCGACTGCAGGCATCATGCTCAAGGGAGAAGTAGTTCAAACAGGCCTGCCCGAAAGCGAGGCTTGGTTCATGCCGCTTCCTCTCGTCATCCATTTTCATGGCGGTCGGAGCGCGCGAGTGACGGTTGCGGCATACGGAGGTCACGCGCCGGTCAATCTTAAGCTGCCGGAGCCGCCGGAAAAGGTGGAACTGGACCCGGAGTTATGGGTTCTCTCCGATAAAACGTCGACTGCAAAGCGATGAGTTTCCCTGGATAAGCAGGTTCTCTCCACTTTCCGCTCGATAACTGGCGAAACTAGGCGATTACACGTTTTGACCGCTAGTCGATGAGCGATATTGGGATTGATCGTCAATCATCTCCCGAATTTTCTTTAACGCCCCCCGAAGCGTACGCTGCATCAGTCGTTCCCGCTGCCATCTGCTTCGGTTTTGCGCGGGCGCACCAAGATCACGGTCGCATCGTCACGCAGGCCGGTTCCATTGGCGAATTTTCTGACATCGGCAAGCAGACCGTCCAAGGTGACGTCTGGTGACTGCATCTGGGCGAGCAGGCGATCGGGGCCGTATTCCTCGCCGGAAGGCGTTTCCGCCTCGGTGATCCCATCGGAATAAAACGCGATGCGCGAATGGCTGCCTAGAGTCACTTCCGTTTCCGAAAATTTGCTGGCGGAAATTCCCAAAGGCAAGCCATGTTCGTGGTTGATCCAGCGATGGCCGGAAGGCTCGACCAGGAGCGGCGCTAGATGGCCAGCGTTGGCGATGCGCAAAATGCGGGTTGACGGGTCGAGTTCGGCATAGACCATGGTGACGAAGCGGCCGGCGGGAAAATCCTCGATCATCATGTTATTGAGACGGGTTAGCACATCGGCAGGTCCAGAGCCGGTTTGCGCTAGCGAGCGCAACATGCCGCGCGTGGCCGACATAAGGAGCGCCGCCGCCGTTCCTTTGCCGGAGACATCGGCGAGAACCAGGCCCCAGAGTCCGTCGCGCAAGGGAATGAAGTCATACCAATCGCCGCCAACCGAGCCTGCGGGAATCGAAAGCCCGGACGCCGCGAAACCGGGAATCAAAGGAGAGCTGCGAGGCAACAGAGCCTGCTGGATGGAGCGCGCTTCTTCGGCCTCGCGGCTCATGCGCTCGCGCTTTTCGCGTTCAGTGCCAAAGCGCCGGGCGTTGTGCACGGCTACCGCGACGTGGGTGCACAAGCCTTGCAGCAGGCGCAGCTGATCGGGACAGAAAGCATTGAGCTCGCAATGGGAAGCGGTGAAAACTCCGACCAGATCGCCCTCGCGTTGCAACGGGATGGCGACTTCGGAGCGCGTGTCCGGCTCGCAGGCCATGTAGTAAGGGTCGCTGGTGACGTCGGGGGCGTAGTGCATTTTGCCCGTGAGTGCTACGTGGCCCACCATGCCAGCTCCGGGCTTGAGGTGATGGCCCTTGCCGTAGAGAGTGCAGCCACGAACGCCGGTCAGCACGAATTCACTCTGTTCAGGATCGCGGAGATAGATGTTGATTTCGACGCAGCCTAGCGACTCTGCAACCTCATCGACGATTCGGGGAACGAGTTCTTCGAGGTCGAGCGTGGAGGTGATGCGCTGGGCAAATTTTTGCAGGCGGATCAGTTCTGCAATCCTCCCTGCGGAGGTTTCGGGCAGAGGCTGGCTGGTGAAGCCGAAGTCTGTGAACGGGGCGGTGGACACGGTGAAAACCCTCCTGCCGACTTGGGTTGCAACTGTTTATGAGATTGCAGGAATCAGGGTTCAGATTCTCTTTTTGTTCGGCTTTTGGGGGGGCCTGAGGTGAGGCTGGGAGGGTGGTTGCTTCACAGGCTGCGGAAAAACTATCTCCGAAGCGGAAAGCGTTACCTCAGCGGCTAAACAGCTTGCGGAAAAAGTGTTCTGCCGGCTGAGGGCAGCCTCTCAGGCGCTAAAGCGCAAACCTATTAGCAGCGTCTTAGCGGTACGACCAAGGTTGTGCCCTTCCCGTTCTTGCTCGAGCGCGGTTCATCGGTGGCGCCAGACGGGGCGAGCCCCGTCTCTACGCTACATTTTCCGCAGGCTCTTCAGGCGTTTGATCTCTTCCAGGCGTTCGCTGATCCGTTTCTCTACGCCCTCGTTCGTGGGGCGATAATACACGCGGTCGCGCAGGCTGTCTGGCAGACACTGCATGTCAGACACCTTATTTTCGGCGTCGTGGGCGTATTGGTAATCTTTGCCGTAGCCTAGGCCCTTCATCAGGCTGGTAGGGGCGTTTCGCAGATGCAGCGGGACAGGCGCGGCGGCGGTTTGCTCTACGTCTTGCAGAACCGCGCTGTAGGCGGTGTAGAGCGCGTTCGATTTCGGCGCTATGGAAAGATAGACGATGGCTTGCGCGAGCGCTAGATTGCCTTCGGGCATGCCGATGAAATCAACGGCATCACGAGCGGCCATACACAACGCTAGCGCGTTGGGGTCGGCCAGGCCGATATCTTCGACCGCCATGCGGACGACGCGGCGGGCGATGTAGAGGGGATCTTCTCCGGCTTCTAACATGCGGGCCAGCCAGTAGAGGGCGGCGTCGGGATCGCTGTTGCGCACGGACTTGTGCAGCGCGGAGATGATGTTGTAATGCTCTTCGCCGCTTTTGTCGTAGAGCAGAACGCGCCTTTGGAGGGCCTCGTGAATGGTGGCGTCGGTGATCGCGGTGGCTCCGAGCGGAGACGCGGCTAGCCGCGTCTCTACAGTTAGTGCGGCTGCTACTTCCAGGACGTTGTAGGCGCTGCGGGCGTCGCCACTGGAGTAGGCGGCGATTTTGCGCAGCGATTCGTCCGACGCTTCTAGATTCATTGTGCCGAGGCCGCGCTCGATATCGGTGAGGGCGCGTCTTAGCAGAACGACAATCTCATCTTCGGTTAAGGGCTTGAGTACATAGACGCGGCAGCGGGAGAGCAGAGCGGAGTTGATTTCGAACGACGGATTTTCGGTGGTGGCGCCGATCAGACGAATGCTGCCTTTCTCGACGTGGGGAAGGAAAGCATCCTGCTGCGCTTTGTTGAAGCGGTGAATCTCGTCGACGAAGACGATGGTGCGGGTGCCGTACTGGCGGGCGCGGTCGGCATCGCTCATGACCTGCTTGATTTCCTTGATGCCGGCGAGGACGGCGGAAAACTCGATGAAGTCGGCTTTGGTGATGCGGGCGATGATCTTGGCTAGGGTGGTCTTGCCGGTGCCGGGAGGGCCCCAGAAGATCATTGAGGTGGGATCGTCGCGCTCGATCTGCACGCGCAGGGGTTTGCCGGGAGCGACCAGGTGCTCCTGCCCGACGAATTCATCGAGCGTGCGCGGGCGCATGCGATCGGCCAGGGGGCGCGCTCCTTGGGAGGGGGGATCGTCGTTCGGGATGGGTGCGAAGAGGTTCACAAATTTGTGATTTGTAATTTGTGATTTGTAATTTGAAGGCAAATCCGCAAACATGGAACTTCGGTCTTCAAATTACCAATTACAAATTGTGCTCTCACTTTCGATTTCGCGCAGCTTCATACAACACGATGCTGGCGGCGACTCCGGCGTTGAGCGATTCGACTTGTGACGCTTGCGGGATCACGAGCGTTTCGTCCATGGCGCGCGTGAGTTCGCGGGGCAGGCCGGCGCCTTCGTTGCCGATGAAGATTGCCAGGGGCAACGTCCATGAAATCTCGGGCAGAGGGGTTCCCTCGTGCGACGAGGTTGCGAGCAGGCGAACACGCTGCGCGCGCAGAATCGGAATCAGTTCGGCAGACGAGATCCGCAAAAAAGGCAAGCGGAAAATCGAACCGGCCGAACCGCGCAGAACTTTTGAGTTGTAAACGCTGACAGTTCCTTCGGTTAGAAAAACTCCGGCGGCGCCAAAGGCGTCGGCGGAACGCAGAATCGTGCCGAGGTTGCCGGGGTCTTGCAGGCCGGCGGCCACAACGAAGGGACCCTGGCTTGAGCGATCGAGCAGTTGCGTGGCGGAGAAGGAGCCTAACTTGAGCAACGCTGCCACGCCTTGGGGCGCGTCGCTGGGCACGATCGAGTTGAAAAGAGCGTTCGGCAAAACGAGTGTTTCTGTCCGGGAGTTGATCTGGGGAAGAAGTTTTTCGGCTAGAGGGCGCGCCGATTCGCTGAAGAATACGCTCTCCAGATGCTGGCCGCTGCGCAAGGCTTCTTCGAGCAGTTTCACGCCTTCTACGGCACACTCACCCTGTGGAGTCAGTTCGGCACGGTGGAACGCTTGGCGCAGTTCTTTCAACTTCTGGTTGTGGCGGCCGGCAACTGGGCGCAAACGGTCCGCGTGATTGCGCGTGCGAGCGGCCTTCGCGTCTTGCTTCATAGGTTGGTTCCAAAGTCAGGAGTGGTACAGCTTGAAAATTTTCGTCCCTCGGCGGCTGAAGCCGCAATGAAATAGGGCGTTTATCGCAGCGGTAAACCGCTGCGCCACCCAAAAGCAAGACCAAAATCGAGTTTTTCAGCAAAACTGTAAAGCCGCAATGAAAATGCGACGCTTACGGCACGGCTGAACAGGGTGCGGAGAAACTCCACCTGCGCTGCTCGGCCCCTAAAGGGGCACCACATTTAAGCGATTTATGGTATCGCTAAAGCGATACCCTGATACGAAACGCGAGTTTTTCCGCAGCCTGTGAAGCCGTGTCCTTTCAAAGCCACTTCAAAGGTAGTGGACTACTTTGAATTCAAAGTAGCCCACTACCACTTCAAACTGCACCACTACCCAAAGTCAGGATGTATGGTACATTTCATTGTTTACACCGACAATGCGTAAGCCGACAATCGGAAAGGGACCAGAGTGCGCGCGGAAATCCTGAAAATTCATGCTGAAACGCCTGAAGCTTCTTTAATCAAATATGCTGCCGAGCAGATTCAAGCCGGTCAGGTGCTGGGCATGCCGACCGACACCTTCTATGGTTTAGCGGCCGACCCCTTCAACCTGCGCGCGGTGGAGCGCGTTTATGAGATCAAATCGCGTCTGCGGCACAAGCCACTTTCTCTGCTGATCGAGAATGTGGATCAGGCGGAAGAATTTGCGCGCCCGCTGCCGGACGATTTCCATCTGTTGGCGCGGCGTTTCTGGCCGGGACCGCTGACCATGATTGTGCCGGCTGCCTCGCATTTGCCGCTGAAGGTCACGGCGAACACCGGGAACGTGGCGTTGCGCGTGCCCGCGGCGGAGATTCCGCTGGCGGTGGTGCGGGCGGCAAAGATTCCGATCACGGCAACCTCGGCCAACCTGAGCGGGGCGGTGGAATGCACGACCGCGGAGGAGGTGCAGGGGCAACTGGAGGGCCGCATCGCGCTGATCGTCGACGGCGGGAAATCTCCGCGGACGGTTTCCTCGACGATCGTGCACTTTAAACAAGACGGCACGTGGCAGATTCTGCGCGAAGGCGCGATTCCCGCGAAGGATATTGTCGAAGCGTTATCTTAGATCAGGTTTCAAGGTTTCAGAGTTTCAAGGTTTCAGGGAGGATCAGAGGGTCAATCTGAAGATTGCAACTTTGAAACCTTGAAACTTGTCTATGGCCGAAGACACCAACCCAACTGACTCAAAGAAACCTTTCTGGATGCGTCCCTGGCCGCTGATTTTGCTCGCCCTTGTGGGGGCTTTGTTCCTGTTTTTTGGCGTTACCGGATCGCGCATTGTGCGGGCCGCCGCGGAAACGCCCACCAAAAAAGCCGATGTCATAGCGATTTTCGGAGCTGCCGAGTACGCGGGGCATCCTTCGCCGGTGTACAAGGCGCGGCTCGATCACGGTTACGAATTATTCCAGAGGGGAATGGCGCCGGTGGTAATCACGACCGGGGGAGCGGGCCAGGACCCGGATTTCAGCGAGGGCGGCGTGGGCAGAGATTATTTTCTGCGGCGCGGCGTACCGGAGCAGGCTTTGATCGCGGAGACGCAAGGCTCGGATACGGCGCACTCGGCAGCGCGCGTGGCCAACATCATGCGGGCGAACGGCATGCACAGCTGCATCGCGGTCAGCGATGCCTATCACGTATTCCGCATACGCGCCCTGCTCGAGCATGAGGGCGTGCAGGTGGAGCTGGCGCCCAGGCCGGAGTCACGTCCACACTCCGTGTGGGAGCGCTTTGGGGCGGTGATGCGTGAGGCGGCGAGCTATCTGGCGTGGAAGGCGGGGATGTCGTAGAAGCCGCTGCGAGCTTCGAGCTTCGAGCAGACCCAGGAACACACACTGTAGATACGAGATTGCTCGGTTGCTTCGGAGACGAGGCAAGCCTCGTCTCTACAGGACGGGTTCGGTTGCTCGCAGCTCGTAGCTCGGAGCGTTCCTACCATCCCATCTTCTCGCGCAAAGTTGTGGCATGCGCTACGTGATGACGTCCGTGCCAGGAATAGAGGGCCAGATTTTTTTCCAACGACATCGGGCCCAATTCAGGATGACGAAACGTGCGCTTCCATTGCGCATCGGTTAATTCGGGGAGCACGAGCATCCAGCGCCGGTGCAGGGAATCGAGCAAAGCCAGCGATATTGCAACCGGCGCGTGGCGGGAGTCAGGCAACTCGGCCCAAAGATTCTCCAGGTAGGGTTTGATGACGGGATCGTTTTCAGTGAGCGCCAGCTTGCAACGAATATAAGAGTTCATGTGGCTGTCGGGAACGTGATGGGCCAACTGGCGGAGCGTCCAACCGCCATCGCGATAGGGAGTATCCAGCTGTTGGTCGGAGAGCGCGTCGAGAGCGGCACGCAAGCGAGCGGGAGTCTGCTCGATGTCGGTCAAGCACTGCTGTTTCTCTTCTGCGGTGAGCGGACCGGTGTAGGAGAATTTTCCAATCGGATAGCGCGGATCAGTCATGAGCCTTCCTCCTGCTGGGTAGATGGTAGATGATTGTAAGGTCATCTGTGGTGCAGACAATAATTAAGGAAGAAGCCAGGAGCTAGCCGCTAGGAGCTGAAGAGCTAAGAACTGGGAACTACTATCGCACCATGGCGAGGATGCGGACCGCCACCGCGCCGGGCTTCTTGCTCTTGGCCGGGGCGACGATGATTAGCGAGCCGGTTGCGGGGAGCGATGTGAAGCGCTGGGTTCCTTCCAGCACGTAGTTTCCGTGGAGCGCGAGTTGCTGGCCCAGGGTTCGGTCGAAGGTGAGGTTCACGGGCGTCTCGACGGCAAAGCCGATGGTGTTGCGAGCTTCGATGAGAAACATGGCCGCGTCGTGTGCGATAGGAAATGGAGTCAACGTCGCCGTGGTGGAATTATCAGACGTACCCAGGCGGCGGATGGCGACGACGGCACCTTGCGGGATCATGCCGTGATGCGATTCCCAGGCGGCGATATCGTCGAGAGAAATCTGCGCGGTGGCGTCGACCGACGGGTTCGCGGTGTTCAGATCCATCACTACGAGTGGAGCGATGAGGCGCTCCGGCGGAATCTGCCCAGCGGCCCACGTCCCGGGAATGAGCGCAGCGGGAGCAATGATGCGAGTTGTGGATTCCGGAGTTGAGGTGCGCGGCGCCGTCGTGGTTTGGCCAGCAGTCAGGTCCACGACGTGCGAATAGCGATCCTGCTGCGTGGAACCTGGGCGCCGATCGGCGAACAGCAAGATGGCAAGCACGAGGGCGTACGCGATGATGAAACTGCGAATCCGCATGGATTTTGGTCGGAACTTAGTCAGACGCGAGTCTGATGGGTATTGTTGCCTCTGGGGGTAACAAGTGCAATTCCCGTTCGGACATGGCCTACTGACCGGTTGCAAGGACTGCTCTAGCGAGTAGTTGCGGAAAAACTGGTTGCAAAGCAGAAAGCGTTACCGCGGCGGCTAAAGCCGGATTCAAAACGATGCAATTACCGCAGCGCGGAAGCGCTGCGCCACCCAAAATCAGGCACGGCATCGACTCTTTCCGCAGCCAGCTACACGATCCGTGCATCTTCCGCTGTTTGCTGAAAACTTTCGTTTCGGTGGCAAAGTTCCGGGCAATGCAGGTCAAGAGTTAGAATACAGTTAACTTTTCCCGTAAGTTTTTCAGGGCCATGGCGATTGCCGATTTCAATTCCGGCTGGTGCTCCCTTGCGTCGGTGGACTGAGACTTAGAAGGGACAGAGGACGGTAGCAGAGGACCGATGTTCGGCCGCGAAGAAAAAGTTTCGGCGATTCGGCTCACCGCTGTGCAGTACGTCGTATTGTTCATTTTTTTGCTGCTGGCATACGGGCTATGGCGGTTGCAGGTGATGGCGAGCGGCCATTACGCGCAACTGGCGGAGCAGAATTACGTTCGCGACGTGCCCATTCTCGCGCCGCGCGGCAAAATTCTGGATCGCGAGGGCCGAACTATTGTCGACAACTACCCTTCATTTTCAGCGCTACTGCTGCGGGATTCCACGCGCGATCTGAAAGCGGATGCCGACGCGATTGCCAAGGGCCTGCACTTGAATCCGGATGAAGTTCGCCAGCGCATCCGGCGCGTTTCCTCGATGCCGCAGTACCAACCGATGTTCCTGAAGGACGACATCACTCCGGACGAACTGGCATTCATCGCAGCGCATAAGAACGAGTTGCCGGAACTTGAAACCATCATGGCGCATCGCCGTCTCTACCCGCGCAACGGGTTCATGGCGCACCTGATCGGCTACGTCGGCGAAGTGACCGAAGACATGCTCAACCAGCCGCAGTTCGAACTCTACAAACCGGGCGACGTGGTGGGCGTGAGTGGAGTGGAGAAGCAGTACAACGACATTCTGATGGGCAAGAACGGATCGCGGCGGGCGATTGTCGATAGCCATGGGCGGGAAGTGGGACGGCTGGACGAAACTCCGGCGGAACCTGGCAAGCAGCTTAAACTGACGGTGGATCTCGATCTGCAGATAGCGGCCGAGCAGGCGCTCAACGGGAGGAATGGAGCGATCGTGGCCATGAATCCGCGCACCGGAGAAATTCTGGCGATGGTGAGCCGGCCGACGTTCGATCCCAATGATTTTGCGGTAAAAATTTCGCGGAATGAGTGGAACAAGCTGGTGGAAGATCCGGACCATCCGCTGCTGAACAAAGCGATTCAGGCGCAACTGGCGCCGGGGTCGGTGTTCAAGATCATCATGGCGACGGCCGGATTGCAAGAAGGCGTAGCGCAGACGATGCACGTGAATTGCGGCGGTGGGGCCAGTTTTTATGGGCGCTATTTCAAGTGCTGGGTGGTTGCCGAGCATCGGGTTCACGGCGTGGTCGACATCAGCAAGGCCATTTACCAGTCGTGCGACGTTTTCTTTTACACGCTGGCCGAGAAACTGGGCATCGATCGCATTGCCAAGTACGCGACCGCGTTTGGGCTGGGGCAGAAGACCGGCATTGACCTGCCGCAGGAAGTGAGCGGCGTGATGCCGTCGGAAGAATGGAAGATCCGCAACTTCAAGCAGAAGTGGTACGCGGGCGAAACGATTTCAGTGGGCATCGGACAGGGCGCGGTGGCGACTACGCCGATTCAGTTGGCGCGTGCCCTGGGCGCGATTGCCAGCGGCGGATTGCTGGTGCGTCCGCACGTTATTAATCCTACGGATTTGCCGGCCAATGTGGTTCCGGCGGCGAATACGGCCGATCAAAGCCGGGTGCCTATCGATCCCAGTAACTGGGAACTCATCACCGACGCCATGTCGAACGTGGTCGCGCCGATCGGAACTGCGCCCAGCGCGCACCTGCAGGGCATCGATTTTGCCGGCAAAACGGGCAGCGCACAAACCATCAGCAATGCGTTGAAGGCGAAGCTGGGCGCGGGCGGCAAGAAGTTCAAGGACAATGGCTGGTTCGTGGGCGTGGAGCCGAGGAGAGATCCGGAAATCGTGGTGTGCACACTGCTCGAAGAAGGGGAGCATGGATATCTTGCGGCCCGGACGGCGGCGCAAGTGATCAAGGCCTACGTCGAGAAGCAGCGCCGGCAGCCTACCAAAATTGCGGGCGCGCATGCCGACAACAGCAAGGTCGAAATCGGAGCTGTGTGGAGCGACTCCGGCGGCGCGGGCGAGGGCGACACGAACCAGGCGGGCGCTAGCCACAGCGAAGACCATCTGCACGCAGGGCGCTTCTTGATCGACGTGGCGAATGAAAGAACTTCGCTGGCGGTGGCCGCACCCGGCCTACGCTGAGGCTGATGGCGCGTGCGTTGGAACTCCTTAGAAGCTAATACCGCGACCGCGTGATGGCGGACGAGTAGCGCGGGCAGCCGCCGAGACGGCGGCGCTACTCCCCGGCACAAATGATACGGTCACGGTACTTGTCGGCTCGCGTGATACGTTAAATCAGGAAATGAAAAACGCTGGTCCACTGGCTTTGGATGCCGCGTCCCGGCGTGGGGTCACCTACGCCGACGCGCGTGTGGTCGCGATCCGCTGAGTGCTGAGTGCGAAGTGCTGACTGCTCGTGTACGCCCCTAAGTCCCTGTACCACTGGCACTTCGCTGCCATTGTTCCATGACTTCCGTAACTTTTCATGGTCCCGCGTGGGGGTGTAATCTCGGCCTGAAATGTGCACATGCTCAATCGGAGTGGTGCACGGCACGAACCGGAAGGAAGGTCGTCGCAAACGTGTCTGAAGCCGCCAAGGGACCCGCTGCTGAGAGCAGCAAAAATCGAAGAAGTTATACGGATGTGCAAGGTGCGCCGCGCTTCCCGATAAAACTGCCCGTCGCTTTGAAGTCGGCCGTCAGCCAGTCTGGGATCGCGGGCGCAGCCGTCGCGGCCAAGATGATCGAAACCGAGAACATTTCCGCCAACGGCGTCCTGTTCCGCATGGATGCCGATGTGCCGGTAGGTTCGGCGGTCGATTTTACGCTCTCACTTCCTGCTGATGTCGTGGGCGCGGAAGCCGATGTACAAGTCGATTGCCGCGGACGAGTGGTGCGCAGTTTTGAAGATGGTGGCCGGCGCGGAGTCGGCGTGGTCATCGATGAATACCGATTTGAACGCAAATAAGTTTGCGTAGTTCCGTAGAAAAGAGTGGCCGCGTCTGGTAGGGCGCGAAAAAAGAGGACGGATGGGCAGCACTTCGGTCAGCACTCCGAGCAGCGTTGAGCCAGGCGTGGGCGTTCAGCCTGAGGACGGCAAAGGCACCATCCGCGTGATTGTGGCGGACACGCAAGCCATATTTCGCGCCGGTCTGCGAAAGATCTTCGCGCTCGAGGACGATATACGGGTTGTAGGCCAAGCCGAGAGCCTCGATCAGACGGTTAGCGCCATCCAAAAATTTTCGGCGGACATAGTGATCTTCGAAGCTGTCCTGTCTCCGAATCCAGCCGACACAGTTTCCGATCTTCTAAGGCAAAACACGAGCTGCCGTTTGGTGGTTGTGCTGCAGGAGCCCGACCAGGAGATGACGCTCGAAATGTTCCGGCGTGGCGCTCACGCGATCGTGTCGCGCGAGATTGAGCCGGAACTGCTGGTAGAGTGTCTGCGCAAGGTCGCCCAGGGTGAGCCGTGGCTCGACAGCCGCGCGATCGGGTGGGTGATGCAGGCTTATCGTACACAAGGGATGCGTCCGGCAGGTTCGCGGGCCAAGGTGTCGCTTACCCCGAAGGAGTCGCTCATCGTCTCCTGCGTGACGCAGGGAATGAAGAACAAAGAAATTGCTTTGCGAGTGGGCACCACGGAGCAGGTGGTGAAGAATTATCTGCGCAAGGTGTATGACAAGCTGGGAGTAGCCGACCGTCTGGAACTCGCGCTCTACTGCCTGAATCATCGCGTGGTTGACGGCGCGGTTCCAACCAAGCCCGTCGCGCCAACCAACGGCAATGCGGCGGCACCGGAAACGCCTAATGCCACGGCGGCGGCGTCGGGATCCGGCTCCTGATTCTTCTCTTCTAGTACAATTCTCTGTTCCGTGCCCAGCTCTCAGTCAGCATGGTTGAGTTGCGCGCTGCGAACGAGAACCGGGAACTTTTCCGTCTAATCCTGCGCTGCAAGAGGGCAAGAGGGCAAGAGAGAAAAAAGAAGAGAGGCGAACAATGAAAGGCGACCCGAAGATTATTGCCATTCTGAACGAAGTGCTCAAGGCTGAACTTACCGCGATCAACCAGTATTTTCTGCACGCCGAGATGTGCGAAAACTGGGGCTATCAACGGATGGCGAAGCAGATTCGCAAGGAATCCATCGAAGAGATGCAGCATGCCGAAATTCTAATGGAGCGCATCCTCTACCTCGACGGCGCGCCCAACATGACCGACTATTTCAAGATCAATATCGGGCAAACCGTGAAAGCGCAGCTGCAGAACGATCTGGAGCTCGAATATACCGCCGTGAAACGCCTGAACGAAGGCATCAAGACAAGCGTGGCGATCGGAGACAATGGATCGCGCGAGCTGATGGAGAAGATTCTGCTCGATGAAGAACACCACATCGACTGGCTGGAAGGCCAACTGCACGCCATCAAAGAGATGACCTACGAGAACTATCTCGCCCAGCAGTTGCACAAAGCCGAGGAGAGCTAACCGCCGAAGGCGGATCGCGGCAGGCTCGGCCGCAAGCTACGCGCGCTCTCCATTGCCCCGAATCAAGCGAGGATCTGTAATTCGCGGCCCGTGCGCTGCACTGTTAGAATCAGAACGTCGATTGCCCAGGGCGCCGGAGAGATGGCCGAGTGGCTGAAGGCGCACGCTTGGAAAGCGTGTTTACTCGAAAGGGTAACGTGGGTTCGAATCCCACTCTCTCCGCCAGTTT
>Ga0074046_10001691_pt1 | contig 19633 bp, 16 predicted proteins | sample BogForMeECP23OM3_FD_94441 | JGI IMG/M metagenome (GOLD analysis project Ga0074046, IMG submission 94441) | Bog forest soil microbial communities from Calvert Island, British Columbia, Canada - Bog Forest MetaG ECP23OM3 | ecosystem: Environmental > Terrestrial > Soil > Wetlands ... | reverse complement strand
GTTGCCGAACCGTGGGCGTTGCCAATTTCTGTTTTTGGAAAAGTTCGGCTTGGTATTCGCGAATATGCCGAGGGCCCAAGCGGTCTGGGGGAAGGTGGAATCGTCGAGAGAAATCTTCGACGGTGCGAATATAACAATCTATGGTAGTCTCAGCGTAATTACGACGCTGGAGTTCCTCCAGCATCATTTTTCTTAGATGGGTCACAGGGACCTCCTTGTGACCCAAACTTATCTCAGCCTTCAGGCAACCACCGATCCACTCGCCTCACGCGTAGCGTCCGCCGCCGGGCGGCTTGGTTCAAACGGCGTTGTGGGAGATGTCCTCTCGAATTGGGCCAAACGGTATTCTTGCGGACTCAAAAAAATCTGGATTGGAGCCGAACCCACGTCCGAACCTTCTGTTTCGAACAAAACGTGATAGCTGGAATTGAGGGCGCGTGGTACACACCGTGGTACACAATAACGTCGCGCAGAGGAGGGCCGCATGAGAATTGCGCATTTGTCTCGCAGGTTGTTTGTGAAAACAGCTTTGGCCGGAGCGGCGGGGACACTGATTCCGCGAATCGCAATCGGCGCGGGTCCAGCCGGAGGCGAAGCTCAACCGGTTGCCAACAATGCAAGTCTCTCGTCGCTCACTCTCTCCGAAGCAGCTGAACTGGTGCACAGCAAAAAGATCTCTCCCGTGGAGTTGACGAAAGCGTGTCTCGGCCGTATTGAACAGCTCAATCCCAAGCTGAACGCCTTCATCACCGTCACGGCCGACTCCGCGCTGGTCGATGCTCGCGCAGCGGAAGCAGAGATCCAGCGAGGCCGTTGGAAGGGCCCGCTCCACGGTATCCCGATAGCCCTCAAAGACCTGGTGGACACGGCGGGCGTGCGCACCACAGCAGCGAGTGCCTTATTCAAGGATCGCGTCCCCACTCAGGATGCGGAGGTTGTCCGCCGCCTCCGATCCGCTGGGGCCGTGCTTTTGGGCAAGACCAACTTGCACGAGTTCGCCTACGGCGGCAGTTCGGCCATCAGTTACTTCGGTCCGGTTAGCAATCCCTGGAACGTTGAGTACAGTCCAGGTGGCTCTTCCGGCGGGTCTGCGGTCGCAGTCGCGGCGCAAATGTGTTACGGGGCGATCGGCACCGATACTGGAGGTTCCATCCGCGAGCCGGCTGGCTACTGCGGCATTGTTGGACTCAAACCCACGTACGGTCGCGTGAGCGCCTCGGGAGTCATACCCTGCGCGTGGTCCCTGGACCACGTAGGGCCGATGACGAACACGGTGATGGACGCCGCTCTGATGCTCCAGGTCATCGCCGGCTACGACCTGCGGGACCCGGGCAGCATCGATGTCCCGGTTCCAGACTACGTGGCCACCATTGCCGCGTCGACCTCCTCGTTGCGACTCGGTATTCCGCGCGCCTGGTTCTACGAGGGACTTCATCCCGACATTCAGTCAGCGGTGGAGAGTGCCCTCTCGGTTCTGAAGAGACTCACGCGCTCTCAGCGCGACATCGCTCCGCTGGCGACCGATGGCACCTACGCATCGGTCATGAATCCGGCCCTCACGATCGTCTTGGCGGAAACTTACGAGTATCACAAGGACTACGCTCTTAAGAATCCACAGCTTTACCAGGCGTCCACGCTCAAGAGAATCCTTTCCGGGGCAGACGTAACAACACCTGCCTATGTTCAGAGCCGACGCCAACTCGACCAGATTCGCCACTCCGTGGCGCGTGTCTTCGACGACGTGGACCTGGTGATCACTCCTACGTCGCCGGTCCCGCCGTTCAAGATTGCCGATCTGAGGGATCCGGATACTAACCGACCGAAGGAACTCCGGATGCTGCACAACACCCGGCCTTTTAATACGCTGGGGCTGCCGACAGTCTCCGTTCCTTGCGGTTTCACTGCTGAAGGGTTGCCGATCGGGATGCAGATCAGCGGTCCACCGGGAGGTGAAGCCACTGTTCTTCGCCTCGCGCATGCTTACGAGCAAGCCACCGAATGGCACAATCGCAACCCGAATTTGGGTTGACTCTGCCCAGCTTGCTTCTGTGACTCGAAATCTGGAGGCCGCGGTCCAGAAACGCTAGTGATTTACCGGATGCGCGTTCTCGCTGCGAAATGAACGCGGGCGAGGAGTTCCTTGCGCGTCCGGTAAATCCGTTTGGAGGTGGCCGCCCGTGTTTGCGGCGGACGCGGGCCCTATGCAAATTCAATGATGGGGAGAAGCGGCCTCGAGGTGCGCGGAGGCTGTGCTGCCGACCGCAAAACACGACACGACGCGGTAACGAGTGGGCTACGGCGACAAAGGACCTTGAAAAGCGTGGTTGAAGATGCTGAACGAGTAGATCTGTTCGGCGGGAAGGCGGAGAACAACGTAGCGCGCGGAAGAGCGCGGAGTGTTGGAGTTGGGGAGAGCAGTTTCATGCCGCGGAGCTGATCCGTGGTGGGGAACGAAGCTGGGTTTCGGCAGCGGTGAGCCGTTCGATGACCTTCATTGCTCCTCCACACTTGGGACAGCGATAAAGATCGGGAACGTCTTCGGTGGAAGAAGTGTGTTCTTCGGTAAGCGCTTCTTGTGGCGCACCCAACAACTGGAAGCATAGGGGCAATGTCGTGCGGCGCCGTCGGCAGGCCAGGAAACCGAAGTGCCGGATACGCACGAAGCCTTGCGGAAGAATATGCAGAAGGAAGCGGCGCAAGAATTTATCGTGTGACAAAGCGGTGAGCTTCTGTTCGTTGTGGTGAGCGGAATCGCGCCAGCGAAAAGTCACTTGGCCACCGGCAAAGGAGACGAGGCGATGGTTGGAGATTGCCACGCGATGGGTGTAACGGCCGAGATAGTGCAGCACATATTCGGGGCCACCGAAGGGACGTTTTAAGTAGACGACCCAGTCTTGTCGAAACAAGGGTCGGAGCCAAGCAGCGAAGATCTTGGGTTCGGAGAGAAGCTTCCACTTTTCGGGGAAGCGGAGCTCACCATTCTGGAAGGCCTGCCGGAGGGCTGCCACGAACTTGCCACGAAAGACCTTACGCAGTACCGCTTTGGGTAGGAAGTAGTTGTCCGGCGAGCGAACCCAGCGGGTGTGGTCGAGCGAGAGCCCTCCGGCGGGAACCACACAATGAACATGGGGATGAAGTCTGACCTTTTGGTTCCAGGTGTGCAACACACTGAAGAAACCAATCTCTGCACCGAGGTGTCTGGGATCGCGAGCGACTTCGAGAAGAGTTTCCGCGCTGGCACGAAACAAGAGATCGTAGATCACCTTTTTGTTCTGCAGCACCACTGGGGCCAGGTGGCGGGGGAGTGTGAAGACCACGTGCAGGTAGCGCGTGGGGAGCAGTTCTCGTCGACGTGCGGCAATCCACCGTTCGCGAGCAGCGGTCTGACACTTTGGGCAATGGCGATCACGGCAGCTGTTATACGAGATGGGAGCACGATGCGCGCAGCGGGTGCACTCATCGAGATGCCCGCCAAGCGCAGCTGTACGACACCGCGCCATGGCCAGCAGCACTTTGACATGCCTCCAACGGATCCACTGGCGGTTTCTCTCGACGAAGTGAGCTCCCGCAGTGCGGATGAGATCGGCAATCTCGAGCGCTGGCGGGGTCACTGGAGCACCTCCTCCCAATCGTGACCCACACTTATATCAAAACCGCTTGGCAATCACTGCTCCGCTCGCTCATGCGTAGCGTCCGCCGCCGGGCGGCTACGTCCAAACGGCGTTCAAGGATTGCGACCTGTAAAGCTGTTGGAAAGATTGTCTGACAAGGAGGAAATCGATCAGACCGTGCGTCCCGTCGCACGTAGCCTACGAGGTTGGAGCGGCGAGGCAACAGACCGCTCGAAGCCCTCGGACAATGTACCCACACTCGCAAGAGTGGCGCCGAAACCGTGAGGCCACGGTGTATCTGCCAGCATAAGGTGGAGAGGGCCTAGGCTTGATAGCAGGGTCAGAATACACAAATGTTCGTAAGCGTCGTTACGCCGAGAGAGCCTAACATGCTGAGCGGCTCTTTTTGCAGTGAGCACAGAGGCTTCCTCGTACTCTGTCATGGGTAAACAACGCTGCCGGCGCACAGAACAGACCTAACCTATCGCGTCATTCCAACGGAACAGGGTAAATCCACATCGCTCCCCGCAAGGGGAAAGTGCATCGCGAGATGCACCGATGGCGGTGCGGACAACAGATGAGGGAGAAAGCGAATGCCGCTCTGTAATGGAACGGACATCGGTTGCGTCAGTCTACATCGACAACATCACCGAACGCGAAAGCGAGCTGACTTCCCTTTTTGGTGCTTCACACGAGAGAACTTGACCAATCGGCTCATGAGACAAGGCAGATGACGACAGTGCAAGCTGTTGGTGCGGTCTCACGCGAAGCGGCGGAATGGTATGCCATTGACTGGCCAACCATTCACCGCAACGTTCGTCGACTCCAAGTGCGTATCGTGAAGGCAACGAAGGAACGCAGATGGGGCAGGGTGCAAGCCCTGCAACGTTTGCTGACCCACTCTTACAGCGGCAAAGTTCTCGCCGTTCGACGAGTGACGGAAAATAATGGCAAGGCAACCCCGGGTGTGGACCAAGAGATTTGGGACACACCAGAGAAGAAGACCCAGGCAGTACATGCACTGAAGCGTAGGGGTTATCGATCTCAACCCCTGCGGCGTGTCTATATACCCAAGTCAGATGGCAAAACGATGCGGCCGCTCGGAATTCCCACAATGATCGATCGCGGACAGCAGGCACTACACTTGCTCGTCTTGGATCCCGTTGTGGAAACCACAGCTGACAGAAACTCTTACGGGTTTCGTCAGAAGCGGTCCTGCGCCGACGCGATTGGACAGTGCTTTCTGGCACTGAGACGCGCCAGCGCGCAGTGGATTCTGGAAGGTGACATCAAGAGTTGCTTCGACAAGATTTCACACGACTGGCTGTTGGCTAACGTCCCTATGGATCGAGCCATTCTCCGAAAGTGGTTGAAATCCGGGTACATGGAAAAACACGTTCTTCACGAATCGACGGACGGGACTCCCCAAGGCGGAATTATCTCTCCCGCGCTCGCTAATTGCGCGCTGGATGGTCTAGAACGCGTCTTGCAGGAAAAGTTTCCTGCAAAGAAACGTCTCAGATCCCTTGGAGGTAAGAAACCTTGTGTCCATCTCGTTCGTTATGCGGATGACTTCGTCATCGCCAGTAAATCGAAAGAATTACTGGAAGGAGAAATCAAGCCCCTCGTTGAGCAGTTTCTGCAAGGACGAGGTCTTGAACTTTCCCCGACCAAGACCGTCATTACGCACGTGGAGCATGGCTTTGATTTCCTCGGACAAAACGTGCGCAGATACCCTAACGGGAAACTGCTCATCAAGCCTTCCAAGAAGCATGTTGGAACCTTCCTGAAAGGCATCCGAGGAATCATCAACGACGCACGTAGCATGTCTGCCGCCGATCTGACCGATCAACTCAACCCCAAGATTCGTGGTTGGGCGAACTATCATCGGCACGTGGTGAGTAAACGCATTTTTGGACGCGTGGATCACAACATCTTCTCTTGCCTGTGGCAATGGGCACGACGAAGGCACCCGAACAAGCCCTCGCGCTGGATCAAAACGAAGTATTTTGAACGGCAAAGGGACCGCGATTGGACCTTCTTCGGTGAAACCTGCGATGACGAGGGACGGCCAAAGAAAGTCTGGCTATTCCACGCTCAGAGCACTCCCATCAAGCGGCACGTTAAGGTCAGGGGCGAAGCGAACCCTTACGATCCCGCCTACGAAACCTACTTCGAAGAACGTGAAGGGGCTCACATGCTGGACACGTTTCGGGGTACTCGCACTCTTCGCTTTCTCTGGTATGAACAACGCGGACTCTGCACGCTGTGCAATACAAAAATCACCCGGATCACGGGTTGGCGCCTTCATTATTGCGTCCCTCGTGTACAGGGTGGTTCAACAGGTGCCACGAACTGCGTTCTACTTCATCCAGAGTGCCATGACCGGGTACATCGTCAGCGTCTCTCCGTTTCGAAACCGCGTCTCCTTCAAAGAGGCGTTCGAAGGGCTTGAGCTGGGTGAGGGGAAACTCTCACGCCCAGTTCTGAGAGGGCCGGGCGGCCGCAAGGCCGCCTGGCTACTCGGTGATCAGCGATCCATGTCCTCGAACCGGACTTCCGGGCCGTTAGCTGAGATTCAGCGCCTACGTGTAACGCAATCAGGCGCAGTTAGCGGATCTCATCTCAAACACGATTCTGAATGTGATGACGGCGCTGCCCGCCAGAAATATTGCCAGCACAAATGCACCCAGTGGTTTGCAAAACCTCAGACTGAAAATACATTGAATAACATATCGTGTAACGATATACTGCGCGGCCTAAGGGCTGAGCGTCGCAAACAAAGCTGTGAAAGGTCCTACGAGAAGGAACATGCGGATGGTTTGACAGTCTGTGGCGTAAGGAGGACATCATGAACGGGCCGGCAAAGCGAGGCTTGTTGATCTCGAACGGCTGGATCCAGGCGATCGTGATCGTGGTCTTATGTGGCTTCCTTATTCTCGGAATGCTTGCCTATCGAACGTACACCGATGAGCCGCCAATCCCTTCCCAGGTCGTCGGCCCAACTGGACAAGTCCTCTTCACGGGAGCAGATGTAATTGCCGGACAAGAAGTCTTTCTTCGCAACGGGCTCATGGAATATGGCTCGATCTTTGGTCATGGCGCGTATCTCGGCCCGGATTTCACCGCGGACTATCTCCATCGCGCCGCGCTGATCGCGCTAGACCACTATGGCGGCACTTCTTCGGAATCAGCCAAGCAGCAGACGATTGCCGACTTCAAAACGAATCGCTACGACGGCAGCACGAGAGTGCTTAACTATTCAGCCGCGCAGGCGGAAGCTTTCGAGAAACTGCAGATCTACTATGCTGATTTCTTTGGTACACCAACCACGAAGTATGGACTGCGGCCATCAGCCATCACGGACGCTCAGCAGATCAAACAACTGACGGCGTTCTTCAGTTGGTCAGCCTGGGCGGGGTCGGCCCGACGTCCGAATCTAGCTTTCTCATACACAAACAATTGGCCTCCTGAGCCGCTGGTCGCAAACTACGCCACCGCCGATGCAATTGTATGGAGTGTGCTTTCGCTGATCGCGCTGCTGGGTGGCATCGGGCTATTGCTAGCCGCATTTGGCCGGTGGAATTTTCTGGGCTGGCATGGTCGCGAAGGCCAGAGCGTTTCATTCCGTCCGCCTGACGAAGTGGCTTTGACACCCGCGCAGCGATCATGCGCTTGGTTATTCTTTGTTATGGCACTGCTATTTTGCTTGCAAGCGGTGCTGGGGGGCGCCACGCAGCACTATCGTGCGGAAATTGCGAACTTCTTCGGTTTCGACCTGGCGCGCATCCTGCCTTATAACATCGCCCGCACATGGCATCTTCAGCTTGCGATTTTCTGGGTGTCCACGTCCTTTCTTGCGGCCGGCATTTTTCTGGCCCCAATGATTACTGGACGGGAACCGCGACGGCAGAATTGGCTTTCCTATGCGCTTCTGATGGCGTTGGCAATCGTTGTTTTTGGGAGTTTGGCTGGCGAATACGCTGGGATCCGCGGTTGGATCCAGCAAGGATGGTCCTGGTTTGGGAACCAGGGTTTCGAGTACCTGGATCTTGGCCGCTTCTGGCAGATCCTGCTAACAATCGGCCTGGTCTTCTGGGTGATCATTCTGTTCCGTGGTTTACGGGGCCGGCTGGGTTCGGACCACGTGGGGAACATGCCGTGGCTGTTCTTCTTTTCAGCACTCTCGATTCCCGCGTTTTATGCGGTTGGTTTGCTTGCCCGAACAGATTCACACTTCACGACGACAGACTTTTGGCGCTTCTGGGTAGTCCATTTGTGGGTGGAGGACTTTCTCGAACTATTTACCACCATCATGGTTGCCTATATCTTTGTGCTTCTCGGTGTCGTGCATGAACGGGTGGCCCTGAAGGTGATTTATTTGGACATCCTCCTGTATTCCGCCGGTGGCGTTGTAGGAACGATGCATCACGTCTATTTTTCGGGCGAACCGTCGATTCACATGGCGCTAGGGGCTTTCTTTTCGGCAGCAGAGGTCATTCCCTTAACATTCCTCACGCTGGAAGCGTGGAGCTTTCTGCAACTCGGCGCGCAGCAGGGTGCGCATTCAGGCACGCCGTTTCCTCACTTCTGGGCAGTGATGTTTCTTGCGTCCGTGGGCTTCTGGAATTTTCTTGGCGCAGGAATTTTCGGATTTTTGATTAACCTTCCCATCGTGTCGTACTACGAGATTGGCACGGCCCTGACGCCAAACCACGGACATGCGGCGATGATGGGGGTCTATGGAATGCTAGCTGTGGGGCTGGGTCTTTTTTGCTTGCGATACATGATTCCGGAAAACCGTTGGAGCGACCGCGCGGCCAAGATCAGCTTCTGGTCCCTGAACATCGGGCTTGCCTGGATGGTATTTGCTACACTCTTCCCGCTGGGGGTCCTGCAGCTCTATCACTCGGTCAGTGTTGGATATTTCGACGCGCGCTCGCTTAAGTTCCTGTCGAATCACACAAACGCTTTGCTAGAGTGGCTGCGCCTCCCTGGAGATACGCTTTTCATTCTTGGAGGTACCTTGCCTGTTCTGTACCTTTCCTGGCTCGGCGTACGTCGCATGAAGCCTCGGACTACCCTAGAAGAACCGCAGGATGTGTTGTTCACCGAAATTATTGAAACGAAGAGATCCAATGCATGATCCCCGGCGTGCATGTCGAAGTGGTTCTGGGCGCCGGCTATGCGATCTTTTTAGCGGCGGTGGCGTTCGCCCTCGAGTTGCTTGCGCGCCATTCTCATAAGCGTTCGGAGCGCTACCAAAATTCTGGGTTTGTGTATCTCCAGAAAATGGACTTATGGGAATGTCCCGCGGGACGCCAATTGCGGCGCAGCGAAACGGATTACCAGCGGCGCGTTGTTCACTATCGTGCGTCCGCGGACGAATGCAACGCCTGCTCGCTCAAGAATAACTGCACCGATTCAAATGACGGACGACTTTTGAAGAGCCCTTTGGACTCGTGGATAGAATCGGAACTGCGGCGATTCCATCGGGGAATCTCTCTTGTGTTGTTGCTGCTGGCGACGATCATCCTTGCGGCGGAGACGGTCCGGCATGCTGAACCTCGCGAGTTGCTCCTTGTTGGTTGCCTGCTGGTTCCCGTAGGCATCGCCGAGACAAAGCTTTTCGCCTCGTTCCTAAAACCCCGGGGATCGTAATCAAAAATGCTCACCGTTTTCACGATTGGACATATCACGCGAACGTGGAAGGCCTTTCCAGAACTACTACGCAAGAACGGTGTCAAGCGTGTGATAGAGGTGTGCAGCATTCCCGGACTCACATGCTCACTTCATTTGTACGTGTCCGGGGAAATCACATCGCTTATCCTTCCCAATCAGCGACGGACGGTAGAGCCCATGAAGCGGCCAGGATCGATAAACACTAACCACAGATCGCTAGGAATCTGGCGGTTCACGTGCGCGTTGATCTCTCAAGGCGTTTCTTTGAGCTAGGCGTTTTCGACGCGCGCTTTTATATCCGAGTACGCCGTATCAATGAGCCTGCGTAGTGCCGCGGCGTTTGTGGCCGTTCCTGGTCTCAGCTTCACATGACGCATGAACCTGCCGGTGCCTTGCAACAAGCGGGCCGGATCCGGCAACGACGCGCCGTGAAAAAACCCAACGTTTACGTGGGAGTTGAATACATTGACGTAACCGAAGGGCGCGTCTCCCAAACAGGCAACCGGACAGCCGTCATGCAAAAGCTCGCGGACTTCGTCCCCGCGTGTTCGCATCACCGCAAACCACTGACGCGCGATGGCTCCCAATTCACCTGCGTGCTCTTTCAACCAAGCATCGATGGCAGGATCCCGCTCGACAGCGCCGGTGAATCGCAGCAATTCGGTGCTCATCATCGCTCCACGTTCGGCTTTAAAAAACCATTGTTACATAGCACCCTTGCACGAGAGTTACGCGGGTGGCGAAACGTCGTATTGCGCAAGGATGCAACCGCCTTCCAAGGGGCGGCAGTCCGTGAGTGTGAGCTTCACGCGATGACCGGGATCGCGGAAGGTGGGGATGCCCGCGCCGAGAAGAATCGGGTGAATGTTGAGGCGGATACGATCGACCAAGCCCTCGGCGAAGAGGGACTGCGCCAGTTCGCCACCGCCCATCAGGCAGATATCTTTGCCTGGCGCTTTCTTGAGGGTTCGGACAAAGTCGGCAGCGTTGCCGTTCACGAGTTCGATGTTGGGATCGTCGATATTCCGGAGCGTGCGGGAGAAGACATAGGTACGCGTGCCTGGGATTTTATTCTTGCGGGGTTCTGACTTCTTTGGAGTGTTCGCGACAGCGAAGGCGTAGGTCTTTCGCCCCATCAGGATGGTGTCGATATCCTTCCAGTAGTCGGTCATGACCTGCTGCGCGTCCTTGTTGTAGTGAAGCCAATCGATAGAACCATCCACGCCAGCGAGAAATCCATCCAAGCTGACAGCTCCGCCATAAGTAACGATGCGCATTTTTCCCACTCCTTCCTGCCTCCTGGGCGAGGACCGTCAATAAATGAATAGACGTAGTGCTCCATGGGGCAAACTGTACACCGAACTGACCGCTAATTGTAGGCGCCGCACGGCGGGTAAAGAGGGCTACGCGATCTTCGCATCGATGGACGATGCTTTGGCGCATGGCAGCGGTGCGGAGCTGTCTCGCGTACGAAGCGAACTCCGGATCGTTGCTCCCGAGGCTGTCAACCAAGAATGGCTCGAGTGGAGAACAGCGGACGTTGTGATGCAAGCACGAAGAGAATTTTGTAGAGAGGTGATGAGAGTCACAGCTTTGCTGGTAAGAATGGATTAAGCTGTTGGCTCGTGGCGGGGCGTTGAGGCTAGTTCCATGACCACGAAACACTACGTTGTTGAGCACCATGGTCAGTTCATCTCCAGATACTACTACGACGTGACACTGCTGGTTGAAGACTTGAGCTGTGCGCGACTATTCCCCACGGCTGAGTCGGCTCGCGAAACTGCTCAGTTCATGAGTCTGAGGCTAGGCGTCCACCCGGCGGAATTCAAAGTCCGGAGCGTTTATGCTGACCTCGATATACCACACGCAAAAATCAGCACGTCGGCCCGCTCCACGGGCGACACCCTGAAGGCGCATGCCACTGCCACCCAGAGCGACCTGATACGAACGATTAGGTACGATAGGCGAAGCGTTTAGAGATAATGCACAGCTTCCCATCGACCGGATGAATCCTGCGGATAGAAGGATAAAGAACGCGTTGGCGGCAAGAGCGAAATATTGGAAGTAATTCGTAAACTCCTGAAAACCAAAAACATCTGAGACCCCGCTGCGACCCCTTGTACTCGGGAAGTGTGAGCGGAATAATAGGTGTGTCCCAAAGAGCCGGCGCAGCATCCAAAGAGGGATTGAAATCGAAGCGGGGGCAACAGCAAGAAATGAGGGCAGGTTCTGCGGAGAAGAGCTGGGTTCTTGGCGTCGCAAGACTGCTTTGGCTGAGCCTGGCAGTGCTGCTTTGCGCGCTTCCCTGCCGGTCTCAGCAATTTCTGGTGGACCAAGCGGCACAAGGTGCTCCGGCTGACTCGCAACGAGCAGCCTCCGGGCGTAAGCAGCAGGCGGGAAGCATTAGCGGCAAAATTGTCGATCAATCCGGGGTGAGTATTGCCGGAGCGGTAGTGAAGTTAACGCGCGAAGGCGAATCTTCAGCGCCGGAGGTGACGTCGAACGAGGATGGGCTGTTCGCGTTCACGAATGTAGCTCCAGGGCCATTTGAGATCACAATTTCGTCGCCGGGTCTTGCGCCGCAAGAGATTTCCGGGGTACTCGAATCCGGAGAAGCCCACGTCACTCCGTTGATCATGTTGGTCATCCCGATCCAGGTAACGGAGGTGCGCGTGGGACTCGCGCCGGAGGAACTGGCAGAGGTGCAGATCAAGGAACAGGAGCAGCAGCGGGTGTTCGGGCTCGTCCCGAATTTCTTTGTCAGCTACAACGCTAATGCCGTTCCTCTCGGCCCCAAACAAAAGTTTGAGCTTGCCTGGAAATCGGCGAGCGACCCCGTCACGCTCGTCGGGGTCGGGGTGTTGGCTGGGATTGACCAGGCGGCAGACCGTTGGGGCGCGTATGGACAGGGTGTGCAAGGCTATGCGAAGCGCTACGGAGCGACTTACGCCAATGTTTTTGCGGCAACGTTTATCGGTGGCGCGGTGATGCCATCGCTTCTCAAGCAGGATCCGCGCTATTTCTACAAAGGAACCGGCAGCAAGCGATCCAGGATTCTTTATGCCATGGCGAACCCGTTTATTTGCAAAGGGGACAATGGGCATTGGCAGCCGAATTACTCGAATGTTATCGGAAGTTTTGCCGGTGCCGGATTGGAAGCCGTGTACCTGCCAGCGAACGATCGCCGTGGATCCGGCTTCGTGGTGTCGTCGGCGCTAATCCGACTTGGTGAAACGTCTCTCGCGGGTGTGCTTCAAGAGTTCGTTTTTTCGAAGTTGACACTGAATCGCCCAAGGCGATCCGCATCGCAGCCCTAACGCGCCGGTAGAGGGGAAGCGCCCTAAGCCTAATTACACAACCAAAGCAAAAAGACCTTGGGGAAATTCCTCCAAGGCTGGCGCGGTTGCGGCGGAGAGCTGGGCTGGGCGAGTCCACCGGCGGGGACATCCAGAGAAAATCACAAGGATGTGTAGTTGAGGTCACAGACAATCGTGGTGGGTTGGACTAGTTTCGCGTGAATCAGATTTGTGCGTTTTTTCCCCGGGCAAGTCCGCTGTAGCGTGACGTCGTGACTGTTGATGTTGGTGTGGCTCGCCGGTGAAGCGAGCCGGCGTTGTGGTGTGGCCACGGCGTTTCACATCCAGGTGCAACCGGTCCTTTCCCTAGCACAACTCGGAATGCGGGACAAAACGCAGGCTCGTACCGCGTTCCATCACAACAAGTTTCCAAGGAGGCAGAACGGTTATGAACCCCAGAACAGGTATTGGCAGGACTGCGGCCGTTGCGTGGGTACCCTTGGTTTTGGCCGGTGTCAGTGGAATAGCGGTGGATGCGCAAACTGCGCCAGCGCAGAAGCCGAACATCATCATGATCATGACCGATGACACGGGCTGGAGCGATTTCGGCGCGTATGGAGGCGGCGCGGCGCTTGGGCACCCGACGCCGAGCGTGGACCGGATGGCGCGAGAGGGGGCAATGTTCACTTGCTGGTACGGGCAGGCGAGCTGCACGGCGGGAAGGGCGTCGTTCATCACCGGACGGATTCCCATTCGCACTGCGCTGTCGATCGTGATCGGTCCGGGCGACCGGAACTTCCTGAGGAAAGAGACGCCGACGATTGCGGAATTTTTCCAGAAGAACGGGTACACGACGTACTTCTCCGGGAAGTGGCATCTGGGAGATACGCCGGAGTCGTATCCGATCGAGCACGGGTTCGACGAGATGAAGCATTTCGCGGCGTACTACGCAGGGGCGTACGCGTACAACGACACGGATAGCTGGATGCATCCGTGGTTTCCGACATTCAACCCGGAATTCGTGAAGGCGTTCGATGAGGTCACGAACCTAGGAGAATGGGAAGGCGTTGCAGGACAAAAAGCAAAGATGGTGGGCAAGATCTCCTTCGATACGTTGGCGACGATCGACGTACGGCAGACGGATTCGGCGGTTGCGTACATCAAGGAACACGCGAAGCGCGGGAAGCCGTTTTTCATGGACGTGAACTACATCAAGATGCACAACCCTACGAATCCGGCGCCGCAATTCCGCGGCAAATCGCATCTGGGGAATTATTCGGATTCGCTGATGGAGATGGACTACGACATCGGGCGGATCATGGACGAGGTACGCGCGGATGCACCGAACACGATCGTGATCGTGACGGCAGACAATGGCGCGTGGCTGGATGCGTATCCGGATGCCGGCACGACGCCGTTCCGCGGGGACAAGGGGACACCGTTCGAAGCGGGATGGCGGGTGCCAGCCATCATGTGGTGGCCAAATCATATTCCGGCAGGTGCGCGGAAGGACGAGATGATGTCGCACATCGACTGCTGGTCGACGCTGGCGGCGATGGCGGGGCTGACACCGCCACCGCATGGAGCATGGAAAGGCAACGACGGGAAACCGATCTATTTCGACAGCATCGACAACAGCGCTTATATTCTGGGAAAAGCGGCACATTCCGCGCGGATGTCGTGGATTTACATCAACGGGGAAAACTATGGAGGCGTGCGAGCGGACATAAACGGCGGCCCTGACGAGGCGTGGCTGCACATGGCGTGGAAGTCGCTGCACACTTCGAAGGACGCGTGGCTCGGCCCGCAGCAGGACTCCGGGGGGATCGGGTCGCTCTACAACTTAACGATGGATCCGTATGAGAAGTACGACATGGTATTCAACGCGGCTTGGTCTGGCCGAATACCAACCACTTCACCCGGCAGATACGCGGGGCAGGACAATGGTTGGGCCGGAGCACTGATTGGGCCGGCAGTCTTGGAGTTCGACAAGTCGATCATCGAGTTTCCCAGCATTAAGAGAATCCCGGGCGGGGCCTCGACGGACACGATCCCGGACCTTCAGCATCCGGAGGACCCAGCACCGTTGGTTAAGGAGTTCCTGCAACAACCGCTTCCGATTCCGGTGAACGACTGAGCGGCACGCGAAGCGGGCTTCTTCTGTTCGTGGACCAGGTGCTCTAAAGTGAGCGGGTGGTCCTTACATTCAGCCTGCTGGGCTTCAGGTGAGAGACTGAGCGGAGCGCGAATAAAGAATCGACTGACAGGTATCGAGGAGACGCACATGTCACATACTTCCCTTTCGCGTCGTGAACTGCTGATGTCAGGAACTGCGTTTGCGGGGGTTACGGCGATGCCGTCTGGGTGGTTCACGGAGCCCGCGGTGAGTCTCAGAGAGGAGCCGCGGCGCGTGGCGCAGGACTCACCGCTGGTGCGGCAGCTGTACGGAGGGGGTTGGCCAAGCGCGGCGGAGACGCAAAAGGCCTACCAGGAGTTCCTGCTGCAGCGAGCGATTCAGGCGTACATGTTTACGCTTCCGGCGTTGAATGTAATCGGGATGCGAGACGGATCGGAGGCAACATTTGGGCGAGGGTACAACGTGCTGCCGATCTGGAAGGATCGCATGGCAGCGAGGACGTGGGTGCCGACTCCGAATTGCGATGTCGTGTATTCGATGAGCTATCTGGATCTGAAGGAGGCTGGGCCGCTGGTCGTGTATGCGCCACCGGCGGTGATCGGCATGTTCACGGACTTTTTGCAACGCACACTGACAGACGTGGGCGCGGCGGGGCCGGACCAGGGACGGGGCGGCCTCTATCTGTTGTTGCCACCGGAATATGACGGCGCGATTCCCGGCGGGTATTACACGTTTCGCTCGCGAACGTACAACGTATTCCTGTTCTTCCGCACGCTGCTGGAGGGCGGACCAAAGGGACCGGACACGACGAAGGCGGTGGCCTTGGCGGAGATGACGCGGGTGTATCCGTTGAGCAGCCTGGAACGCAATCGTCCGCCGATGAAGTTTCCGAATGCCTCACCGGTGCGGGTGAACATGATGTACCCGACGGACTTCACGTATTGGGAGAAGCTGAAGCAGTTCATAGATTATGAGCCGGTGGAATGCCTGGAGCCGAATGTGCGCGGGATGCTGGCAACGCTGGGGATCATCAAGGGCGAGCCGTTTGGTCCGGACGCGAAACAACGCGAGATTTTGACGTGCGCGGTGAAAACGGCCGCCGAAATGATCTTTGCATTGCGCACTTACCCGCCTGCCTTGCCGAATACGAGGTACTACACGGATCGGCAGTACGCCACTTTATGGGGCGGCGTGGACGCCAACTTCATGAGCCCCACCTATCAGGCGATCGACCAGCAAGCCGCATTTTTCCAACTCGCGTATTCGTCGGCACCGGCCATGGTGGTCGATGCGATCGGGGTTGGCTCCAAATATCCTTCAACCGCCCGCGACGCCGAAGGAGACCTGCTGGAAGGCAACCGAAGCTACAAGCTGTGCCTTCCGCCGAACATCCCAGCGGCGCTGTTCTGGTCGGTGACAATTTACAATCCCAGCGACGGAACCATGCCAGAAACGCCGCAAGCGTTCCCGTCGAGGAACAAGTACGACAATGTGGTGACGAACCCAGATGGCTCGGTCGAGATTTATTTTGGGCCGGAGAAACCGGCGGCGGCTCCGGAACAGAATTGGATTCAGACGCTGCGCGATCACGGTTTCCTGGTATCCATCCGCCTGTACGGAACCAAGTCCTCTTTCTACGACCAGACATGGAAGCCGGATGATGTAGTGAAACTCAAGGCGTGAGTGATACGGCAATCACCGGACGCGTGATCGGTCCGCAAGTGGCTTGGAGCAGTGCCCCCATAACGCACTGGTGTCGAGGATGCCGGGCGGAGGAGGAAAACCGCCCGGCAATCGATCGCCCCCAGAGGGCGCGTTTACTCGCTGACTTTATTGTTGCGCTGAGCTTCCTTGAGCTTTTCGATATCGGCCGGGGTCAACTGCGGCCGGTCGATGGTGAGAGTGAGCTTGACGAGTTTACCGTTGAATTCGAAGGGCACCTGGTAGTCCTGATCGTCTACAGGCGTGCCGGTATCGGCGCCGACATCGAAGTTTTCATCCCACTGCAGAATGAACGGAATGGTATGTTCCATCGATTGCGTGGCCACCGCTTTGCCATCGACCTTCAGAACGCCGGTGCCGCCCCGACCGATGCCGCTGGGGCTGCCGAAAGCGAGCGTCTGCATGCCGAGTCCTTCGTACTTGAAATCAAATTCGACGGTGTGTTTGCCGGGAGTGAGGGGCTCCGGGCTTTCCCAGCGGATACGCTTGAGGTCCACCAGGTTCCAGAGGAAGATGAGTTTGCCTTTTAGAATGTAGAAACCATAGCCGCCGAAGCGGCCGCCTTGTGTGACGAGCATGCCGTTGCCGCCGCCATCGGGAACGACGATGTCCGCTTTGAAGTTGTAGGAGGAGTTGAGAATGCTTGGGGCGTCGCCATTTGGCGTGCCGGTCACTTCGCCAGAGTAGGTGAATACGGTGCGGCCCGCGCTCAGACTGGGCTTTGGCGTGAGGAGACGCGCCACCACGGAGTTATCCAGCGGGAGGACCTGGTATTTCTCCGCTTCCTTCCAGAAGAGGTCTTGCAGTTCTTTGAGTTTCGCGGGGTACTTGTCCACGACATTGTCGAACTGCGTCCAGTCTTTTGTAAGGTCGTACAGCTCCCAAGGATAGTCGGCTGGGCTTTCCTTAACGATCTTACCGGTGTCCCAAGGTGCGCGCATGACCTTGGTACTGGCGATCCATCCGTCGTGATAAAGGGCGTGATCACCCATCATTTCGAAATACTGGGTGTGATGAGTCGACGGAGCGTTGGCGTTGGCCTTCTTGAAGGTGTAGAGCATGCTGACGCCTTCGATGGGCTTCTGCTTGATGCCGTCGACATAATCGGGAGGCTGAATGTGCGCGGCCTCGAGGATGGTAGGGACGACATCAATCATGTGGTGGAACTGGTTGCGAATGCCGCCGGGGTCGTCGATGTGCCCGGGCCAAGAGATGGCCATGCCCTGGCGGACGCCGCCGAAGTGAGAAGAGATCTGCTTGGTCCAGGAAAAAGGCGTGTCGAAGGCCCAAGCCCATGGCACGGCCATGTGATTGTAGGTCTTATCTGTACCCCACGCGTCATAGAAGTATTTCAATTGAACTTCGACGGGCACGTCGACCTGGTTGAACATGGCCACTTCGTTCGGAGTACCGTTGAGAGTGCCTTCGGAACTGGTGCCATTGTCGCCCTCGATGTAAATAATGAGGGTGTTGTCTAGCTTTCCCTCGTCGGCGACTTCCTGGATGACGCGTCCGATTTCGTTGTCGGTGTAGGCCACATAGGCGGCAAACACGTCGACCTGGCGCAGGAACATTTTCTTTTCATCGGGAGTGAGTTGATCCCAGTGTTTCAGTAAGTCCGCGGGCCAGGGGGTCAACTTGGCGTCCTGGGGAATCACGCCAAGCTTTTTCTGGTTGGCGAAGATCTGTTCGCGGAGAGCGTCCCAGCCGTTATCGAACAAATGCATGTCGCTAATCTTCTTGATCCATTCGGGCGTGGGATGATGCGGCGCGTGGGTGCCGCCCGGGACGTAATAAACGAAGAAAGGCTGATCGGGATTGACGGCGTTGAGGCGCTTCATGTACTCGATGGCGTCATCGGCCATAGCGGTAGTCAGGTTCCAGCCGGGCTTACCCACATAGGGATAAATCTCGGAAGTGTTACGGAAAAGATTCGGCTGCCACTGATTGGCATCGCCACCGACGAATCCATAGAAATAGTCGAAACCCATGCCGACTGGCCACTGATCGAAGGGTCCAGCCTGGCTGGCAGCGAAGGAAGGAGTGTTGTGGTTCTTGCCAAACCAGGAGGTAGAGTAGCCGTTTTCTTTCAGGATCCGTCCAATGGTTACTTTGTCTTTGGGGATGATGCTGTTGTAACCCGGATAGCCGGTGGCCTGTTCGGAAATAACGCCGAAGCCGACGGAATGATGGTTGCGTCCAGTGATCAAGGCGGCGCGAGTGGGGGAGCAAAGTGCTGTGGAATTGAAGTTGGTGAAACGCAGGCCGTTGTTGGCGATGCGGTCCATGGCGGGCGTGGGGATAACGCCGCCAAAGGTGCTGGACACGCCGAAGCCGGCATCGTCGGTCATGATCAGTAAGACGTTTGGAGCGTTTTTCGGTGGCACGATGCGCGGGTCCCAGCAGGGTTTTGATTCGCGCGAATCACGCTTGATCACGCCGCCGAAGGGCTTGGGTTCCGGAGGCAATTGCTTCTCGGACTTAAGAGAGGTTGTACCAGCGGCTGAACACGGTTCCGAAGCGGGTTGCTGAGCGAAGACCCCTGCAGCGGCGAAGGTGGTCAAGGAGAGAGCCGTGAGCGCAACGCGGCGGACGCGCGCAGTGCAGCGATTACTGGTGGTTCCACCTGTGGAGAATGAAACATATCTGTCGTTTATCACCGTCAATTCCTTTCGATCAGGGATGCCCTGCAATCTTGACTGCCGATCGGGACGAGATTGGAAACAATGGCTAATGGCTAACGGCCGGAAAAGAGCCGCCCCAGATTCTTGGGCGTGGGGCGAGCAGGTACCTATATGGCGGTAATTCTCTAAGGGTGGAGCAAAAGGCGGAATTGGCAAAAGTAACAGGGTGGGACGGTTGGTGGTTTGGTCTGAAGTGCCGGGCGTAGGCGGACAATTAGCGGGTTGGAGTGCGAGTCTGGGAAGCTACTTCCTCCCGGGAGTTAAGGGTCAGCGCTGGCTGGTTTGAGCACCGATGTTCATGTGAGCAAGGGCAGGTGATTGCCGGTACAGACGCACGTTCAACCCATCGGCGTAAATAGAAGTTTGGATGAAGCCGAGACTCCTCATCACACAGGCAACGGGCTATCGGTTTCGAGGCCTGCTCGAACCCTATAAATTAAGGAAGAGAAAACTGGTCGGTGCGGTCATTCCCTACCTGGCGGCCCTCGCACCGCAAGATTG
>Ga0074046_10001690_pt1 | contig 19643 bp, 13 predicted proteins | sample BogForMeECP23OM3_FD_94441 | JGI IMG/M metagenome (GOLD analysis project Ga0074046, IMG submission 94441) | Bog forest soil microbial communities from Calvert Island, British Columbia, Canada - Bog Forest MetaG ECP23OM3 | ecosystem: Environmental > Terrestrial > Soil > Wetlands ... | reverse complement strand
CTTGTCGCACAAACGCGCAGAGCAGGAAAATACTCGCCTGCGCGAGACGGTAGCAGCAGTTGTTCGTCCGCAGGAAATCGTTGGTCAAAGCGCCCCTATGGTGCGCGTTTTCGAAGCGATCCAGACAGTTGGTCCTACCGAAGCGACCGTTCTGATCACCGGAGAAAGCGGCACGGGTAAAGAGCTGATTGCCCGTGCCCTTCACGCGGCCAGCCCGCGTCACTACAATCCGCTTGTCGTTCTCCATTGCGGAGCGCTCGCGGAAACACTCCTGGAAAGCGAATTGTTCGGTCATGAAAAAGGGGCTTTTACCGGTGCGCAGTACCGCAAAAAGGGAAGTTTTGAAATTGCCGATGGCGGCACCATTTTCTTGGATGAAATTGGCGATATCAGCTTGAAAACGCAAACCGATCTGCTTCGCGTCTTGCAGGAGCGAGAAATCACTCGTGTTGGCAGTTCCCATCCCATCCATGTTGATTTCCGCTGCATCGCCGCAACCAACAGGCACCTCGAGCAGTTGGTCGAGGAAGGAAAGTTTCGCCCCGATCTCTTCTATCGACTCAATGTGTTCCAGATTCAATTGCCCCCGTTGCGCGAACGCAAGAGCGACATCCCCATCCTCGTCGACCACTTCGTTCGCAAATTCGCTTCCTCCATGAACAAGCGCATCACCCGCGTCTCGCCTGCGGCAATGGCCCTGCTCGACCGCTATCAATGGCCTGGCAACATTCGAGAACTCGAAAACGCCGTGGAACGAGCGATGGTCGTTGCTCAAGGACCGGAACTGCGCGAAAGTGATTTTGCTCTGCGTCTTCCGATCGCTGGTAGCGCCTCGCGAACCCTCGAAGACATGGAAAAAGCCCACATTCTCGCGGTTCTCGAAGAATGCAAAGGCAATCAAACGTTGGCCGCGGAGCTTTTGGACATCGACCGCGTCACGTTGCACAACAAGCTCAAGAAATATGGATGGAAGAGAGTGATAGCAGACGTGGCGTGAGTCGCATCCAAATACTTCCGATTGGTCCCATCAGGCCGGAGGTCCTTTCCGCACTCGCTAGCGGTCTCACCGCGGAATTCCGCCAGGCTTGTGAATTGCTTCCCGAAGCTCCTGATCCGGCCTTTGCTTTTAACGTGACGCGCCAGCAGTATTCTGCTACCGAAATCCTCGCCTCCCTGGCCCCTCGTATCACGGAGCGCACCGGGCGCCTCTTGGCAGTCACTCCTCTTGACCTTTATATCCCCATTCTCACATTCGTTTTCGGCGAAGCGCAACTTTCCGGACGATGCGCCGTGGTTTCCTACTATCGTCTTCGCCAGGAGTTTTATGGCCTGCCAGCAGATGAAAAACTTTTTCGCCAGCGTGTTCTGAAAGAATCGGTCCACGAACTCGGGCACACCTATCGGATCGAGCACTGTGAAGACTATGAGTGCGTGATGTCCTCTTCTCACTCTGTAGAATGGATCGACTTGAAAACCAGTAGTTTCTGTCCCGGCTGCCGCTCGAGCGTCCTAAGCCTAGCCCTCGGCAACCACCCGTAACGCCATCGCTCTTGGGTAATCGCCCCCTTGGTTACCTAATTCGCCGGCGACTCATGATACCGAGCCTTTTTCTGCGGCACTAGCGTCCTGACCACTACGTACAACGCCGGGATAAATATCAAATTCAGTGTCGTCGCGGCAACCATTCCACCTGCAACCGTCGTTCCCACCGATACGCGTCCAGCCGCCCCGGCCCCGCGGGCAATCGTCAGGGGTACAACTCCGAGAATAAACGCGAGAGACGTCATCAAGATCGGCCGCAAGCGGATTCGCGCTGCTTCCACGCCGCTATCGAGAACTCCCATGCCTGTCTCCTGCAGTTGTTCCGCGAACTCTACAATCAGAATTGCATTCTTACTCGACAAGCCGATCAGCATCACCAGCCCGATCTGGCAATACACGTCATTCGATAAACCACGCATGGCGATAGCCGCCAACGCGCCCAGCAACGCCACCGGCACGCCCAGCAGCACAATCGAAGGCAGAACGAAGCTCTCGTATTGTGCCGCAAGCGTTAAATATACGAACACCAATCCCAGCCCGAACAGAATGGCGGCTTTCCCGCTCGATTGCACTTCTTCGAGCGACAAACCGCTCCACTCGTAGGTCATGCCCTTTGGCAGAATCTGATTTGCCAGAGTTTCCATCGCCTCGAGCCCTTGACCCGTGCTGAGTCCCGGCGCGGCCGACCCATCAATCTCTGCCGATCGGAACAGATTGAAATGCGAAATCACCTGTGGACTGGCTGTAGCTTGAATGTCGACCACATCATCGAGCGGAATCATCTTGCCGGTGTCGGATTTTACGTAATACGAGCGAATGTCTTTCGCCTCGGCGCGGAATTTTTGGTCCCCTTGTAAATACACTCGATAGGAACGATTGTTAAAGTCAAAATCATTGATGTACACCGAGCCCATGAATACTTGCAGCGCATCGGTGATCTGGTTCAGAGGAATCACGAGACTCTTGGCCTTCTCGCGATTGATGTTCACCAGATACTGCGGGTCGTTGGCCGTAAAACTGGTAAACAATCCGGTCAGATCTTTATTCTGATTTCCAGCCCCGACCAATTGGTAAGTGGTATTCGCGAGCGTCTCCAGTGTGTTTCGACCCAAATCTTCCACCTGGAGAGTGAATCCACCGAAGTTTCCTAGTCCCTGCACCGCCGGCGGGTTGAAGGGAATGGCCAGTCCATCGCTGATTGCTGACAGTGGCCCGCGCATTTTGTCGACAATCGCCGCGCCGGTGTGGTCCCGTCCTTTGCGGTCTTCAAATCTCTTCAAGTTTAAAAAGATGATGCCCCGGTTCGCCGCGCTTCCGCTGAATCCGAACCCCACAATCGTGAAGGCCCCATCAATGTCGGGAATTTGCGAAACCACTTTTTCCACTTCGGAGCATACATTGCTTGTGTATTGCAACGAAGCTCCCTGCGGCGTCTGGACCACGACGATTAAATATCCCTGGTCATCTTCAGGAATAAATCCCTGCGGAATACGGGCGTACAACCAGTAGGTGCATCCGAGCGTCAAGGCAAATGCCAGCAGCACGACATATTTCCATTCTAGTACCTTGTGCAGCGATTTCTGGTAGGTCCCCGCGCAAAAAGCGAATGCCTGGTTGAACATTCTGAACCACAGACCCTGCTTGCGATCCCGGCGATGTCCAAGAAATAGCGCGGATAGCGCGGGGGTGAGGGTCAGTGCATTGAACGCGGAAATGGCCACAGAAAACGCAATCGTCAACGCAAATTGCCGGAACAGAATACCCGTGGTTCCCGGAAACAGGGCGACAGGAACGAACACCGCAACCAGGACGAGCGAGGTGGCGATGACCGCCCCGGCAACTTCCTTCATCGCGACGCTTGCTGCATTGTGCGGCTCGGTGATTCCTTCGACGATGTGCCGTTGGACGTTCTCGATCACCACGATCGCGTCATCGACCACCAATCCCGTGGCCAGCGTAATTCCAAACAGCGTTAACGTGTTGATCGAAAATCCCAGCAGCTTGATGAAAATAAATGTTCCGACGAGCGAGACGGGAATCGTAATTGCCGGAATGAAGGTGCTGCGCCAGTCCTGCAGAAATACATAAATAACCAACACAACGAGCACGATCGCTTCGAATAGGGTGAAGATCACGTCCCGGATCGATTCTCCGATCACGTCGGTGGTATCGAATGCAATCGCGTATTTCAATCCTGGGGGGAAGTTCTTCGACAACCGCTTCAGCTCCGCTTTGGCCGCCTTGTCCACATCCAGGGCGTTTGCACCGGGCAATTGTGTGACGCCGATACCCACCGCGTCGTGGCCGTCAAAACGCAGCAGCGTACTGTAATCCTCCGCACCCAATTCCGCCCGACCAATGTCTTTCAACCGCACCAGAGTTCCATCTGCCCCAGTCTTTAAAATAATATCTTCAAATTCCTTGGGGCTCGTCAGCCGGCCGATCGCGCGCACGCTGATCTGATATGCCTGCGACGAGTTCGCTGGAGGTTGCCCAACCTGGCCCGCGGCTACTTGCACGTTTTGCTCTTGGAGCGCTGCCAAAACCGTCGTGGCGCTCAATGCACGTTGGCTCATACGCGCGGGGTCAAGCCAAAGTCGCATGGCATACTTCCGTTCGCCGAATATCTGAGCATCATTCACGCCTTTGACGCGCTTCAGTGCGTCTCTCACATAAATATCCAGATAGTTGCTCAGAAACAGGCTGTCGTACTGTCCGGTCTCGGAATACACTCCGGCGCCAAAGATGAAGCCCGAAGCTTGTTTAGTAATAATGATGCCGGTGTTTTTTACGGAATCCGGCAGCCGGCCGAGTGCTTGGTTGACTCGATTCTGCACGTCTACGGAGGCCAGATCCACATCGCGGGTCACATCAAAGGTAATAATGATCTGGCTCGATCCATCGTTTCCGCTGGCTGAGGATATGTATTTCATTCCCGGAACGCCGTTGATCGCCTGTTCTAGCGGAATGGTCACGGCGGATTCGACAGCTAGTGCGTTTGCTCCGATGTACCCGCTGCTGACTACAACCTGGGGTGGCGCAAGGTCCGGATATTGCGCGACCGGCAATGTGGGAATCGAAATCGCACCGCCGAGCACGATTAACAGTGCGCAAACTGTCGCAAACACCGGCCTCTGAATGAAGAAATCAACAAACAAATCCGCTCTCCGCCTTCTTGAAAAAGATGAACTTCCAGTTCACATCTCGAGCGCGATTATTTGGCTTTTATGTCGGGTTTTGCTTCTACACCCGCGCTTTTGTCGTTGATTTGTTCCAGGACCGGTGCGCCATCTTGCAGAAATTGCGTCCCAGAAGCGATTAAATGATCGCCCACCTTTACTCCGTCCAGCACTGCATAATCATTGCCGACCACTTCACCAATTTTCACCACACGCTGCCGGGCAATAGTACCTTTCGCCTCATTTACCGCCACAAAAACAAAATATTCTCCGTTGATCCGCTGCACAGCTAAAATCGGAATCACTGCTCCCTGCCCTCTGCTCCAGTCCAGCTGTGCCCGTACCTGCTGAGCGATTCGCAAACTGGCTTTGGAGTTCGCTATGGAGGCTTTGGCCAGGATGGTTTGGGTATCTTGGTCGGCTTGCGGCGAGATAAAGGAAATGTTGGTATTTGCAATCACCGCCCCTGTCTCATCTAGCAATTTTACTGGCAGGCCAATGTGCAGATCCTTCGCGCGGGAAGCCGGGACATAGATATACGCTTCGAGCGCGCCGGGTTCGTCTACAGTCGTCAGCAATGTGGTCACCGCAACGCGGTCCCCTACTCGTACCGGGATGTCTCCGATGATTCCAGACATCGGTGCGCTGACTTTGTAGTAGTGCAGTTCCACGTTCTGGGTCTGGACATTTTGCTCCATGGCCTTTAGCTGTGCCAGGGCGGTGTCGTAGGCGTTCTGCGCGGTGTCCAACTCCACGCGGCTGATCACCTTTGCGTCCCACAGCTTAAGGCTTCGCTCCAGATTGATTTTCGCCAGCGAAACATTGGCCTCTTGCGCCACCCTCTGGGCTTCTTGGCTGGACACGGTGGCTTGCTGCTTCAGTGGATCAATTTGCAGTATCGGCGTACCGGCGGCGACGCGATCGCCGGACTTCACATAAATGTTCGTGACGTAACCTTCGACTTGGGGATTAATATTTGCCGAATGCCGGGATTTCAACACCGACAGATATTCCGTCGAATTTGTAATCTCTTGTGACCGTATCACTTGCACCTGCACAGGCGTGGCCTGTGGTCCCCTCCCTTGGCCTTCGGCATTTTTCTCCCCACAACCGGAAACCACCATTGCGGCGCACCAGAGCGCCATCCCATAGCCAAGTATATGGCTATACCGTCGCGGCGACGCCGACTTGAGCTCAAATTGCCTGTGCATGATCCTGGTCATGGTCCTTTTATGGTACGACAAGCGCCCAATCTCTGGGAACCGGAATAGACCGCCCCCACTTTGACGCCGGGTGGCCAGTTTCCGTTAGAGCGTTCCCTGGCCCCCTCCTAGCCCTGTGCGCTTCGCACCTAATCGGCTTCTAGGGCTAGACCCGCGCGGCCCGGCTTGAGACTGTTTCCGAACGCCGCCAGCGAGACGGCGAGGGTGCCGGCCAGTCGTCCGGCACAGCTGTTCTTGATTTTGAATTTTGTTGCGCTGTCGAATCGCGGCGGGCTTGCAAACTAATACATGTCGCTCGGATCGATTTTCTTTCCGGACAATCCCATCTGCAGAACCTCTAGGTCCTGCGGCCGGTCGAAAATCTTCCCCGGGAACAAACGCTTAATCAAGATGCGCACCCCGCCGTAGGCGATACCCAGGCCGATCGTTAGCCCCAGGAACATCAGGATGTACACAATAATTTTGACCAGCACGACCACGATCGGCGGGTCCGTTGCGGCGTGGCCCGTTTCGTTCCAGGTTACTTCCGTCTCGTAGTCGACGGCGTCGCGCAATTTCTGGGCATATTCGTTTGAGGATGCCTCGAAAACCAGCGAAAGCATCGACGCTTTTCGCTCCACCGTCACACCGGCTTGTTTGGCTGCCGCCGGGAGCGCTTCTTGCAGGTGATGCAAATGCTGCTCGGCAATTTGCGGCGTGGGGTATTCGAGCAACAGCAGCGTTCCATGCTCTATGCCCGACTGATATTTCGCCAGCATCGCTTCCACGTTGCTCTTGAATCCAACTTCATTGGCTAAATCCCGGAAGGCGCCATTTTGTATCTGAACTAGTGCGTATTTAAATCCCTCGGGTCCGGCAGCGAATTTCTGTGTACCGAATATTCGATCTTTCGCCGGCAGGTAGGTTCGGAGCGGTGGATAGGGCGTATGATCGGCCACTGCCCGCAAGGCTCGATCGAGCCCTGTCAATTCTTCCGGCTTCAGATCCGTAGCGCTACCCACCAAGACGAGAAGATTCCCGACCAGAATATTCCCCGTCGAACTGTTGAACGCTGCTTCATCCCCGTAGGCGTAAGGACGAAGGTGATCTCCGGTTTCCTGGGTGAACGCCTGATACGCTCCGGTGGGGTCCTTGAAAACGTACAAACTCAGATGGATTTCCTGGCCGCCGCTCTGGAAGGCGCGTTCTTCGATCGTGGTTAGCCCTTCTTCGCGCAAAATCCCTCGACGAGGATCATCGACCGCAAACCAGGCCTCTAGATTCTGTCCAGTTGTGAGTTTCGAAGGACCCGTAGCCTGCCATGCACCAAAATGCTCTGGAATCAGGGAGGTCGGTGTTAGAGGAGCGGCAAAGACACCTGTAGCGGCGAACATCACCGCCACCAAAAACAACGGTATGAGCTTTCTCATTGCAGCATTTATTTAGATGCCAGCAGGTTCATTTTGGTTCCCGATGAGAGTTTCTGCCCCGCTTCCCGCTTTTCAGTTTCAAGCCGCAGTGGAATGCAAATGCAGGAGCCCGCCACCTGTATCCCCAGCTTAGTTTTGGTTCCGGGATTGTTCAACTGGAGAAACAGGAGCGGGACGCGGTTTTCCGGTGGCACTTAGGCTATTCAGGCTCTGGAGATAGGAAGTCACCCCGGCGAATACGCCCTCGGCGATGTGCTGGCGATGCTCGGGCTTCTTCAATAACTGCTCATCCGACGGATTGCTGAGGAAGGAAATCTCCGTCAGGATCGAAGGCATGTCTGCACCGATCAGTACCACAAACGGAGCTTTCCGTACGCCACGATTCTTTACCGGTTTGGCCGTCTTTTGAACTCGCTTTGAAAGCGAGTCCTGGATGTCCTCCGCCAATTCTTTGGATTCGTCGATCTTCTCAGTGCGAGTGATCTTCTTTACCATGTCTTCCAGGTCGTGAATATTTTCCTGCCCCACAGCATTTTCCCGCGCTGCTACTTCCATCGCTTCCGGCGAGCCTCGCAAATTCAGGTAATACGTCTCCACGCCCCGCGCGCCACGATCCGGGCTGGAATTCGCGTGGATGGAAAGGAATAGGTCCGCCTTGATGTCGTTGGCAATGTGGGTGCGTTCTTCTAGGGGAATGAAGGTATCGTCCGAGCGTGTGTAGACAATCTCCGTGTCCGGCAGCTTCTGTTGAATCAGTTTGCCCAGCCGCAATGCCACATCGAGGCACAAATCTTTTTCCATTAATCCTGTTGGACCGATCGTTCCGGTATCATGTCCGCCGTGTCCAGCGTCAATTACGATGCGCCCAATTTTCAGTCCCAAGGCGCGCGTCAATGTTGATTGCCCATCACGAGTTAAAGTCGGAGGCGTTGATGGTTGAATCAAATCAGCCTTACTCGTCGAGGTCTTGGTCGAATTTGTCCGCGTCGGCTTGCTACTCGGCAAAGAATTCTTGCCACTTGCCGCCGCAGGTGGCGTGACGATTGGTATATCGGAAGTCTTTACCGCTGCCATCTCCCGACTGGGATCCTCAAGAACCACTGGCTGGGGCTCAGCAACGCGGGTGACGATAGGCTCTTTTTGCACTGCCTGTGGCTTTGGCGTTTCGACTACCTTCGCTGATTGAACGGGTTCCGGCTTTGCTCGACTGGCATCTCCATATAATTCAATGAGGAGCCTCGTCGGTTTTTTCACGATAGACGCCGCGTAATCCTGCACCCCATTCACGTCCAGCACCACCCGTACAACCCCAAACTGATTTTGCGCCACGCGGACTTTGCTCAGCAGTGGGCCACTAACCGCTACATTTCCATGTGCTACATTCGGGCTCAATTTTGCAGCATGTAAATCAAAATAAATCCGATCCGGACTGGCGATCCGGCCCGAAACGTACTGGACGGAATCCTCCAAATCGATCGTCACTTCGGTGCTGGCTGGCGTGGCGTTTGTTCTGATCTGCTGCACTCGCGGCACTCCACCGGATTTCGCTGTTTCGCCGCCGCTTTTCCCACTTGCTCGAAAACTGTCGCCAAGTTCTTCCTTTGTAGGCGCTAGCGTTCGGGTACTCGGAGCGTTGGCCGCTGCCGCTGGGGCATGCATGGGAGCCGGAACTTTTTCTGCTGGCGGGGTGGCGCTCGGAGTCGCTATCGCATTTTTCGCGCTCAGCTGGCCGGTCTCAGCGCTCTTCAGCAACGCCAATTCAGCCAGTTCTTCCGATACTTCGCGCTTCCGCGGCGAATGCGGATACTTCTTTTGATAATCCTGAAACTCTTTGGTCGCTTCGCCCGGGTCGCCTAACTGGTCTTTGTGCAACTTGGCAACGCGCAATAGCACTTCCGGTACGAACTTGCTGGTCGGATATTCCCGAATCAAAAATTGGTACGATTCCACCGCGGCCTGGTAATAGCTTTGTCCAAATCGGTCGCCCATCTCTGTATTCAGTTCGCCCAGGGCCACCAGCGCTTCCGGTACCTGTACCGCGTGCGGAGTGATCAGGTAAACGCGGCGGTAGGAGTTCACCACCTGCTTGTATTCCGCAAGCGTCCGCTTTTCGGTAGGCTTCGTGTTTAGTGCCTCGCGCAACTCTTCCGCTCGGCCAAATTGCGAACTGGCGGCATCACGCTTCACACTACTGTTATTGGAACTGGTGCCTCCAGCAAATACAGGGCCGGGAGTTGCAGCGAGTCCCAGCAGAAGGATAAAACCTAGCGAAACGATGGCGAAACTCTGGTGGAAATTTTTTGAGCCAGACTTCATCCGTTCTGGACTCCCCTCGGAACTCCTGGTCTCGCAATTGGATTCGATCAGTCGGAAGGAAGGGCGAGGCTCAGTCGACATTCGTAAAGATAATCCGCCCGTTGGCATCCACATCCCGGTGAATAGCGTTTGTCCGGACATACGTGCTGTCGAGGTGTCCGAAACCCGGCCGGTAATACGCGCTTTGTACTTTCTGTACATAGTTGCGTGTCTCTCGGTAAGCCGGAATTCCATGAGCCCGATCCACCGCTCCCTCTCCAGCATTGTACGCTGCTAGAGCCAAGTCTAGGTTGCCATTGTATCGTTCTAGCAACGTCTTCAAATACCGCACTCCGGCGTCCACATTCTGCTTCGGATTGAACGCGTCATTCGCTCCGAATCGCTGCGCCGTCGTCGGAATCAACTGCATGAGCCCTATGGCACCCCTCGGCGAATATGCCCCAGGATTCCAGTTCGATTCCGTTTCAATTACCGCCCGTACCAGCGCGGGGTCTACCCGATGTCGCTCGGCTGCTTCTTGCACCAACTGATCTACGCCGTCCCGGTCTATGCTCATCGGCCGCCGGTTCCCGCCAAGAAAGGAGATCTCGCCTGGTAGGTAAATAGTGGGACGCGTTGCCGATCGCTTCAGTTGTGCCATGCTGGGCGGTTCGGAATTTACGAACAGTTTGCGGCCATCAATATTTGTAACCGACATGATCTGCGCCCGAGCGGGCTCTAAACTGCCGAGCAAGCCTGCCAAAGCCACAGAAAACACAAAGGCTACACGAATTGATCTTCGTCTTGAGTGGCCGTTAACTCGCCTCGGGGAAGGCATAGGTCAGGTCTCTAAAATCCGTGACACGTTCGTTTTTCGATCACTAGGCCTACCTCCTGATGCGCAAACGGGGAGGCAAATCGCCACACAGAAACCTACAACCGCGTCCAGCTGCGGAGCTTGGACATAGCTGCACTAGGGGGGATTATAACAACGGTTCAAGGAGGGTTGGAACGCTTTGCAAGGCACTTTTTAGGGCAGTTGTGTCTTTTCCGCCAGCCTCTGCCAGGTCCGGCCGGCCGCCGCCTGAACCGCCCACTTGCTTGGCCAATGCCTGTATCAGCTTGCCAGCATGGACTTTAGCGGTAAGATCCGGGGTTACGCCGGCGATCAGGGCCACTCTATCGCCATCCGGCATGCCCAGCGCCACGACGCCTGAACCAAGCTTCTGTCTTAAAGAATCAACCAGTTGCCGCAATCCCTGGCGATCCACATTTTCCACCTCGCCAACGATAACCTTAACGCCCTTAATCGTTTGCGTCTGATCGAAAAGCGCGTCGAGCTGCTCGAGCGCGCCTCTGCGCTTTTCTGCGCCAAGATCCCTCTGCAGTTGCTTAGCGGTTTGCGTCAACTTCTCGACGGTTGCAAGTACTCGGTCCTCAGCAACATTCAGATTCGAGGCCAGTTGCCGCAGGATTCCCGCCTGGTGCTGGTAGTGAGATAAAGCCCCTAATCCCGTGACCGCTTCGATGCGGCGGATGCCCGCTGCCACCGATTCTTCGCTCACAATCTTCAGAACTCCAATGTCCCCAATGCGCTCGACGTGGGTACCACCGCAGAGTTCCTTCGAGTAGAAACCGCGCGTGGCCTGTGGGTCAGGGATGGTGATGACTCGGACGTTGCTCTCGGGGTATTTGTCACCGAAGAATGCCAGGGCGCCGGAAGCGAGCGCTTGCTCGAGAGGCATGACTTCGGTTTCGATCTGCGAGTTCAGGCGAATCTCTTCGTTGACCTGTTGCTCGATGTCGTGGAGTTCTGCGGCACCAACCGGAGCGAAGTGGGAGAAGTCAAAGCGCAGGCGGTCGGGAGCGTTCAGCGAACCGGCCTGCTTCACGTGCGTCCCGAGAATGTTGCGTAGCGCGGCGTGCACGAGGTGCGTGCCGCTGTGATTGCGGATGACCCGGCTGCGGCGCTCGGCATCAGCAACAACGTTGAGGCGATCGCCTACATGGAGCGTCTCCTTCGCCGTGACCTTGTGTGCCACCAGTCCCGCGATCGGATAATACGCACCGGTCACTTCGGCAATCTCGGTCGAGCCATTCAGATCGTAGAACGCCCCCGTATCGGCAACTTGTCCGCCCGACTCTGCGTAGATCGCCGTGCGGTCAAGGATGACTTCGCCTTGTTCGCCGGCCTTCAGTTCGCCGACCGATCCGTTCTTGGTGATGATGGCTTCAATGCGGCAGTCTTTGCCTTCTGTCCCAAAGTAAAAGTCTTTTTCGGTTTTGAAAGTTTCCGCCAGCTTGGTGTAGGCCGGATTGGCGGAATCTTTCGAGGCGCCTTTCCAGGAAGCACGAGCGCGAGTGCGCTGCTCTTGCATGGCTTTCTCGAAGCCGGCTTCGTCGAATTGCACGCCCAAGTCTCTGGCGGCATCGAGAATGAAATCCATGGGAAGGCCGTAGGTGTCGTAGAGACGAAACGCGCTGTCCCCGGAATAAACAGACCCGGACTTTGCAGCGAGCGGCTCGAGCTCTTCTTCCAGTTTCTTCAGTCCGATGTCCAGCGTGTGGCCGAAACGATTTTCTTCAGCGAGCACAATCTCCGGAACGCGCGCGGCGTTCGGCTCGTGAAGTTCCGGATAGGCTTTGCCCATCAAGTCGCGTACCGCATTCACCATTTCCGATAAGAAAGGTTTGTTGGCGCCGAGCAATCGGCCGTGACGAATCGCTCGGCGCATGATTTTGCGCAGGACGTATCCGCGGCCTTCGTTGGACGGCAAGACGCCGTCGGTGATCAGGAAAGTTGTGGCGCGGGCGTGGTCGGCAATGACGCGCAATGAAGCAGCGCTGTTCCTGCGATCTTCTGACTGGAGTTCGGTTGCTTCGTCGACTCCTGTCAATTGCGCTGCGCGATCAATCAGCGGCGTGAAAAAATCGGTGTCGTAGTTGGAGACGACACCTTGCAGAACCGCGGCTAGACGCTCCAATCCCATGCCGGTGTCAATCGAGGGTTTTGGCAGGGGAGTGAGCGTGCCACTTGAATCGCGATTGAACTGCATGAAGACCAGGTTCCAGAGTTCGACGTAGCGGCCGCAGTCGCAGGGGAACTTGCAATCGATGTGGCCTTGGTCGGAGGCGATGGGGCCCATGTCGTAATGGATTTCGCTGCAAGGGCCACAGGGGCCGGTGTCGCCCATGGCCCAGAAATTGTCTTTCAGGCCGGGAATGGCGAAGATGCGATCCGCAGGAACTTTCTGTTCGAGCCACAGTTTGTGCGCTTCTTCATCGACGCCCAGTGTTGTGCCGGGAGCGACGGCTGCACCGCCGAAAATCGTGACGTAGAGTTTGTTGGAGGGAATGGCGAACCATTGCGGAGAACCGACAAGTTCCCAGGCGTAGCCGATGGCGTCTTTCTTAAAATAATCGCCAAAGGAAAAATTGCCGAGCATTTCGAAGAAAGTGTGGTGCCGTTTGGTGAAGCCTACGTTTTCAAGGTCGTTGTGTTTGCCGCCGGCTCGAACGCATTTCTGGGAAGTGGTTGCGCGGGTATACTCGCGTTTCTCGAGGCCCAGAAAGACGTCCTTGAATTGGTTCATGCCGGCGTTGGTGAAGAGCAGGGTGGGATCCCCGTGGGGGACGAGCGAAGAGCTTTTTACGCGTCGATGGCCTTGGCTTTCGAAAAATTGCAGGAATTTTTCGCGGATTTCGTTGCCGGTTAGTTTTGGGTCGCCGTTTCGAGTCAAGTCAGCCTCAATCAAGCAGCGGTAGGGAACAAAAGATTATCGCATAGGCGGCTCGGAGTGGGTGGAGGATGGAGGAGGCCTGGATCTGTCTCAGTTGAGGTCGCGCCGAAGATTTCGCGGAAACACCTTCGAGCCTGAAGTAGCGCCGTAGCTAGACTGAGTCCTCCAAGGGGTCCACGTCCGGCACCTCTTCGTGAGTGATGCGTAAGAGTTCTTTTCGGATGATGTCTTGCGCGAAGCCTGCGGCCATAAGGGAACGGTAGAGGGAGGCAATCTTCTTTTCGCTGATTTCGCCGCGGATTAGTCGCAACTTGCGTTCGATCCGGAGACGCACGATTAGGCTGGGATCGCTCTCTTCGGCCGAATCTTTTAGTGCCGCTTCAATGTGCTTGTCGGGAACGCCGCGGGCGCGAAGATCGCGAGCGATGCGGAACTGTCCTTGTCTACGGGATTCGGTGCGGACACGAGTGAACTGCTTGGCGTAGCGGGCGTCATCGAGCAGGTGATTGGATTTCAACCGCTCGATTACGGCCTTGATCAGTTTTTCGTCTTCACAGCGGCGGGCGAGGGCTTTCTTCATCTCGTGGACCGAGTGGGCTCGGCGCATCAGGATTTTGATGGCGGTTTCATAGAGTACGGATTCGGATTCGAGTTGGCGGGGTTTGCTCCACACAGGAGAAGCATAGGGGAAGTAGGGGTAAGAGGCTAGTGGGTCAGGGAGGAAAAGTGCCGGCGGACGGGCGGCATTAGGTAGAGATAACCCCGGCGGCTCCGTCGATCCTGGCCGCGTGCAGAATCAGGGTTGTAGGAGTAAAATGCGGTCAGTCCCCACCGTGGTACGGAACTGAGAAAGCGTCATGATTTCCCTGCACCGCTTCTGCTTTATTTTGGGCTTGATGGCGACGACTTTTTTCGCCGCGGGCTGCAATAATACCTGTGTTTTCGGAGTGGTGAATCCACCGAATAATAATTCGGCAACGATCGTGGGAGGAAGTTCGCTGTCTTCCGTATGTTCCGAGGTGGCACCAATCACCGGAGTGACTGTCGGTGGCAGTCTAGGGGCTGGCTGTGTGAATTGTGCCGCTTCCGCGCAGTTAAGTCATGTGTATCTTGTTGTGACTGGGGTGGAACTTCATCCCAGTGCTGTGGCGGATAGAAATTCTCCTGAGTGGCAGGAGGTCGCGCCGGAACTCGCCGAGCAGCCGCGCCTGGTGGATCTGGTTACAAATTCCACGCGGAAAGAGGAGGCGTTTCCTTTGGAGGTCAGCGGCAGAATTCCGGCAGGTGCGTATTATCAAGTTCGCTTGAAGCTATCAGAGGCTGCGGCGCTGCCGCCCGAGACGGCAGAACTGTTACGTGCCAAGGGTTGCCGTTCTGCTGCGCGCTCTGGTTGCGTAGTGAGCGCCGATGGCGTCGTCCATGAACTCCAGACCCTCGATATGCAGGGGTTTTTAGTGGTGCAAACGATACTGCCCGTCGATGTGCGAGCAGGTCGGGAGAACCGGGTGCAACTCCGATTCCATCCGGAATGGGTGCTGAAGCAGAGTGCCACGGGTGCGATAGAACTTGCGCCGCTGCTAGAGGGCGAGGTCATCGTTCGGCCCTAGCGGGCTTTCGCCAGCTAACCCGCACGGCGTGCGCCAGATCACCCAGCCCGAAACAGGTCCGATCGTATGCTCGGTTACAATCCTATTGAAAAGCAACAGGTTGCCGCTCTGCCCGCTTGGCATTGCGATTGCACCTTGTCAGGGTGGGGAGAACTGAACATGGCCTACGTGATCATCGATACCTGCACAAAAGACGAGCACTGCATCGAAACCTGCCCGGTGAACTGCATTCATCCTACCAAAGACGAAGCCGATTTCACGACCGCTCCGCAGCTCTACGTGAATCCGGCCGATTGCATCGATTGCGGGGCATGCATTCCGGTTTGCCCGACCGGGTCGATCTTTGTGTTAGAAGACTTGCCCGCGGAGCATCAGGGGGCTGTGGCGAGCAACGCCGCGTATTTTAATTAGAAGCTCAGTCAGTTTTTTTTCACTGCCCCGCACCCAAAAACTCACCAGGGTTGAGCCCTGGTGAGTTTTTAATTTTGGGCCTTCCGCATTCAGTCGCAGAAAAGTGTTCAGCCACATTTAGTTCTACTTGCGGGCGAAGCGCTCAAAGTCGGCCATTTGCGAAGCCATCTCTTCGCGGGCGGCATCGGCAGCGGAACGAATACCCTGAATACGGAGCTTGAATTCGTCGGCGTTGGAGGCGCGGGACAAAGCTTCGTCGAGGGTAATGAGTTCCTTGGTGTAGAGATCGAAGAGCGATTGATCGAAGGTCTGCATGCCGTACTGCGACGTGCCCGCGGCAATGGCGTCGTGAATGAGTCGCGTCTTATCGGCGTTGATGATGCAATCCTTGATGTAGGCCGTGGCGATCATGACTTCGACGGCGGGGACGCGGCCCTTATCATCGGCGCGGCGAACCAGGCGCTGAGAGACGACGGCTTTTAATGTGGCGGCCAGCTGCAAACGAATCTGTTTCTGCTCAGGCGGCGGGAAGACCGCGATAATACGCTGAATTGTTTCGGTGGCGTCCAAAGTGTGCAACGTGGAGAAAACCATGTGGCCGGTTTCTGCGGCAAGCAGGGCCGTGGAAATGGTTTCGAGGTCGCGCATTTCGCCGACCAGAATCACGTCGGGGTCCTGCCGCAAGCCAGCACGCAAGGCGGTGGAAAAGTTTGCAGTGTCGACTTCCACTTCACGCTGATTGATGAAACTGCGCTTGTCGCGATGCAGGAATTCAATTGGGTCTTCGATGGTGATGATGTGATCGGCACGTTGTGCGTTGATGCGATCGATCATGGCGGCCAGAGTGGTGGACTTACCGGAACCAGTGGTGCCGGTGACCAGCACAAGACCGCGTTGCTCTTCGCAAATCTTGGCGATGACCGGAGGAAGATTGAGCTCCTCAACCGTGCGGATTTTGGTGGGGATGACGCGGAGGACCATACCTACGTTGCCGCGCTGCTGGAAAACGTTCACGCGGAAGCGGCCTAGGCCCGCGACCCCGTACGCCATATCGAGTTCGGCGGTTTCCTTAAATTTTTGTTTCTGCCGGTTGGTCATCATGCTGAAAGCCATCGAGAGCATCTCTTCCGGGGTGATACGCGGAACGTCGGTGAGGGGGGTGAGCAAACCGTCGACGCGGAGATAGGGGTGGTTGCCTACTTTTAGGTGCAAGTCAGAAGATTTGTTTTCAACGGCGCGACGTAACAGATCGTCGATGCTCAATGCCATATGCGTACACTCCGCAAGTCTGCAACTCCTTTCTGAACGTAGCACCCAGGAGAAGGAGCAACAAGGAATGCGCGACGGAGCGTTGCTGTGTAGTTACCTGAGCCGGGGGACAGGGGGAGACGGAGCGGCGGCGAGCAAAGCGGGTGGCATCATCCCGAGCCCGCAGGAGGAGAAGATGGCTCTACAGATCGGATTTGCGGAGGAAAAGAGAGTCGTAGAGGAGGCCGGCGAGGAAGCCGCCAATGAGGGGGCCGATCCAGTAGACGCCCTGGTTGAGCCAATGATTGCTAGCAAAGGCGGGACCGAAGGCGCGAGCGGGATTGAGTGCACCGCCGGTAAAGGGAAAAGCCACCAGGATTCCGATGGTGTAGGTGAGGCCAATGCCGAATCCACCGATGGAACGGAATGTGCCGCGTTCATCGACGGCAGTGGCAAAGACAACCAGGACCAGGAAGAAAGTTGTCACAGCTTCAAGGGTCAGTCCGCCCCAGCGAGGGAACTCTGGCGTGAGGGTGGGAGTACCCAGCGAGGCGGCACGCCAGGTTTCTGCGGGAATGACGAGTTTCAGAAGGAAAGCCGCGGCGGTCGCGCCTAGAAGTTGCGCGCCCCAGTAGGAGAGGGCTTCCAGAGTGTTCAGCCGCTTGGTGACCCAGAAGCCGATGGTGACGGCAGGATTGAAGTGTGCACCCGAGATGTGGCCAAGAGCGGAAGCCATGATGGCGATCCCCAGGCCAGGGGCCAAGGCGATGGCCAGGAGACCGATGCCCCCGGTGCTGTTGCTGCGGAGTTGGAAGTCCACGCAGACGGCTCCCGCGCCGAAGAAAATCAGCGCGAAGGTGCCAAGGAACTCGGCGGTCAATTTTTGAGAGAGATTGTACATCTAGCGGGCCTCCGGCGGTGCCTTCGGTACAAAGTAAGGAGTTGCAGCATTTCAGCGAGAGGATTCTAACACGGGAGAGCGATCGCCCCTTGGTAGGAAAGAAGAAGCAGAGGCTTCTCTGGATGCAAAGGCGAACGGATAAAGGATAAGGCGACTCGGACTTACTAAGTTGTACCGATCTCGGGATCGGCCCTTTAGCGGGCCGCGCCGACGGGGGCGTTGACTGGAGTGAGCCAGTTGTGGCGGTCAGCTTTTTTGCCGCTGGTGATGGCGAAGAACTCTTCCTGAATTTTGCGGGTTATTGGGCCCTCGGAGCCTTTGCCAATGACGATTTTGTCGATGGAGCGGATCGGGGTGACTTCGACGGCGGTGCCCACGAAGAAAACTTCGTCGGCGATGTAGAGCATTTCGCGCGGAATCACGGATTCTTTCACGGTGATGTCGAGGTCGCTGGCGAGCTTGACGACGGTGTCGCGGGTAATGCCGGGCAGAATGCTGGCGGCCAGCGGCGGAGTGTAGAGGGTATTGTCGTGAACAAGGAAAATGTTCATGCCCGAGCCTTCGCTGACGTGACCATGGGAGTCTAGAGCGATGCCTTCGCTGAAACCGTTGACCACGGCTTCCATGCGGATAAGCTGCGAGTTCATGTAATTTGCGGCGGCTTTGGACATGGCGGGAAGGGTGTTTGGCGCGATGCGGGTCCAGGTACTGACGCAAACGTCGACTCCCTGTGTCAGCGCCCCGGGGCCGAGGTACGCGCCCCAGTTCCAGCACGCGATGTAGCACTCGATTGGCGAGCCAAGGGGATTGACGCCGACTTCACCATAACCGCGCAGTACAATCGGCTTAACGTAACAAGCCCCCATTTTATTCAGTCGGACGAGCTCACAGGAAGCGTTGCTGAAATCTTCGACGGAGTAGGGAATTTCCATACGATAGATTTTCCCGGAGTTGATGAGCCGCTGCATGTGTTCTTTCATGCGAAAGATGGACGGGCCATTCGGGGTCTCATAGCAGCGAATGCCTTCAAACACCGCCGAGCCATAGCCGACAACGTGAGAAAGGACGTGGATTTGCGCGTCCTCCCAGTTGATCCATTTTCCGTTGTGCCAAATCTTCTCGGTTTTCTGTACCGGCATGGTGCCTCCTTTGGAGCGAGAAGCTAAGCCTCACACTTGCAGAATAGAGTGTGAGGCCCGAAGCGTCAATGAAGTTTGCTAGCTCGAGGCGCCGGAACAATGGCCAATTTGGCGGGGTGAAGAAAGTGCCTCGCGGTGAAGATGACTGTGATGGCGTTGCTGCCGTGGCCAATCGCAACTGGCCTTTGGTCTGACACTTGGAGGCAATCTCGCCTGAGGCGCAGGTAGAACGCGGAGGGAACCGAGAAACCGTGCAATGAACTATTTGTTGGAGCCGTCTGCGGGGGGCCTGTTCTCGGTGGGACGGTCTTCCATCATGGCGGCAGCTGTATCTAGAAGTTTGCCGTTCCGATTTTCCCAAACACCCAAGATGATGAACGGGAGAATCGTGGCGACAGCCCAAAGCTTTGCATTGCGCGGAAGCTTTGCTTCCGGTTCCCAGCGGAAAAGTAGCGAAGAGATGACGACGGCCAGGAAGGCCCAGGCGATCAGAGAGAAAAGTACGGCACCAAGAGTTTCAAGCGCAGCACTGGCAAGAACAGCACGCTGCAACCCATAAATCAAATACGTTGCGGGGAGAAAGAGTGCGATCCGCTGAACCATGTGAGGTAGTACGGCCAGGGGAACGGTGGCGCCGGAAAGGAAAATCAGCCCGAACCAAAGCAGTTGGTTGATGATTTGTGTTTCCTGCATGGTGTTGGTGACGCTGGCGACGACTAATCCAAGAGCGCCGAAGGAAGTGATGCCGAGAATGACGAGGACAAACACGCTCAGAAGATTGCCGAAGTTGGTGACATGGTAGATAAACCGGGCGAGAGACAATTCAAGTATGACCGTGGGGACGATCAGAACGTAATTCGCAAGGATGCTCGAAACAATCATGCTAGCAGGAGAAATGGGTGCCAAGCGAAAGCGGCGCAAGATTCCTTGTTCGCGCCAAGTAACCAAT
>Ga0074046_10001689_pt1 | contig 19646 bp, 14 predicted proteins | sample BogForMeECP23OM3_FD_94441 | JGI IMG/M metagenome (GOLD analysis project Ga0074046, IMG submission 94441) | Bog forest soil microbial communities from Calvert Island, British Columbia, Canada - Bog Forest MetaG ECP23OM3 | ecosystem: Environmental > Terrestrial > Soil > Wetlands ... | reverse complement strand
GATTCCAAGCAGCAGTTGCCAAAGTGCGTCGCTCGCTTTCTCAATCTCGTCAAACAGCAGGAAGCTGAGTTTCAACTCGCCTCGGTGGCTCTTTGCCAACTCCTCTTGCGTGATCAGCGGATGGGTCTCCTTATGGCCCAGGTACCCTGGGGGTGAGCCAATCAGTTTGGCAATCTCATGGGGGTGCTGGAACTCCGCACAATCCACTTTGATCAGCGCTCGGCTATCTCCAAACAGAATTTCTGCCGCAGCCTCGACAATGCGCGTCTTGCCGGAGCCGGTCGGTCCCAGAAATAGCAGGTTTCCGACGGGACGACCTGGGGGGTGTAGCCCAGCGCAGAACACCTGATATAGCTCGCCAAGCGCTTGCACGGCTTCGTCCTGTCCGACGATCTTTTCTCGCAGCGCATCTTCAAAATGCCGCGACGTGGAACTCCGCTTTTTCGTGTCCAATTCTTGTATAAGGGCCGATTGCGTTGCTGTTGCCATAACTCCCCCCTTCCCTGTCATAACTTGAAAACCTGTATAGCCAATCGATACGTCGCGTAGCGGCGCAAACACTTATACGGCATAGCCAGCGCGACTGATGTTCAATTTGTTCATCTTGTTTTGGAGCGTTGTTCGTTTTAGTCCGAGGCGCTCTGCCGCTCCACCTTGGCCGGCGATTCTCCCGGAGGCGGCTCTCAAAGCTTGGATGATGACCTGCCGCTCAGCCTGTTCGAATGTTGATGCGCCTGGGACAGCGGAGCCCCTCAACTCTGCGCGCGGGACCTACAATTCCTCCCCTTGCGTGAAAATCACGCAGCGCTCGATGAAGTTTTCCAGTTCGCGAATGTTCCCAGGCCAATCGGCGTTCACCAGCGCCTCCATCGCCTGCTTCGGAACAGACTTAATGCGCTTTTGCATTTGGCGGGAGTGGTGCGAAACAAAATAGTGCGCCAGCAGCGGAATATCCTCGCGCCTCTCGCGAAGCGGAGGGATTTCAATCGGAAAAACATTCAATCTGTAGAAAAGGTCTTCGCGGAACTGATTGTTTCGTATCATGCTATGCAGATCGCGATGCGTAGCGGCAATCAACCGAACGTCCACGCGAATGGTTGTCGTACTCCCTAAGCGCTCAAATTCATGTTCCTGTAAAGCACGCAACAGTTTCGGTTGCAGCTCGAGACTGATATCGCCAATTTCATCTAGAAAGAGAGTGCCGCGATCGGCCAACTCAAAGCGGCCTCGTTTCTGCATGAGCGCGCCGGTGAAGGCCCCCCTTTCATGCCCAAACAGTTCGCTCTCGACCAGCCCGGAAGGGATGGCGGCACAGTTGAGCCGTACAAAAGTGCGTTCACGACGCGGACTCAGGTTATGAATCGCCCGGGCCATGAGTTCCTTACCGGTACCGGTCTCGCCGTGCAAGAGCACCGTTGACCCCGTCGGCGCAACAATCGCAACCTGATCCAGCACGTTGCGGAGAGCGGCACTCTTGCCGACGATGTCCTCGAAACAGCATTCAGAGCTGATCTCTGATCCCAGATCCAGCGGTTCGTCTTGCAGCCCACCCCATAACGGTCTAGGCTGCTCGTCCACCATTGCGTTGGCGATTGCTGCACACATTTGCTCTACCCCCTCTGTTGGTCGATCCACTTGCGAACATAGGCAGGACAGTTTTCGAGAGTCATGCCAGCGGCTTCGCATCCAGCCAAAAATTCCACTCCGTCCCCATTCACTAGTACGAGCTCCTTCAGGTTCAGCCCGATGTGAACCGCAGAAGATTCGAGGCCGAACAGTCTCCGCAACTCGTCAATGTCTTCCGGCTCTATACGGCCGCTTAACGTGAAGACGACCTTTCCGTTCGCTGCCCTCTGGATCCTCAGCATAGGACCTCCACGGGTCGGCTGCCCACTTTGCGCTGCGACGCTAGGAATCGGCGCCACATGCCGAGCTCTTTGATCCAACTGACCTCATAGACCAGTTCTTGCTGTTCCGCGGTGCCTTCTGCATTCCAAACCGGAAGATTTGTCGTTTCCCAATGCACATCGCTTCTCTCCGAAAACGGTGCGATCGAAGCGGCTGTTCCCTGACTATGAACTTCGTACCTCATTTCGACCTCGCCTGCGAGAACTAGGAAACTGAACTCATTTCGCCTTGGTCCCAGGGTGTGTGGTAGCTTCTAGCGCTCGCTGCAGTTTGATAATGCAACGCGGTGGCCACTCTTAATCAATTGAAAACACATGGTTTGACGGACAGATACGCTCACGGGTTCTGCGAATTCGCAAATTTTGCGAGTTGCGAAAGTGCAGTTAACTCTCGTGCAAATACTTTTTGAACTGGTGCTTGTTGATCTTAAGCAGGCGGATCTTGTATTCCACGGTGGAGGCCGGGATACCGAGTTTTGTGGCTGCGCCTGACGGACCAGAAACTCTACCTTCTGCTTCCGTCAGTGCCTTTTCAATGAGCTCTTTTTCCTCTGCCGGGCTTTTCCTACCCAAGGACCCGGTTGGGCCCTGCGGATGCGAATTTCCGATGGAAAACCAGCTGGGATCAATGGTTAGCGTCTCTGTCTCCGAGACAATAACTGAGCGCTCGATCACATTTTCGAGCTCACGAATGTTTCCTGGCCAGGGATATGACTCCAGGAGCTCGAGCGCCTCCTTCTCAATGCTGCGGATGTTTTTACCGGCCTTTCTCGCGAAGCGGTCAATGAAGTACTCCACGAGCACGGGAATATCTTCTTTGCGTTTGCGAAGAGGCGGAACGTGGATTGGGAAAACATTGAGACGATAAAACAGATCCTGTCGAAATGTCCCTTCGGCAATCGCCCTTTGCAGATCGCGGTTCGTAGCCGCGAGGACGCGTACATTGATGCGAATTGGTTGACTGCCGCCCACGCGCTGGATTTCCCTTTCCTGCAAAACTCGCAAGAGAGCAATCTGTGTCTCGAGGGGCAATTCTCCGACCTCATCGAGGAAAATCGTACCCCCCTCTGCCAACTCGAATTCGCCAAGCCGACGTTGCAGAGCCCCGGTGAACGCGCCTTTCTCGTGTCCGAATAGTTCCGAGGCAATTAACGATTGGGGAATCGCAGCACAATTGACCGCTACGAAGGCCCGGGAACAGCGAGGCGACTTCTTGTGGATAGCACGGGCAATCAATTCTTTCCCTGTACCCGTTTCACCGGTGATGAGAACGGTTGAATCCGCAGGGGCAACCTTGGACACGGCCGAAAGCACGGACCGGAGGGCCGGAGAGGCCCCTACGACCTCCTCAAACATCCATGCTTTCTCGATCTCCACACGCAGTGCGACGTTCTCATGTTGAAGTTTTTCTTCCGCCCGTTTGCGATGTTCGATATCCGTCGCGGTGCCATACCACCTGACGATGATTCCTTGCTCGTCCCGCAGCGGCACTGCACGACATAAGAACCAACGATACTCTCCAGTTCCCCCACAACGTACGCGAACCTCATCTTCGAATGGATCTCCACTGGTTAGCGAGGCACGTCTCTTCTCGAGGTAACGGTCTACGTCCTTCGGGTGCAAGGCACCCTGCCACCCGGAGCCTACCGACTCCTCCGCCGAAATACCCGTGTATTCCTGCCAACGTTTGTTGACGAATTCAATCGGTCCATCCGAGCTATTCGTCCAGGCGATTGCCGGAATGGTTTCGATAACCTCGCGAAGCTGCTTTTCGCTCTGGCGGATAGCTTCTTCGGCGCGCAAGCGATCAGTGATGTCTCGGGCTACCATCAGCAGGAAGCGACGACCGCCATAGGAGATCACGCTGGTGTGTACTTCGACAGGGAACTCCGTCCCATCCCTTCGCCGATGCCAGTGTGTGTCGAATATGGTCTCACCCGCCGTCGCCCGCTCGGCTACTGATTCCATCTCTGCTTGATACGAATCGAGATGGAAGGCGGACGACGTCTTCCCGATCAGTTCCTGCCGAGTGTAACCAAGGCCCTCGCAGGCCGACCGGTTCACATCAACAACGATCTGTTGCTCAAGATCGTAGACAAACAGGGCGTCCCCTGCGTGGTCCACAAATGTACGAAAGCGCGTCTCGCTCTCGCGCAGCGCTTCCTGAGCGCGCTTGCGCTCCGTGACATCGGCGTGTATACCGATTACGAGGATAGGCCCGCCGCTCTCCGTCGAAACATGATGACCAATTGCCTCGATATATTTAACGGTTCCATCGGGTAAAACGATTCTGTACTCGGCGATGTAGTCTGTTCGCTCACGCATTGCCTTCACGGAGAGCTCGCGCACCATCTCGCGCTCTTCCGGATGGACACGTTGCAGCAGGGTTTCACCGTCCGGAGGACCTTGCTGCGGATCAAAGCCCCAGATTCGGAAATGTTCCTCCGACCAATAAGGAAAGGTGTTCGTCCTGCCGTCGTATGCATAGCTGCCGGTATGGGTTAGCTTCTGTGCTTCAGCCAGATACGCTTCACTTCGATGCAGCGCTTCCTCAGCACGCTTGCGCTCGTGAATATCGAAGCTTGTTCCATACCACTTGACGATTTTGCCCAACTCGTCGCGGAGCGGCACATTGCGGACCAATAACCAGCGATATTCTCCATTCGCCGCACGTATTCGCACTTCGCTCTCGATTGGTTGACCCGCGACTAAGGCTGCACGCCAATCTGCGACGAACCTCCTGTGGTCCTCCGGATGAACCACCGCTTCCCAATTCCACCCCAGTGCGCCCTCGGCAGCAAAACCTGTGAACTCCTGCCAACGATGATTGATGAAATCAAGCGAGCCATCAGGCAGGCTGCTCCACAACATCGCCGGAACCGTTTCGATCACGTCGCGAAGCTCTTTTTCACTACGCTGGGCAGCCTCCTCGGCACGCTTGCGCGCCGTGATGTCGTTGCTGGTTGCCAGGATTGCGAGCGGCGCACCTGAGTCATCTCGTTTGAGCGACCAGCGGCTGGCCACCACAATTTGGGTTCCGTCCTTCTTGGTTTTCAAGACCTCGCCTTCCCATCGGCCATTAGCGAGCAATTCAGCCTCAATCTGCTCAAACGGCAAGGGAGAGGCCGTTTTCAGGAGCTCGTGCGCAAGCTTCCCAACCGCATGCTCCGCCGGCCATCCAAACAAGACCTCTGCCCCGTGATTCCAATAGCTGATAACTCCCTTCATATCGCGGGCATAAACTGCGTCATGCGTGAGCCTTAGAAGGCTTGCTTGCTCGCGCAGTTCTTCGTACAGTTCCTGGAGTTGCCGGCCGGCATGGTTGAACGCCCTCCCGACGACAGCTAATTCGTCATTTCCATCGACATGGACCTCGTGTCGAAAATCGCCACGCGCCAGTGCTTGGGCGCCCGAGGCCAGTTCAGCGAGCGGAGCCGTAATGCTTTGCGTGACGTACCAGCCGAGAGCGACAGCCAGTAGTAATGTCAGCAGCCCGGCAATTTGTACCACCACAAAAAGATGTTTCTGCGCAATCGCGGTATCCTCAATCGCTTTGGTCCGCTGATTCTGTGCCTGTCGATCCACGTTTTCCGCCAGCGCCGAGCTAAGAGCAATTAATTGCTGAATTTGTGTTTTGAGTCGGAGGCGAACCGCAACCCAATCTCCCGCATCAGCGAGCTGCACCGCTGTGTCGAGTTGGGAGGGAAGCGTTACCTTAAGCACCTTCAGTGCGGCAGGGATAGTCGGATCTTGTCGCGCAATTTCGGGAACCGTACTGAGTGTCCGCTCTACGTCTTCGACATGATGAAGAAAAATCTGTCGAAGCTCCGCGGCGTCACTTGAGAATTGTTTCGTGTCGTGACTGCTTTCAAGAGCAGCCACGTTTTCCCTGAAGGTGTCCACATCCAGGTGGAGGCGGACGAGGGCAAGCGATGTCTGATCGGCATTGCCGAGACGGCGAGTGGCAGCCGTCATTTGTGTGAATTGCCAAAAAACTGCGGTACCAGCAACGATCATCGACACCACGATCAGCAGAAAACTTGCAGTCAGACGTTTGCCGATGCTCAGGCCACTTCTACGGAACAGGCTCCCGGCCGAGTACGCAATCCTTCTCACTTCCCCTGGTATGTTGGGCGGTGTCGTTGGCATGTTGCTGCCCTCGAACTCTGGACGCTTCTGCTGAAGGCATCATCTTGAGACGACAGCAGCATTATAACGAATCGTATTTGCTTCAGTGCTTCCCGCTGTTTTGAGCATGGTCACCAGTTGCTCCTGCAGGTCGCTCGCTGCCTGCGCAGCGCTCTGCCTTTGAGAAAGCACCGAATGTACGGCCGTGAAATACGCGCGCGATACCTCTGGATACATTTTGCCCGCCGGCACAGAGGGCCGCAATGCCTCGCCTTCGCGCACTTGCAGAAAACGGGAAAGGTAGGGATTTGCAGCCAAGACGTCGGCGTTCTTGTACAACGCTGGAACCGTAGGCGGCTCACCCGACTTGCGGCTGGCTTGCTCCTCGGGGCTGGCCAGAAAGCGGACCAGCATTGCAGCCTCCCTCGGATGACGCGAGTAGCGCGAGACACCGTAGCCGTTTCCACCCAAAGTTGCTGCGAAGCCCGCGCTGCCCCGCGGCAGGGGAGCTACGTCGAAGTGGCCTCTCGTTGGCGAGTTCTCCGCACGGGCTGCCACATACGCATTTGTCCAGTTGCGCATGAACGCCGCTTTTCCCGCTTGCCACAAATTGAAGGCATCCCACTCTTTGTACGCCGTGACACCTGGCGGTGAAATGGAACCCACCCAATGCGCCGCCATACTCCACGCGCGGATCGCACGCGGGTTATTTACGGTCACCTTGCCCTGCTCGTCGAGAATCGTTCCGCCACCTTCGGACACCTGCCATTCGAGTGCGTTGCAGGTCAATGCTTCAGATGGCGCACCTTCCCAGACAAAGCCCCAGAAATCGTTATTGCCGTTCGCGCGCTCGCCGGCCTGAATCCGTTTGGCCATGGCTTCGAGTTCTTCCCATGTCTTGGGCGGTGCGCCATACCCGTATTTTGCGAGGAGGTCGACGCGATAAAACAACAAGCCCTCGCTCATGTTGTAGGGAAGAGCCACCAGTTTGCCATCGACCGTATAGTTAGCAATCAGTTCCGGAAAATGCGCAGCAATGTCTTCTGCTGGCACATAAGGCTTAAGGTCAATGAGATTGTCCGCCAGAACTCTAGGCCAGATTGTGTCGATGGCATAAACGTCGGGAACTTCTGCTCTGCTGTCGAGCAACTCGCGCCAAGTTGCTAGCTGCTCCACGGCCGCTTCCGGAGCGGGCAAGGTCTGAACTCGAATACCGGTTTGTCTTGTAAACTCTTCGAGCTCTGGACCGAGCCGTAGCTCGAAACCCGGCCATCCCTGATCAACGATAGTGAGGGTGATCCCGGAAGTACGACCGCCGGCGCTATGGCAGCCTAGGGCAAAAAGCATAAAAAGTAGGATACCTGCGATCGAGAGGTACCGCAAAGTAACGGGCGACGGGTCTGGTCCACGAAAACACGTTAGTTTTTTCCTTGAATCCATGGCCATTCTCTCTGCCCTCGTGTCGGGGGTTGTGAGTAATCGGCACAGAAAACGTTTTAGCCGGTGATGCAAGTCTACCTTGAACAGCGCCGTTTCAAAAGATCTCCGGGAAGTATACTTTGTTGTTTACGTTTAAGATCTGATGAAACGTGTTTATCTCAGCTCATGAGACCGCCGCCAGTAGCCGTTAAGGGAATCTAAGTGTAGGATTAGGCCGAGATGACAACGGGGCATCAGTTCGAAAAGTCGGCCGAGATCAGCAGAGAACAGGCTGATTCGATTCGTAGTGCGCTCGAATTGGTGATTTCAAGTGATGCGTTCGCCGGAAGCAAGCAGTGCCAGGATCTTCTCCGGCTGATGGTGGAACATGTCTTGTCGGGTGAACTGGATGCGCTGTGTGAACGAATGATCGGCGTAGAAATGTTTGGGCGCCCCGCCGATTATGACACCGCAAATGATGCTGTCGTTCGTGTGCGAGCGACAGAAGTTCGAAAAAGGCTGGCGCAATATTATGACGAGGTCACTCTTCCGCCAATCGTCCGTATCGAACTTCCGCCCGGGTCCTATGTGCCGGAGTTTCATTGGTCCCAACGGACAAGAGTTGAAGCTGGGCTTGTAACCTCTGCGGCTCCCGTGGGGCTTGCGCCACAATGGCGCCGCAAGTCGGCACTCATGATTGTCGCCGTACTGGGAATCGTCGGCCTAGGTCTTATCGTTCGGTTCCAGCTTGGGCCGAAACAGCCATCAACGAATGCGCTACGGCTGTCCCTCGGTCTGCCCGAGGGTGTGACACTACATCGGAACTGGCACCCTTTCGAACACATAGCCCTTTCACCGGACGGGCAGATGTTGGCGTTTGCGGCCACGGACGCGACTGGTCGAAGTTCGTTATGGCTCCGGCCTTTGAGTTCCTCCGAAGCGCAGCGGATGGAACACAGTGAGGATGCGCTTTTGCCATTCTGGTCGCCAGACTCACAGTTCATCAGTTTCTGGGCGGGGGGCAAGCTGAAGAAGCTTCGGCGAACGGGTGGAGTCCCCGAGGTGATCTGCAGCGTTCCAGAAACAGCACAAGGCGCCTGGGGACCGGATGGGACGATCCTCTTTGCCAAGGCAGTGAACAGTCCGATCCTGCGCGTTTCGCCCACCGGCGGGGACGCTACGCCTGTGACTTCCCTGCTTCCTGGACAGGTCAGCCAAATGTGGGTCCAGTTCCTGCCCGATGGCAAGCACTTTATCTATTTGGCTCGAACAAGTCTGACTAGTCACGATCCCGGAGCGAAAATCTACGCGCAGTCGCTCGATGGCGGAGATCCGATACTGCTGCTTTCGAGCGAAAGTCGTGCTGTTGTGGTGCCCGACTACTTGATGTTCGCGCAAGGCCAGATTCTCTATGCACAGCGCATGGACTGGACAGCTTTGCGAAAGATCGGTGAACCGTTGTTGGTCGCCCGTAACGTCGCGGCTTCTCCAGCCTATCTGGGCACTTCAGAATTCACTGCGTCTCAAACCGGGGTGCTTATCTATGGCACAGCAGCAGGCTCATCTTTCGATCAATTCAACTGGTACACCCGAGACGGCATTGTGATGGGCAGCCTCGAACCGGTGATCGACTTTCAGCAGTTCACGCTTTCGCCGGATGGAAAGCACTTGGCGCTGAACTCGTTTCGTCAGCACGCTACCGGCAGTCTGTGGCTCATGGACATAGCCACTAATACAACGACACCGCTTACAACGGATCCCCACGCGCAGTCCGACCCTGTGTGGTCGCCAGACTCGCGCTACATCGCGTTCAATCTTCTTCCTAACGGAGGATCTGATCCGCCGTTCCTGGTGGAGAAGATTGCAGTCGGAAGTCAGCAGCCACAGAACATCTATGGCGATAAGGAAAGGCACTGGATCGAAGACTGGTCTCCGGATGGACGCTTCCTGCTCACGCACGATACCAAGACCCTGTCGATAATATCTCTGACTGGCGACAGCAAACCTAAAGCACTCTATTCATCTAACTTCATAAAGGATGAATTTCACGTGTCTCCTGATGGGCGCTTAATCGCCTACGGCGAGAACCGGACGGGAAGATGGGAAGTGTTTGTCGCTTCGTTCCCCTCGTTTGATAGCATTCAGCAGGTTTCGGTAGCCGGCGGGGTCCAGCCACGCTGGCGCGGTGACGGTCGAGAACTTTTCTTTATTGATCTTGAAGGAAAGATGATGTCGGCGATGGTGGAACGTGGCTCTGCTCCGAAGACGAGCGTCCCGAGAAAGCTGTTCGATACGGGACTCATACCGGATCCCACCGTCAATCAGTATGCAGTCACCAACGATGGGCTTAAGTTTCTGGTGCTGGAGCCACGGAAGGGTTTCGTCGAAACCTACTCTGTGGTACTTAACTGGCCCGCGACCATGAACTAGTTAGCGCAGGGCCTGGGAATAGTCTGGCCAAGGCATCGAACTCCGTGCTGAGCAGCCATCGCTCCGCTTCTTTTGCCTCTTTCCCATTCTCGAGGACATCAGAGATTGCCTGATTGACGACGGCCAGGAACAACCGTTCTGCGGCTTGCGGGAACTCATTGGATTTGCTTTGCATCAGATGTACCTCGTTCCTCATCTCTTCTGCTGTATTTCCTATTGCACTCGGCGAGACGATTGCGAATCGCCTCCGTACCGAAATTCTGATTGAGCGGAAGAGCCAGCGTCGAGCGGTGTTTCGGGTGGTTAAACAAGACGTACGCGGGTAGACCATGCTCTGGTAGAGCGTCTTGCACGCCCACGAAGTCTCCTCCCGCATGTTCCACGATGACAGCCAGGAGCGTCTTGATCGCCTCGTCCGGGTTTTCCGGGGAGATTGCGGAAATCAGCGCGCCAGCCACAGTACACCCCGCACCGCCTGCAACACCGTAAATTGATAGTGGTGGCGTAAAATCTGAAACCACTGAAATATCGTTGGCTTCTTCATGACTGCTACCTCCTCTAGGCCGCCACCCGTTCTTTGCTACGTAACCTAGGTATTTCCAATCCGGGCTAGAGTCCGGCTCGGCAAACTCTTTGACTTTCGTTTTGCGTCCTACCACGGACTCCTCGCTGCTCGCTTCCATCAGTGCCTTCATCTTGTCGTAATTCATACCCATGCCTACAAACGGATGAATTTGTGTTCCGCCAATAACGGGAGCAATCAGAGGACCAGACCTGCAGTCCATATAAGTACTTAACTTTTTTAGGACTTAGTAGCTCGGAAAGAGGTTCGGCAAACCGGAAATGTCAACTGAGTGCCAGCAACCCGGGCACGCTGCCGATTTCCGGGCAGTGAGTGAAGCCCGAGCGCTGAAGGCGATCCGGTGGCCAGTAACCGTAATTAAGAATGCGTTGTTGAATAGAGCTGTCCGACCGTGCCGCTTAGAGCGGCAGGCGTTTGAAGATGGTTTCTGGAACCAATTTGACAGCGGTCATGATGTAGCGCCAGATTCTCGGGGTGTAGAGGATGTCAGGGGAACCGCGTTCGAGGCCCCGGACGATGTCGTGAGCCACCTGCTGTGGATCGACGAAATGCGTAGCATTCGGCAATCCGTCGGTCATAGGGGTTTGCACCGGTCCAGGCTTGATCGTGATCACACGTACGCCCGACGGATACAGCCGGCTGCGTAGTCCTTGGAGGAAGAGCGAGAGACCGCCTTTAGCGGAGCCGTACAAGTAGTTGGAGCGACGACCGCGATCCCCTGCAACGGAAGTAATAGCAGCAATGCAACCGGTACGCCGACGCTCCAATTCGGCAGCGAACAATGTGAGGATGGCGGCGGCGCTCACAAAATCGACCAGTAGCTCCTCCACAAGAATCTCGACGGAACTCTCGCCGTCTTTCTGATTGCGCATGGAGCCGTAAGCGAGAAACACGGTGTCAAAATCGGGAAACGTACGAGAGGCAAAGTCGAGGATTCCGGCGTGTTGCGCGATCAAGGACAAATCAGCTGAATAAGTTAAGACCTGGCGCGCACCCCGTACGAGTAAGTCCGTTTGGAGTGCGGCGAGGCGTTCCGGTGAACGGGCCACCAGGAGTAACTCGCAGGCTTGATGAGCCAATTGCCGCTGGACTTCGATTGCGATGCCTGATGTGGCTCCGAGAGCAATAATCTTTTTCATTCGCGTGTTGCTGCTTCCTGGCATGACTATTCCGGAAGAATCCACAGTTTTTGAGAAGGCGGCGTATGTCATGGGCACCCTGTCACACGTCTCCAAAACGAGGAAGACATTTTCGGATCCATGTAGGGAACGAAGTCACGCCAGCTTGGGAATGAAGTTTCAAACATCGCAGGACTCATGCGAGCGTCTTTCGCTGGGTATATCGCTCCACCGCTTTCCCGGACAATTTCGTCGAGTGACCTCAGGAGCGTAAGCGTTAGTTCCCCTCGCATGGCGAAGTCAAACGTTATGGTCAGTCCAGGGCGGGGGAAGGAGAGCATGCCCGCGCGCGGCGCCGACCCGAATTGCTTGAGCACCACCAAAAAAGAGCTCATGCCGGAACGCGCGACGCGATCAAGTAGTTCCTCGAAGGCTTCGAGCTTTGCTTCTGGGATAACGCACTGGTATTGAAGGAAACCCTGTCTACCGTACATCAGATTCCATTGCCGAATGGAATCAAGCGGGTAAAAGAACGAATCGTAAGCGACAACGGCGCGGTGCTTTCTGGCCGCATGAACCGCATAGAAAGCGGTATTGAACGCTCGAACCGAGAAACGATTGAGAATCCAGGAGGGCAGTTCAAAAGGTAGCTTTGGGCCGCGCTTGGGACGGAACTTTTTTTGACAATTGGGCGCGTGGTTGCCACGAAAAAAGATCCCACGCGCGTTCTTCCCGGAAAAGCAATCTATCCACGCCACGGTGTATTCAAAGAGGTCATTACTGTCATGGCTGAGATCGAGGAAAGTTTTTAGCGATTCGAAGGGTATAGACTCGGCATTTATCCAGGGACCCGCAACGCGTTTCAGTTGGATGTCGGCCCAAGCAATGATACCGGTCAGGCCGAGTCCGCCGATGGTGGCGCACAGCATTTCGGGATTTTCTCGGGAACTACAGAAGGTTAAGCCACGATCCGAACGGTGCAGCGCAATCTGGTGAACGTGAGCGCCAAAGGTGCCGGCACAGTGATGGTTCTTACCGTGAACGTCGTTTGCGATTGCCCCACCCAAGGTCACAAAGCTTGTGCCTGGAGTGACTGGGAGAAACCACCCTTTGGGGAGGAATACGGCGACAATATCGGCAAGGGTCAGACCGCTCTCGCAGCGGGCCACTCCGGTCGATTCGTCGAAACCCAAAATGCGATTGAGCCGATGACACTGTACTAGATCGCGGCCGGCATTCAGACAAGAATCGCCGTAGCTGCGACCCATGCCAAAGGGCAGCAACGAACCTTGTGCAGCGTCCTTCAGAATTTCTGTTATCTGGTCATTCCAGGCGGGTTTAAACAGCTGACGATGCTCGGCCCTGGGATAGCGGCCCCAGGAAAGAACGCGTTCCGTGGATTGTGCGGCGGGCGAGCCTTGAGGCAAGGTCGTCAATGTCGGTGGCTGTGTTTCCGGTGCGCCGTAAGAGGATTGAGTAGTGGAGTTCATTCGAGGCCTCGCGCGGTCGCGTGACTTCTGGCCCAGTCTGATTTCCGATCCGCTAGTTCTTTATACAATATAGATGAAACAGCCCACGGGATTGACGAAATTTTTGCGAACGCCCTGCCAACCTGTGTCCTACGAATTTCATGTGTATCCATGCGCTGGATGCGGTATAATGGGAAATCTGCGTTTTTTGATGTCATTGAGGTGGTTCGCATTGCGACACAGTAGCATCCATCGTGGTCTTATCCTGGTCTTCAGTTGTTTACTCATTTTTTCTCTCGGTGCAAATCCAGGTGAGCGCACCGCTACAAAAATTCAGCCCGAGCAATTGACCCGAAGCATTCCAGCAAGAGCGGTACAGGATCGCACAGGGTCGCAGTTTGCGGAGTATGTCTCCAAAATGAACTCTCAGGAACGGGAAGAAGCCATTTTGGAAGAAATTTCTAAGGGTAATGTTCCGGAGTTTCTCAGGAGATTGGTGCCTGTTAAACTTCAGTGCGAACTGCCAAATGACCAGGCTCTCACGGCCACGATCTTTGTCACGCCGGATTATCTCGCGATCGGTTCCGACTCTGACTTCTTGCGCATTCCGATGAATCTCCATACGGCTGTGACCATCGCGGAGCGCTTCGGATTTGTCCTCCCCACCAGAAAAATGGTTGACGGCATCTATCTCCAATCTCACTACCACCTGGTCCCGCAGCCCTTGCCTGCCGGTCCACAGATGAGGTCAACCGAGTATTATTCGGCGCATAACCAGATGATTGAGGATCAGGTGCATGCTTTGGGGGTGCCGTTAGGGGCACTCGTTTCGGGCGACAAAAAAGATGTGATACTGAGCAATCGGTTGGCGTTGAACCTCGGACGCATCGCCATTTACGGATGGCATCGCGGACCAGGCCAGCCCATTCAACCGTTGAGCACGGTCCACGGTGCAAACTATGCCGATTACAGTCACGGTATCCGTCTAATCAGTGAGTGGGCATTGGTTAATGGTAAGCTTCAGTCGATCCGCGAACTTCTGCGGGACCCGTCGATGGCCAGAGTTCTCAGCGACGAAGGTCCAATCCATCTAGATTGGAGATTTCTCGCTGCAGTGCAGGTTGGGCCGGCAGTGGCGGCGCTGAGTAACTAACGAGTCTTCAAACGTGAGTCGAGGTGGTTTGTTCGGCAGTGCTAGGATCGGGAGGGAGCCTCAACAGTGGTGGGGGAAACCTCGCGCAAGGTCCTAACTCAATGTCCCTACTTTTTGGCCTTCCAGAGTGTTCCCACACCGCGAACAATCTTTGTGACCTCCCTGCGTTAAAACCCGGGTACTTCGCGATTGCGCGTTATGAGAATCAAGAGTTGCACGCCACCATCGAAAGCCAGGTCTCTGGTGAGCATTGCTTCCTACTCGGAAGTATCGCCCCACCTGAATGCCAGATGGGGTCGCTCCTCTTGCTGGCTCATACGCTCAAGAAGGAAGGCGCAAGCCGAGTTACGGGCATTCTTCCCTACCTTGCCTACACACGCGAGGATAAGCTCAAGCCCGGGCAAAGTCTCGCAACCGCCTGGATGGGAGCTCTTCTGAAGGCCTCTGGGTTTGACGAGATATGGACAATCGACTTGCACAGCGAACAGGACAAAAAGCTGTTTCCGTTGGCCCTGCAGTCTCTTTCTCCATCCTTTCTATTTGGCGAATGCCTGGGAAAACTGGAGCTCGGTGGCGCAAGTTTTGTGTCTCCCGATCAGGGTGCCATTCCGCGTTGCGAGGCCATGGCGTCCGCAGCAGGAGTGAAGGCTGGCGACATCGTTTACTTCGAAAAGCGCCGAACTGCCAGCGGAATCGTGCACCACGATTGTGTGGGCCAGGTGGCGCGGCGCGCGGTGATCGTCGATGACATACTCGACACCGGAGCGACCCTTGTGTCTGCGTGTGAAAAACTGGTATCGGCCGGCGCAGAGGAACTGTATATCTGCGTGACACACGGATTGTTCACCGGGCGGCAGTGGCAGAATCTTTGGTCTCTTCCGGTGAAGCACATCTTTTGCACCGATACGATTCCCGCCTGCGCGGGAATGCAGGATCCGAGGATTACCATACTGTCCGTCGCGCCAGTGCTGCGTGAGAGATTGCTGCGGGCCGGATGCAATGCCGAGACTGCTTCTTAGACGATTCCTACGCTTTAGTTAGGTCACCTGTTCCTTTGACTTCTTAGTTCAGAGTCTTGCAACAGCGAAAACTCAAGTGGTAATTGGCGTGACTCCGCTCGTCCATCACCCGGGTACCATGCCAAAACGGCGCACGCCAGCGGCACCAGTCATCATGAGCCCGAACGGTGTCGAACACAAACCAACTGCCTTTCATCTCCGTGTAGCCCAGTTCCTTGCTGCCAAGGCTGGACATTTGACTCTCATTCAGAGGCAAATTCATGTGCTCCGCGGCATTGCCGTTCAGGTCGTAAACGTCCAGCGAGCTCTTACAGGCGGGAAAGTCCCCGGTAGGATAAGTGTTGGAGCCACACCCGGTCCAGCTCCCTCCATTGCAGTCGGGAGTCTTCTTACTGCCCGTGGCGCAAATGCCCTTCTGGTAGGTCGGGCCGTAACTCCAGGATTTGGTCGGGCTGTCCGCCTGGTTATGCATGGCGCGCATACGATGAATCGCGTCTTCAGGGGCCAGTCCTTTCAGAAGATCAAAATGGTAGTCCGGCGGTTCAAGCGCCCCAGCACATGCGCCTTCCCATTCGTGGGCGTCACAAAGTCGCTTTCCCATGGCCCAACAAATCTCTGCAGCTTCGCGGGCTTTGACCCAAACCACTGGATATGTGCAAGGAATGTCGGGAAATTCAAACTGGTCGATGCATGCTTTGGCGTCTTCGGGTTTCTCTTTGGAAGGATCGTACAAAGGAGCCATGTACTTGGCCCTGCAGATTTTCTCAAATCGGGGATTCTCGTAATGGATCCCCGAGGTATTCAACTTCACCATGCATTCGTCGGGCGTTACGGGGTGCTGGGTGACTGCAGGATTTCCCTGCCCGATATATCGGGAGTTGGCAAATATTTTGCGGAGTTGGTTGACTTGCTCATCGGAAAGGCCATTCTCGCGCTGTAACTGCTCGAGCAAGAGCTCATCTTGTTGTTGCAGTGATTGAGACCGAGCAAAAAACGAGTCGAAACGGACGAGCCCCAAAAGAATCAACAGTCCCGAGGACAATAGCCGGAGCGTTCTCATTTTGTACCTCCTGTTATCGATCGTGTCTCATCACATAGAAGAAGTCGCGGTTATCGGGGTAGCCGAGAAAACGGGGAACCTCATCGCCGGAATCCATTTTGTCCACCTCACTCATACCGGTCAGCAGGTAATCAACGAACAGTTGCGACCCTGCCCGGCGATAGAGTGCGAGATAGGTATGCTCCAGTGCGTTCATATCAAGGTGCATGGCGTAGCGGCAGCGATAGGCCTGGAATACGCGCGCCATCGCCGAAGGCGTCGCGTCGGAGAACACGGCGTAAATTAGGAAGCGCTTTTTCCCATTCGATTGCAGCGCCGCACCCGCACGGATTGTGCGTAATTTCATCTCTTCAGAACCCGACCAGTTTCCCGGACCCCATTGGTTTACTAGCCGCCCCGGAAAGGTTGCCTGCGATCTCTCATCGAACTCAACCAGGGCAACGCCATTCTGTCGCGCGTGCTTGATTTTGGGTAGGATGCCATCGTCCTGCACCTCCCAGGTCTTCATACCTACCGAACCATCATCGAGGACAAAGATCGTCGCCAAACCCGGCTGAAGCTTACTGAACACAACGCCATCTTCCGCGAAACCGTAATGGCTGCCATGGTTTCTCGTAGCAAGATCGCCGGACCTGAATGCTCCATGCGCGCGTTTAAACCCGCCCGTGAATGTGGCCACGGTTTTACTGACAGACTCAGGGCTAACCATGCCAGTCGGAACCAGCGGAGCGATCGTCCCAATACCGTCAGGACCCGGGAGTTTCAGGTCCTTCATTCCGGGCTGGATGTGTTCGGACCACTCGGTTGAAGGATGTTCGGTTCCGAGCTCATAGCCCAAATCGAAGCGGCTGAGGTCGAAGGCGACCAGGTAACAAAGGGACGAGGCCTCGATGCTGTCGAGGGGATTGAGCATCGTTTTGTAGCTCTCCAGGATATTTCTATCGATTAACTTCGGTTCGATGAGGCTAACGTAAACGCCGGGATTGCCGCTTGCGGAATACCACGCTCCAGGCGTTACCGCGTTGTGGACATTTTCCAAGGTGATTCCAAGGTCGCTAGGAGTCAGAACCCGACCTGCATACTTTGGATCGATCAGAGCGGGAGGCGGAGCATCCTCGGCGTTAACAACGCTACCACCTGTGCCTCCTTGAGCGCCGGTGGCAGTCAACTCCGCAGTTTCGCGGTGGCTGTCTTCGAGAAGATGGTGGAAAACTACTGCGACTTTCTCTCCGCCCCACACTTGCGTGCGAAAGAATTCGGCCTCCGCTTCCAATTTTGTGCGATGCCCCTTGGTAGGGTTTCTTAGAAAGAGCCGTTCATCACACAGTGATGCGTAGGGTGCCTGCGAATTTTTCGCCTGGTCCAGGGGACCGTTTGCTCTGGTTTGAAAGAGGCTACAGAGATAGTGAGCGTTTCCCTGCGAAATTTCTATTCCTGATGCAGATTTGGGATCCAGGAACAATTTTTCCGAACGAGGCTGAGGGTTCTCCAGATGATAAGTGGACTGGGAACCGTCCTGCCAGGAAACCTCCAAGACGTACCAGGCATTGGCTGAGGGATTGAGGTTGACGAGCGTGGCCGTTCCTTGAATGCCATTGTCCGACTTGATTCTCATTGAAGTGGTCTGGCGAATAGGTTGAAGATCTAGGATGGTTTTCGGCATAGCAGCTTCAGGTTGCGCGGTTTCAGCTTTTCGTACTACGTTTTCTTGGGGCGGCGTATCCCGGCCTTTTGCGATACGCAACATTCCGACCGAAGCAAACACCACGAGGCTTAGCGCTAACAGGGGGCGGCTGTTGTCGGTGCCTAAAGAACGTTTCTTTGCCGGAGATATCAAGTGAACTAGTCGTCCTTTTCCGCAAACTAGATGGCCATCAAGGCCGCAGCCAGCATCAACAGGATCAGAATGCGACTGGTCTGGTTACGCATCGCGAATACCAGGGGATCGTCAAGCATTTTCCCGCGATGCGCGATGAGCCAAAGGTATCCTATCCAATAGAGCAGCAACGGACACACCAACCACAACACTTGATGTGTGGAATAGAGCAGTTTGACGGACCCACTTGCGATGTAAAGCGAGAGAACCAAGACCGCTGCGTACCCGCTGCCTATTCCCATGGAGGCCAGTAACTCCGCGTCGCTCAGTTCATAGCTTCGTGCTCTGGCGTGGTCCCCATCGACACTACGCATGACGACAAGCTCGGCGTAGCGTTTGATAAATGCCAAGCTGAGAAACAAAAACATGGAGAAGGCCAACAGCCAAACCGATAGTGGGACCAGTGCCGCTAGGCCTCCCGCAACGATCCTTAGGGTATAGAAAGACGCGAGCAGGAATACGTCCAGAAGAACCATTTTCTTAAGACGAAGCGAATAGGCAGCCGCCATGGTGAAATAGAGCAGCAGGATTCCCACCGAGGGCCCCGAAAGCGGCCAAGCCAGGACGCAACCCAAAATGGCCAGTGCAGGAGCCAGCGCGAGACCGTAGGCCAGCGGCAATCGTCCGGACGCAAAAGGGCGCAAGCGTTTCTCGGGATGATGGCGGTCAGCCTGCAAATCACACAAATCGTTAATAAGATATCCGCTAGATGCACAGCAGCAGAATGACGCGAAAGCGATAATTGTTCTTATTAAAAGAATTGGTTCGGTGAAAAGGTGCGCTGCAAGCAGAGGAATAAATACCAAAATGTTTTTTACCCACTGCCGAGGCCGCAGCGCACTCAAGTATTCGCCGAGGCTAGCGCCGCGATCTTCAAACGAGCTCTCGATTTCCGTCACCTGCGCGACAGTTCGCTTCAAACGGGGGTTCGAAGTGACCACAATGGCTTTCCTCGCGGAAGACCACACCGCCAAGTCGCGGGATTCATTGCCCACGTAGTCGAAACCCTGGTCTCCGAATTCACCAACAAGACGTGCTCGTTTGCGTTCCCCCGACAAATTTGTGACACCGTCACTCGCCTGAACCAAATCAAACAGCTTCAGGTAATCGGCGACTCCCCTGGCAAATTGCTCGTCGCTAGCCGTCGCGAGAACAATGTGCCGGCCCTTTTCGCGTTCTGTATGGAGCCAGTCCAGAACAGCGGTGCGATAGGGAAGCAATGCGGGATCAAGCCGAACGCGCTGGGCGATCTCACGCTTTAGGTGTGCCCTTCCCTTGAGCAGCCAAACAGGCACGGCAAATAGCGCAAAAGGCTCCTCTCGTAGCAATCTACAGATAGACTCGAGTAATAAATCGGTTTTTATCAGCGTGCCGTCGAGGTCCACCACGAGAGGGGGTAAAGGACCGGCTGGTAAGGACACATTTCGCACTCTGGTGCTCTGCTCTTCAAGAGCCGGGATGGAAGCACGTTCAACGTTCATAGT
>Ga0074046_10001688_pt1 | contig 19648 bp, 13 predicted proteins | sample BogForMeECP23OM3_FD_94441 | JGI IMG/M metagenome (GOLD analysis project Ga0074046, IMG submission 94441) | Bog forest soil microbial communities from Calvert Island, British Columbia, Canada - Bog Forest MetaG ECP23OM3 | ecosystem: Environmental > Terrestrial > Soil > Wetlands ... | reverse complement strand
CTGCTGGACCAGAGCAAGAAGAACCCAAGCGGCGCAGTGGGCATCATGCAGGTCATCCCCAAGTACGCGGCGGCCAATCCCATCAACGTTCCGAACGTGGGGACGGCTGACGCCAATATTCATGCCGGGGTCAAGATGCTGCGCAACATCGATGATAAGTACTTCAATGACCCCAAGATCGACGCTCTGAACAAGACCCTGTTCGTCTTTGCCAGCTACAATGCCGGACCGAATCGCATCGCCAGGCTGCGTAAAGAAGCGACCGATATGGGCCTTGACCCGAATGTCTGGTTCGGCAATGTGGAACTGGTCGCGGCCAAAGACATCGGGCAGGAGACTGTCACCTACGTGGCCAACATCTATAAATACTATGTCGCTTATAAGCTGGCGGTGGAGCAGCGGGATATCCGGCAGAAGGCGAAGGGACTGCCGGCGAGTTAAGGAGGCGAAGAGGTACGGCCCCAGTATCGCAGGCTGGCACCCACTTTTGAATCCCAGTCGTTGCGCATGTAGACTCAGACTCTTGGATTAACTGGCCTCACGAGTCATTGCGCAACGATTTCATGCGTACAAGAAACAAAGCTGTGAAGTTTGTCCCTATGCGCGCTGTCGCCGGGGGCGCTATCGTGGTCGCGGTTCTCGGCGTTGTCCTCTGGCGCTGGTCTGGGAGAACGCGCGCGCAGGAAGCGAAACCGGCTGCGGCCGCGACCTACGTCGGCCAGGAGCGCTGCGCTCAGTGCCATGCCGAACAGGTGCAGGCCTGGCGTACTTCCCATCACGCCCAGGCGATGCAGGTGGCCAGCGATTCCACCGTGCTGGGAAATTTCAACGACGCACACTTTACCAGCGACGGCGAAGCGTCCAGCTTCTTCAAAAAAGACGGCAAGTTCTATGTTCGCACCGACGGCCCCGATGGCAAGCCGCAGGATTACAACTTGCCCTATACCTTCGGTGTCTCTCCTCTGCAGCAGTATCTTGTCCCGTTTCCTAATGGTCGAATGCAGGCTTTCGTTCTGGCTTGGGATTCGCGAAACAAGGAGCACGACGGCCAGCGCTGGTTCCATCTCTATCCCGGCCAGAAGATAACACGTGCCGATCCGCTGCATTGGACGGGGCGCAACCAGACCTGGAACTACATGTGCGCCGATTGCCACTCCACCAATTTGCGCAAGAATTACGACCTTGCCAAGGACAGCTACGCGACGACGTGGTCGGAGATCGATGTCTCCTGCGAATCCTGCCACGGGCCCGGTTCGAACCATGTCGCATGGGCACAAACTCACAAGAAAGGCTCTTACAATGCAAGCGGCGGGCCGCATGGTCTTACCGTTGACCTGAAGCCGGCCAGCGGGTCGTGGGCGACCTCGGAGCCGGACACTGGAACGATGCACTGGAAGGGGCAGGCCCGGTCGCACAACGAAATCAATACCTGTGCCCCGTGCCATTCACGGCGGCATCCGATCACCAGCGACTACCAGCCCGGACAACCGTTCCTCGACGCCTATGTGCCGAGCCTGTTGGAAGAAGGCGTCTATTACGCGGACGGCCAGATTCTTGAGGAAGACTATGAGTGGGGCTCGTTCATCCAGAGCAAGATGTACCGCGAGGGTGTGACCTGCTCCGACTGCCACGATCCTCACAGCGGCAAGCTGCCGCAGGTGAGCATGAACTCGGTCTGCGGCAAGTGCCATTCGCTCCAGAAGTTTGGCAGCGAGCAGCACCATCATCACAAGGTCGAGAGCGCGGGCGCGTTGTGCGTCAACTGCCACATGCCGACGAAAACCTACATGGTGGTGGATGTGAGGCGCGACCACAGTTTCCGCGTGCCGGGTCCGGATTTTTCCGTTACCTATGGCACTCCGAACGCCTGCAATCAGTGCCACAAGGACAAGTCGAACAGTTGGGCCGCCGATACGGTGGTGCAGTGGTATGGTCCCAACCGCCGGCAGGAGCCGCACTTCGTAGAAGCGATTGATGCCGGCCGTCGTGGCCTGCCGAACGCAGAGAAAGCGCTGACGGCGTTGATCGCGGACGCCACAAAGCCCGATATTGCGCGCGCGACGGCCCTGAGCTTGCTCCCCGACTACCTCACTCCATCTTCGGTTCCCACCGTGCAAGCCGCGCTCGGGGACAGCGATGCCCTGGTACGCAGGGAGGCCGTCCAGGCGCTGGAACCGCTTCCCCCGAAGGATCGGGTTCGACTGGCTGCGCCACTGCTGACGGACCCCATCCGGTCGGTTCGCAACGCGGCTGGACGCTTGCTTGCCGGGACTCCGACCGAGCTTATGCAAGACGCGCAGAAGACGGCGCTCGAGCGAGCGACCTCGGAGCTAATCGCCAGCGAGATGGCATCCGGTGAACGTCCGGAGAGTCATATGAACCTGGCGCTGCTGTATGCCCAGATGGGACGCAGCAACGACGCGGAAACCGAGCTCAAAACTGCCTTGCGCCTCGATCTGGATTTTGTCCCAGCCATGGTCAACCTGGCCGACCTCTACCGCGCAGAGAACCGCGATGACGAAGGTCAGAGATGGCTGGAAAAGGCGATCGCGGTGGCGCCCAATGCGGGGGAACCGGTTTACGCTCTCGGCCTGCTCAAGATCAGGCAGAAACAGTATCCGGAAGCATTGAGCCTGCTGGCCAAAGCAGCGAGGCTTCAGCCGACCAACGTTCGCTATAGCTACGTTTACGCTGTGGCGCTAAACTCCAGCGGACAGGCGGACCAGGCGATCGCAATTTTGCAAGAAGCTCACCAGCTCCGTCCTGCGGACCGCCAAGTCCTGGAAGGTTTGATCGCCTTCGAGCGCGACAAGGGAAATTTGCCGTCAGCCATCATCTACGCGCAACAGTTGGTGCAACTGGTTCCCAATGATCCCAGCGCGAAGGCGACGTTGGCTGAATTGCAGGGACGGGGACGCTGAGCGTGGCGTCCGGGAGAGCAGATTCTGGGTTGGTGTATCCGGGTGGAGCAATTGGTGGGACTATTGGACAGGCGTGTCCTTGAGGCGGCGGCGTGAGTGAGGTTATTTACAACAGAAAAGCTGGCATTAGAAACGCCGTCCTGTACGGCATTTTTCTTGTCGCTGCGATTTGGGGACTGCTTACTCGGAACAGCGTGGCCGGATATATCCTGATGGGACTGGCCGTTGTGTGGGCGATTGGCGGTCTGGCAGCTAACGTCCGCGCCATTCGGCACGGCTTTCGCGCCGACGACTGAAATTCGAACTGCACAACTACCGATTTCTTGCTACCTATTGCCGAACGTCCAGCCCAGCCCCGAGCTGGTGCCGTAGTCGCTCCCGGAGAAGCCGGACGGCGGCCGGTTGTCCCAGTTGCCATAGAACGAGACATTCCATGTCAGGTCGCTGAAGATCTTCACATAGTACGTAGCGTTCATATTGAAATGGACGCGGCCGGGCTGGGAGATGGCCGGCAAGAAAACTCCGGTGACATCCAGGGTAGTCTTGTTGAACTTGAAAAACTTCGCCTGCCCGGCGATCAAACCCGTTGCCACGCTTTGCGTACCCTGCGGGATGACGGAACGCTGATAGTTCGTGTCCTGCCAGGCGAAACCTCCGGTCAAGGAGATGGTGGCGTGGTTGGTGTTCTTCAAGAAACGTCCAATACCACCGCCGAGTGTGGCTTGCAGTCTGATGTCCTGCTCGGAGCTTTGCAGGAAGTCACCGAGACCAGCGTAGTACCAATTGTTCCAGCGCAGGAGGTGGAACCCATTGAGATTCAGTTGGTTTCGGGTGGCCGCGCTTGTGCCGGTACTGGAAGACAGAGTGGAGTCGTACGCTGCCCCAGCGGCCCAGCGTTCCCGCGGGTATTCGACTTCTGAGCTTAAGCTGTATTGGGTCGATTGATTGCCCTTGGAATAGATGATCCCGGTGTTTATCTCGCCGTTGAACCGCTGCCAGAACTTGTCGGAGGTCTCACCCATCTTGATGATTTGGGGCTGTTCGAGCACCACTTTGCGCTCCGAGCTCTCGGCGACCTCAATCTTCATGGGCCGGGCGTCGGCGGTCTCCGCAGTAGAAAGCGTTCCGGTATACACCGAGCCGTCCTGCGTCTTGACCAGGAACAACTGCTTGCTTTCCAAGTGGTCCACCTTCGACCATTGGACCGAGCTGGTGCCGAGGATGTAATCCATGTTGACGTAGAGCACGCCGGAGTCGAGCCCTTTTATCTCGCCCGTCAGGCGGTCGCCGTTTTTCATGACAATCACGTCGGTCTTGTCTCGCGCCAAAAGCGGAGCAGCGAGAAGCAGCACGGAACAGAACACGGCAGCGCGGATGTTCATTGGCAGAGCCTACCTTATGTACCGTTGTTACTGTCCCGGATTTAATCACGTACATGGCATCAGCCGGAAGTGCAGCGGAGATTCACGTGGGAAGAATATGCTCGGGGCTGGCGGGCGCGAACTGCGCCTTTGGTCATTCGTCACAGACGTCATTCGGAACCAGACGCTACGATTATCTTGGGTAGTGCGGATTGCCGCTCAATGCGAGGGTTCAGGAGAGATGCTATGAGCTATGTGGTACGAATCACTTTGATTGAATCCAACGGAGCCGGAAGCGAAGCCTCCAAATCTGGCACGATTCACGCCGACGGACAGTACGAGTACAACACGCTGGAACTGGCCCGGGAAGCGGCGCAAGTCGCCTGCAACGCGGCCACTGGGATGAAGCCGCGGCGATCGAAGGCAACCAGCGACGAGAGCTGGACCGACCACCCTGATCGCTCCGACGCTGCTGACGTGTAGCCCAAAATCTCTTTTGTGCCCCGGCCGTGTGCGGTTGCTGGCGTGCGGCCCTCGATGAGCGCGATGCCCGTTCACGCTTCGTCACAATTGCGTAGTGCTATCCACTTTCAAAACTGTTCCCGTGCACTTGCTGGCGGCAGTTGCCACCTTGCGCGCTCTTGTAGTGAAATATCAGAGGATTAATGATCGTGTTGTTGCAAAAGGGGTTACGCAAATGAATGTGATGCCTGCTAAACAAGTCTTGTCGGTAGCGCTGTGCTTCGCGCTTATCGCGTTCACCATGCCGATCGAGGCCGACGCTGTGATGCTCTATCAGTCGGCGCCGCCCGCGTCTGAACCCTCAACGGGCTCGTCCGGCTATCCGGGACAAGGCGCGCCACAGACTGCCGAAGAACTGCAGAGCCTGGTAGCGCCCATCGCGCTCTATCCGGACGCGTTGGTGGCCCAGATTCTCAGCGCAGCAACGTTTCCGGACCAGGTTGCGGTGGCCAACTATTGGGTGGAGCAAAACAAGAGCCTGACCGGCAACGCCCTGATGCAGGCGGTGAACAAGCAGACCTGGGACCCGAGCGTCAAAGCGCTCACGCAGTTCCCGTCAGTGCTGAACAACATGGCCCAGAACCTTACATGGACGTCGCAATTGGGCGAGGCTTACCACAACCAGCAGGCGGACGTTATGACTGCCATCCAGACCTTGCGCGCCCAGGCCAAGGCTGCCGGCAATCTCAAGTCCGGTTCGCAGATCACGGTGGTGCAGCAGACGCCGCAGACCATCGTTATACAACCGACCAATCCCCAGGTGGTGTATGTCCCGCAATACAACCCCACGGTCATTTACGGCACACCTTATGTGGTTCCTGCCTATGTGGCTCCTACCTACAGTACTGCCGACGTGGTGGCGACCGGCCTGCTTTCGTTTGGAGCCGGAATGGCGGTCGGCGCGATGATGGGAGGAGGTTGCTGCGGTTGGGGGTACAGCAGTTGGAACTGCGACTGGCACGGCGGCGGGGCGTACTACGGTGGCCACCCTTACTACGGAAACAGCGCGTGGCACGGGGGCTACTACGGCAACGGCTACGACAATGCCAACCACTATAACAACGGCTACAACAGCAGCGGCTACCACGCCAACAACAACTACAACCACGGGTACAACAGCAGCGGCTATCACGCCAACAACTACAGTCACAATACGAATGTGAGCGGCAACACGGTCAACGTGAACAACGCGGACCGGCAGAACGCCAGCGCAGACCGTAGCAGCGCCTCCAATTCCTCCCGCGGATGGGGACAGAGTGGAAGCGGCCGCGGCTCGACGGCCTTCAGCGGCTTTGGAGATCACGGATCGGGTGGCGGCGGTGGCTGGGGAGATCGCTCGGCCAGCTCTCGCGGCTGGGGAAGCCGCGGCGGTGGCGGCGGCTGGGGCGGTGGCGGTAACAGCTTCGGCGGTGGTGGTTTCCGTGGCGGCGGCCGGAGGTAACCCCGGAAGACATGTTTGGGATATCTGCTGATGTTCAGTGGAAAGTCTAGCCGTTAACTATGCAGTACAACGTTTTGGAGGATGGGAATGTCGCACGTCAAGGTCATGATTTTAAGGTGTTGCGTGGTCTTTGCACTTCTCGCCCTGGTGATTTCCGTCGCCTCGTGCAACAAATCACCAGAGAAGCCCGCCGCTACGGAAGCTCCGCAGAAGGTATTTGCGTCTCCCGATGAGGCCAGCAAGGCGCTGGTGGAGGCGGCGAAAGCGGGTAGCCATGAGGCATTGGGCGCTATCTTTGGTCCAGGATCGCAGGACGTTATTTTTTCCGGCGATACCACGCAGGACAAAACAAATTTCGAAAATTTCATAGCCGCCTATACAACCATGAATCGCTGGCGCAAAATGCCCGATGGAAGTGAAGCACTCTACCTCGGGGCCGACAATAATCCTTTTCCCATCCCGCTTAAGAAGAACGGCGCAGGACAATGGTACTTCGACACCGCGGCGGGAAAAGACGAGATCCTTTCGCGGCGCGTCGGCGACAACGAACTGGCCACGATGGATGTGCTGGCCGCGATGGCCGCCGCCCAGGCCGAATACTTTTCGCAGCATCACGACGGCGTAAAGCAGTACGCGCAGAAGTTCGTCAGCGACGAAGGCAAGCAGAACGGATTGTATTGGAAGTCGCCGGAGGGACAGCCTAAGAGCCCACTGGGCCCGCTGGCAGCGTTTGCTGCCGCCACAGAAGGATTCAATCCGGAGGCAGGCAAGCAGCAGCCATTTCACGGATACTTCTATCGCATCCTCACTAAGCAGGGCGCGGATGCCAAAGGCGGAGCTAAAGAATACATCGTGAATGGAAAGATGACTGGAGGGTACGCCTTCGTCGCCTATCCAGAGAAGTATGGCGATACCGGCATCACGACCTTCGTCATCAACCAGAACGGAATCGTGTACGAGAAGAACCTCGGCACGGACACCATTGGGCTCGCGAAAGCGATGACCGAGTTCAATCCCGACAAGAGCTGGAGTCCCGTACCCGAATAGCCGTCGCTGCAAATGTGCGAGGTCGCAGACGCTAAAGACTTGTCCAGACAGCAACCAGACGAGTTGGTCTCGCTTGCTTTAACACGACTGTAATAATGGAAGCCCATAAGCGGCGATATAATCAAAAGTTCCACACCGCAAGCACGACAGCCTAGTTCCCGCCGGCCGCCATGTCGCTCGGTGCGACTCTACTAAACACGAGGAGAAACAGAATGTCACAAAATCCAGAATCAGCCAGACTCGCAGAAGCAGGCACGCTCGAGAGCTCCAGATACGAACAGGCAGGCCCCGCCAAGAAGGCCTGGAGAAAGTGGGGACCCTACCTGAGCGAGCGCCAGTGGGGGACGGTTCGCGAGGACTACAGCCAGGACGGCAATGCCTGGGACTACTTCACTCATGACCAGGCCCGCTCGCGCGCCTATCACTGGGGCGAAGACGGCATGGCCGGGATGAGCGATTATGGGCAGTTGCTTTGCTTCAGCGTGGCCCTGTGGAATGGCAAAGACCCCATCCTGAAAGAACGCATGTTCGGCCTGACGAACAGCGAGGCCAACCACGGCGAAGACGTTAAGGAATACTATTTCTACGTCGACAGCACGCCCACGCATTCCTACATGAAGCACCTGTACAAGTATCCGCAGGCAGCTTTCCCTTACGGCCATCTGATTGAGAAGAACAGACAGCGTAATCGTGGCGACATGGAGTACGAGCTGCTGGATACGGGTGTCTTCAACGAGGACCGCTACTTCGATGTCTTTACGGAGTATGCCAAGCAGTCGCCGGAGGACATCCTCATCCAGATCAGCGTGAGTAATCGCGGGCCTGAGGCCGCAAGAATAGATGTCCTGCCGACCCTGTGGTTTCGCAACATCTGGACATGGTGGCCGGGTACACCCAAGCCGTCTCTGAAGCAGATCTCTGGCCAGAAAGGCGTACAGGCGATTGCCGCGTCGCACACCGATCTGGGTGAGCGGTATCTGTACTGTGAGGGAGATGTCCCGCTGCTGTTCACCGAGAATGAGACCAACAACGAGCGGATCTTTGGCACTCCCAACCCCACTCCGTACGTGAAAGATGGGATCAACAACTACGTGGTTCAAGGAAATCACAACGCGGTCAACCCGGAGAAAACAGGAACCAAATCTGCCGCGCATTACCAGTTGAATGTGGGCGCGGGACAAACCGTCACAGTCCGTTTGCGGCTAAGCGATCTGGCGCCTGCGGCCATGGGCGATCCCTTCAAGGACTTTTCTGAAATCATGCAGACTCGGCAGCGTGAGGCGGATGAGTTCTACAAATCCATAACTCCGGCACGGGTCACCGCAGACGAGGCGCTGGTTATGCGCCAGGCGCTGGCCGGGATGCTCTGGAGCAAGCAGTTTTTCTACTTCGACGTTGACAAATGGCTCGAAGAACACGGTATCGATCCGATAAGGCCGCAGGGACGTTTCATGCGGAATAGCGAATGGTTCCACATGGTGAACCAGCACATCATCTCGATGCCCGACAAGTGGGAGTATCCGTGGTACGCGGCGTGGGACTTGGCGTTCCACACTATCGCGCTCTCCACGGTCGATGTGGAGTTCGCCAAACAACAGCTCGACCTGATGTTGCAGGAGTATTTCATCCATCCGACCGGTCAAATGCCGGCTTACGAGTGGAACTTCAGCGATGTCAATCCGCCGGTACACGCCTGGGCCACGATCTTCCTTTACCGCACGGAGCAGGCCCTTAAAGGGGAAGGCGACATCGACTTCCTCAAGCGGTCGTTTGCCAAGCTGACGCTGAACTTCAGTTGGTGGATAAACCGCAAAGACCGCTTTGGCAAGAACCTGTTTGAAGGCGGCTTCCTCGGGCTGGACAACATCGGCGTCTTCGATCGCAGCGCCGCGCTGCCCACCGGTGGCAGCCTGGAGCAGGCCGACGGCACCGCGTGGGTGTCAATGTTCGCCCAGAACATGGCGGAGATCGCCCTGGAGTTGGCGGCCCACGATCCCTTTTACGAAGACATGGCCCTGAAGTTTATTGAGCATTTCATTTGGATCGCGGTCGCCATGAATCAGACGGGGCCTGAGGGTATGTGGGACGAGGAGGATGGATTCTACTACGACGTCCTGCGCCTTCCCGACGGCAGCGCCAGACGGCTCAAGGTTCGCTCCATGGTCGGCCTGCTGCCCTTGTGCGCCACCACCGTGATCGAGCCCTGGCAGCGCGAACGGGTCCCGCGGGTAACGAAAGGCCTGAGGGAACGTTTGCAACGTATGCCTGAACTGCGCAACAGCATTCACGCCACCGGCCCCGGCCATTTCGGGTATGGCGAGCGCGGCATGGCTGCGCTGGTGAATGAGGACAGGTTGCGCCGGATCCTGACGCGCATGCTCGACGAGAACGAATTCCTCAGTCCTTACGGCATTCGGGCGCTCTCTCGCTACCATCAAGACCATCCCTTTATCGTCAATGTGGAGGGGCAGGAATACCGGGTGAATTATCTGCCGGCGGAGTCCGACACCGGCATGTTCGGTGGAAACTCCAACTGGCGTGGGCCGATCTGGATACCGGTGAACGCGTTACTGATCCGCGCCTTGCTCCAGTTCTATTTGTATTATGGCGACAACTTCAAGATCGAGTGCCCTACCGGTTCGGGCAAATTGATGAACCTGTTCGAGGTAGCCCACGAAATGTCCAATCGTCTGGAACGGATCTTCCTGCGCGACAAATCCGGCCGGCGGCCGGTGTTTGGAGGTGCGGAGAAGTTCCAGACCGATCCGCTGTGGAGGGACAATATACTCTTCTACGAATACTTCCACGGCGATAACGGCGCGGGCCTGGGAGCCAGCCATCAGACGGGATGGACGGGCGTGATCGCGAGACTGATCCAGATTTTCGGACTTATCGACGCGCATCAGCTTCTGGATGCCGGTAAAGGGGGCGGCTTTGCGAAGGGCGAACCGAAGACTTAGTGACCACGTCGAGCACGTGGCTTGAGCCGACTTTCGGGTGACCGGACGAAACAGATGCCTTTGCCAAGAGAGTACCGACAAGGGACAAGCCGGTCGCTCTACCGGACCTGCGCTCTCCGCATAGCCCTGTCTGTCTTCCTATTCGCAGGCTCAGCGGCGCATTCGCCAGCCCAGCTTCCGATATCCGCACCTCCGCCAGCCAAAGCTGAACCTGCGGCGCCAATCGATCCGCTCGGACGTGAAACTCCCCGTCGTGCCGTGCAGGGCCTCCTGAAGTACTCCGCACGCGAGGACTTTGAGACCGCCGCTCGTTACCTGCAAATGCCTCCGGGCCAAAACCCGGACTTGGTACAACTGGCCAAGGAATTTCAGGCGTTGCACACGAGATTCAAAGGCGACATCGCCTTGTTGAGCGATGATCCCAACGGCACGGTTGAAGCTGGCCTTCCGCCCGGCCAGATACGTGCTGGCGTGTTTGCGGTAGGGGGCACAACCACAGATGTGATTCTGGTGCGGGTAGATGATCCGGCTGCGGGGAAAATTTGGCTGATTTCGCACGAGACGGTTGCTAAGGTGCCGGAGCTCTACGCCCAAATGGAAAGCGAGGGGCCGACAGCAGCCGAACGCCTGGTGCCTGCTTCTCTGCGCAGCCAGCACGTGCTCGATATGTCACTCGCGCAATGGCTCGGGTGGCTGCTCTCGATCCCGATCTCGTGGCTGCTGGCCTGGCTGTTGACGTTTCTGCTTAGCCTGCCCAGGCGGGTCTGGTACGGCCTGCGAAAACAGCCTTTCCAGACGGTCTGGCAGACACCAATTGGCATGCCGCTCAGGTGCATCATTGCGATTTTGCTGCATGGCCTTTTCGTCTATCTGCTTGAGCCGCCACTTCTGTACCGTGTCTACTATTTCCGTTTTCTGGCAGCCTTGCTGGCGGGATGTCTGGCATGGCTGGTGAGCGCGATCGCTGATCGAGGCTTCGACCACGCGGTAAACCGAAGGCATACGCAAAACAGGGGTGGGGAGTCGATCCTGGTCTTGATGCAGCGACTCACCCGCATTGTGATGCTGGTAATCGCCTTTGTCGCCGCATTGGCCCTGTTTGGCGTGAACGTGAAGACGACGCTCGCCGGCCTCGGCCTCGGCGGACTGGCGATTGCACTGGCCGCACAAAAATCGCTTGAGAACCTGATAGGCGGGGTTTCGTTGCTGATGGACAAAGCTGTACATGTCGGTGACTTCTGCAACATCGGGGGTCGGCTTGGGACGGTCGAAGATATCGGGCTCCGCTCTCTGAGGCTGCGGACCCTCGATCAGAATCTGCTCGTCGTTCCTAACGGGTTGCTGGCGCAAATGCAATTCGAAAACATGAAGGCCCGTCCCAAATTGCTGATTGACACAACCTTCTCGCTGCGAATTGAAACCCAAGTCGAACAACTACGGTTCGTGCTGGACCGCGTGCAGAAGATGCTGGACGAACATCCCGCGATCGAATCCGGCACCTCAAGAATTCGAGTAAACGATTTTGCAGGCGCTGCTTTCGACTTGGAACTGTTCGCCTATGGCAAGACGGGCGACTACGCACAGTTTACGGCGATTCGCCAGGACGTCATACTGAAGATAGCGGAAATTGTCGAGGCTGCCGGTACTCGGTTTGCCGCGCCAACGCGATTGACGTACCTGTCCACAGACACAGGCGTCGCGGCGGAAAAGACGAACGACATTGTGAGTGGCGTATCCGAACTCCGAGCCAGCGATGCGTTTCAATTTCCCGGCGAAAGCCGAACCGGAACGAAATAACACAGGTGATGACGGTGTCGACGTGGCCTCGATATCCCACATTGTATGAGATCAATACCTGGGTCTGGCTCTGGGACCTCACGCGGAAATATGGCAGCGCCGTTGACTTGACCACGGTGCCTGCGGCCGAATGGGATGCGATCGCGGCCTATGGTTTCGATGCCGTGTGGCTGATGGGGGTGTGGGAGCGCAGCCCTGCCAGCGCAGCCATTTCCAGTCAGAATAAAACCAATTTGGAGGACTTCCGGCGGGCCCTGCCTGATTTTCGACCGGAAGATAATGTGGGCTCGGCCTACAGCGTCCGGCGCTACGTGGTTGACGAACACCTAGGCGGTCCCCCGGGCCTTGCCTCTGCACGGAAGGAACTGGCGAAGCGAGGCCTGCGGCTGGTCCTGGATTTCGTGCCCAACCACGTGGCAACCGATCATCCCTGGATCATCGAGCGTCCTGAGTACTTCATACGGGGGAATGCTGACGACGCCAGGAATGAGCCCGAGTCCTACATTGAGGTACAGGGAACAGTCTGCGCCTGCGGACGAGACCCCTACTTTCCTGCGTGGCAAGATGTGCTGCAACTGAATGCGTTTCAGCCCGGGCTTCGCAGGGCCGCGATTGAAACGCTTTCCGGTATTGCCAGCCAGTGCGATGGCGTTCGCTGCGACATGGCGATGCTGCTGCTGAACGCAATCTTCGAACGCACGTGGGGCAGCCGTGCAGGGCCGAGGCCGGAAACCGAGTACTGGGGCGACGTAATCCCCGCCACCAAGAAAGCGCATCCGAACTTTCTCTTTATTGCCGAGGCTTATTGGGACCTGGAATGGGAGCTGCAACAACAGGGGTTCGACTTCTGTTACGACAAGCGGCTCTATGACCGCCTGGTGCATGACAATGCAGAGAGCGTCCGGCTTCATCTCTGTGCTGACCTTGCCTACCAGGAGAAGCTGCTTCGTTTCATCGAGAACCACGACGAGCCTCGGGCCGCCGCGACATTTTCACTTGCGAAGGAGCGGGCCGCCGCGCTAACGGCGTCCACTCTTCTAGGAGCAAGACTTTTCTACGAAGGACAGTTTGAGGGAAGAAAAATAAGAGTGCCGGTCTTTCTGCGCCGACGCACCGAAGAGCCGGTCGATCGGGAATTACAGTCCTTCTACACCAGGCTCCTTGCAGCCATAGATAAGCCGGTATTTCGCGATGGTCAGTGGAGGCTCTGCGAGCGCACAGGCTGGCCCGACAATCCGAGCTATCAAAACCTCGTGGCCTGGAGCTGGATCAAGGACGATGATCGCCATCTCGTCGTGGTTAACCTCAGCGACGGTCCCGTTCAAGCCCGCGTGCAAATACCGTGGGGCGACTTGCGAGGGGGAACCTGGCGCTTGGTTGACGCTTTGTCTGATGCGGCCTGCGACCGCGGCGGGGATGACTTGGCGGCGTCGGGATTGTACGTCGAACTGGGACCTTGGAGTCACTACCTCTTCCGGTGTCGCCGCAATCCCTAAAAAGCATGGCGACCTGTCGGCGGCGCCGCCTTTACGTGCTACGGCCGATGTAACTGCCAGTACAAGACGCCCGCAACCAGCAAGACAAGTACGACGATCGCCCAGACAAAAACCCGGTGGAACCGCACGAGTGACCTGCGGAGGCGCACGATTTCAGGCGCTAACGCCGCCGCGGCCGAGGATGTGATCTTATTCGCTCGCGCCGGCCCGTCCGCCCGGCCGACCGCAGTTGCTGAGTGAGCAGGAATCACTCCCGACGACTCCGGCTCATTCCTGGTGACCATCGCCTTCGCATCGGGCGCCGCTTCCGGGCTGGCCGCCGCGTCGCGCGCCTCCTCCAGCGTCCGTGTCAGAACGCTGCCGCTCTGAATGCCTGACAGAGACTTGATTACCTTGGCAGCGGGCGCCGGGACATTCTTGGAGACTACCGGAGCCACAAAGCGATACCCCCGCCGCGGAACTGTCTCCACGTAGAGGGGATGGTCCGCATTGTCGCTGAGCACCGTCCTGATTTGCTTGACGCAGTGGTTCATCCCCTGCTCGAAATCAACGTAGGTTTCTGCCCCCCAAAGCTGCTCCTTGATTTCTTCCCGGCTAACAACCAGGCCCGCACGATAGGCCAGCAGAACCAGGAGCCGAAACGGTTGCGGCGCCAATTTGATTAGGGTGCCGGACTTGCGCAGTTCTTCGCTGTCGAGATTCAGCTCGAAGACGCCGAAACGGAGCAGTTTGTGCGTGGCAACCACAATTACCAACCGTGGGCCGATGCAACGTTTGCGCAGCATTATACACCCTCGCTTCTAGTTTCTTCGATCATCTCGCAAGCCATGCTCCTGCTCTTTCAGTAGCTTAGACGATCATCTCCTTCTCATCTCCAAATCAGCCGTTAACCATTGAAGAGAAGTCGGAACCGGTGCATTGTGCGTACATTGTGCCTCGCGAGAGCGGGAAATTGAACTGAGATCAAGGACCTGCTCTTTCGGGGGAAAGGCTACCGGAGGTGGGGCAACAATCCCGCCTCCAGACAGCGAGAGCGGCGACGGCTTCGGCAGGCGCCGCCGCTGAAAAAGAACCGTTTAGGGAGCGCGTTCGAAACTGGCTGGCCGCAGAATCGCGTTCCCGGTGAGGGGCAGCTACTCGGCGTAGCTGCTCCTTTACTCCTTGAGATTGCACGCGGCCACAGCCCGTGACTACAGGGAGGTCGCTATGAATGCTTCAAGAATTGCGAAGACGATCGCCTTCGTAATGGCCCTGCTGGGCTGCTGCATTTCGCCACTTCTGCAACAGCAGGCGCTGGCACAAGACGGGCAAAATCAACCGGCCGCAGCAACCACCATCGCTACAATCCCCACCAATCCCCTGTGTTAGGCTTTTCTTACACCTGCGAATCGGCCAATCAGGACCCATAATGAAGCTGACCCCACTTCGACTGGCGCTCCTGTGCCTGTTACTCTCCGAAATCGGTTGGGCACAAGGAACGCGTACCTGGGAACAGACCAAGTACGACGAATTCGAAAAGGGCACTGCTCACGGCGTAGCCATCACGAGTGACGGCAGTCTCACGCTAGCGCCTGTATTCGATGCGCTGTACACCTCGCCTTCCACCTACCTCTGGAGTCTCGCCGCCGACGCGCAGGGAAACGTCTATACGGCAGCGGGATCGCCGGCGCGCGTGTACAAGCTGACGCCTGAAAGCAAAGCCAGCATCATCTTCGCTCCTCAGGAGCTTCAGGTGCAGGCGCTGGTGGTTGACCCGAGCGGCGCGATTTATGCCGCCACGTCACCCGATGGCAAGGTGTACAAGATCGTCCGCGGCGGTCCGGCTCCCGGAAAGGCGCCAGAAAGCGCGCACAGCACGGCGAAAGTTGCGGCGGCTCAGGAGGGCGCGAAGCCCAGTCCGGCGGACGAGACTCCGCGCACATCGGTGGCTGTGGATTCAAGCTACAGCTCCAGCGTCTTCTTCGATCCTAAGACGAAATACATCTGGGCGCTGGCGCTCGATCGGCAGGGGCAGCTCTACATTGGTACGGGCGATCGCGGCGAGATCTTCCGGGTGGACCGCAGCGGGAATGGCACTCTGTTTTTCAAGAGCGACGAAGCTCAGATTCGCGCGCTCGACTTCGACAACTCCGGCAATCTCGTTGCCGGAACCGACGGCAGCGGCCTTATCTATCGCATCTCGCCCCACGGCGAGGGCTTCGTCCTTTACAGCGCGCCGAAGAAGGAGATCACCGCTCTCGCTGTAGATGGGCAGGGCAACGTCTATGCTGCCGGAGCGGGCGAGAAGCGCGGTCCAACTACTCCGCCAAGCCCGATGGTCCCGGCTCCGGCCAGCGGTGCTCCGGCAATCATTCTCGGTCCGCAAGGCGGTGCACCAGGTGCGGGCGCGCCTTCCACCCCGGCATTCACGTCGATTCCATACCCCAACCTAACCAACCTCGGCGGCTCTGAGATTTATCGAATTTCAGAGGATGGCTCACCGAAAACAATCTGGTCGTCGCGCGAGGACCTGGTGTACGCCCTGGCCTTTGATCAAAGTGGGCGCCTGCTCGCGGGCACGGGAAACCGAGGGAAGATCTACGTGATTCGCGGCAACCAGTACACCGACCTGGCCAAAGCAAGCGCGAATCAGGTCACGGCCTTCGCGCGCGCTGCGAAAGGCGGCCTCTTTGCCGCTACCAGCAATCTGGGAAAAATCTTCCTCCTCGGGCCGAACCCAGTCGCCGAAGCCACCTATGAGAGCGACGTCTTCGATGCGAAGAATTTCTCCAAGTGGGGACGCGTCGAGGTGCGTGGCAGCGGCAGCTATGATCTCTTTGCGCGCAGCGGGAACGTTGACAATCCCGACCGCAACTGGAGCCTGTGGAAGAAAATCGATCTCCAGAAAGAGCTGCCGATTGATGCGCCTTCCGCGCGCTTCATCCAGTGGAAGGCGGTGTTGCATTCCGGTAGCGACCCGCCCATCATCGACAGCGTCACTCTGAATTACCTGCCCAAGAATGTCGCTCCTGAAGTCGAAGACGTGACGGTCATGGTCGGCTGGCGCGTTCCCCCGGGAACTCATTCCGAGCCGGGAAATACAGCGAGCTACGAGGCGCCCGTGCCGACGATACGCGACAGACATTCCATCGCGGTGAAATGGAAGGCCCACGACGACAACAACGACACGTTGGCTTATGACGTCTATTACCGCGGTGACGGCGAAACGCGCTGGAAGCTGCTGCGCGAAGGGGTTGACGAACGCTTCGTCAACCTCGAGTCCGATCTGTTTCCCGACGGCGGCTACACGATTCGCGTGGTCGCCTCCGATGCGCCGTCGCACTCGCCGGAGGACAGCTTGACAGGCGTGAGCGACAGCCCGCGCTTTGAGGTGGAGAACACTCCGCCGCGCATCGAGTCACTGAACGCCCAGGTCGCAGGCAACCAGGTGCACGTGACGTTTCGCGCGGTGGACGAATTCTCACCCATCAAGCGCGCTGAGTATTCGATCGACGCCGACGATTGGCAGCTCGTCGAGCCGGTGGGACAGATCTCCGATTACAAGATCGAGACCTACGATTTCAATGTTCCGATTCCGGCGGCGAGCACAACCGAGCCTGACAGCTCGGCAACCGGCAAGCGCCGCAGCGGGGCTGCCGAGGAACACACCATTGTCATTCGAGTGTACGACCGCTTCGAGAACATGGGAATCAGCAAAGTTGTAGTAAAGGCGCCAGCAGCGGCCCGATGATCTTGCACCGCGTTATTGGTTGCCGCCACATGCGCCCGGATTCGAAATCATGACCAGGCGCACCGTTCGCGTCGTATCTGTCTCCAGTCGTACCCTCTCTACCACAGGCCTGAAGCACGGTGTCTCGACTGGAGAGGCAGCTATCAGCGCGTAGTCCCCCGGCGGCATCTGCGGAAACATGAATTTGCCATTGGCCTTGACCACCGCTCGCTGTTCGTCGAGTGTCTCGAGGTTTATCACCAGCAGCCGTGCCCCTGGCATGGATGCCCCTGACGCATCCACGATCTGGCCCTGCAACGTAGTGTCACGAATTTGCGAGTTGCCCGTCGACGGGAAACACAGCAGCAGCCAGGAAACGTATTGAATTAGTCGCTTGACTTTCATTGGGCACTCCACGGTTCATCGAGCGCTTATATCGCAGTACCTGCATTAAACAACTCTGGTGAATGGTTCGTGAAGTAAATTGTTACTCGATGAGCCTGCGTGCCGCTGTGGACATCCTTGCGCTGCTGGCCTGCTCGGGATACTGCACGATCCCGCTGTTCTGGCTCATGATGCACCCCTTCATGGAGCGCTGGCGCGGACGCGGGCGGTGCACCTATCTGTTCGTCCTGCCGGCGTGGGCTGGAATCATCGCGATCGCGTTTGCGATCGTGTGGCCGTTCCGGTTCGCGCGTTTGTACGTGAATTGGTTTGCCTGGGCGCCTGCCTCGATCTGCTTCCTGCTCGGTTTTTCGATTTATTCGGCCGCGTTCAGGAGCTTCGATCGGACGCAAGTCTCCGGACTGGCCGAACTCGAGCCAGATAGACATCGCCAGCAACTGATCACGACTGGCATTCGCTCGCGCGTGCGTCATCCCATTTATCTCGGGCACCTCTGCGAGATCATCGGATGGTGCATCGGAACGGGGCTGATCACGCTGTATGTATTGGCGGCATTCGCAGTAATCATGGGCGCGGTGATGATCCGAATGGAAGATCGCGAACTCGAGGCGCGCTTTGGCCAGGCTTATCGGCAGTACCGGGCGCGAGTGCCGGCAGTCGTTCCGAGGTTGTCGCGGTAATTCGTTCAACCGCGGATTTTCGCAGACCACGCGGATAAGTCTTGAGGTCAGGAAATCTGTGTTTATCCGCGAAATCCGCGGTTGATTTCGCTTTTCGCTACAATGAAACCTTCGCTGAGCTCCTCCGGATGCAATTCGAACTCTTCGTAGCGGCGCGCTACTTGCGGGCCAAGCGGCGGCAGGCCGTCATCGGCATCATCACCGTCATCTCCATCATCGGAGTAGCGGCGGGGGTCGCCTCGCTCATCATCGCGCTCGCTATCAACAACGGATTTCGCCAGGACCTCCAGGACCGTCTGCTCGGCTCGACCTCCCACATCAACCTGTTGCGAGTGGAAAGCGATGGCATTCGCAACTGGCAGGACTTGCTTCCGCACCTAAGAAAGCAACCTCACGTCGTCGCCGGAGCGCCTGCCATTTACGAGCAGGTGCTGATCTCCCGCGGAGCGCGCGCCCAAGGCGCAGTTCTGAAAGGAATCGTTCCACAGGACGAACGCACCGTCAGCGACCTTCTGGATTCCGTCAAGAAAGGCTCCGCCGATGCGCTGGACGAACATCGCACGCAGGCCGCGGCCGGCGCTCCGACAGGCGACGACGAGGCCAAATCGCAAGCGATTATACTGCCGCCGATCATCCTCGGCAAAGACATGGCCGACCAGTTGGGTGCCCCAGTTGGCTCGTTGGTTACGGTTACCAGCCCGCAGGGCGAACTCACGCCCTTCGGCATCGTTCCCAAGTACAAACGCTTCAAGGTTGCCGGCGTGTTTGAGTCCGGATTTTATGACTACGACAGCAACTGGGCCTTCATTCGTCTTTCCGACGCGCAGAAGCTGTTCGATCTCGGCGATGTGATCTCAGTGCTCGAGTTCAAGGTGGACGACATCTACAAGGCGCCGGAGATCGCTCAGAAGATCGAGGCAGAGGCCGGCAAGGGCTTCATGTCCACCAACTGGATGGAGCAAAATCGCGCGCTCTTCCGCGCTCTGCGGCTGGAACGCGTGGTGACTTTCATTACCATCGGACTCATCGTTTTCGTTGCCGCACTGAATATCCTGGTCTCGCTCATCATGATGGTGATGGAAAAGACGCGCGACATCGCGGTGCTGGTTTCGATGGGAGCGAAGAAGCGGCAGATCCGGCGCATCTTTATGTATCAGGGCCTGCTGATTGGGGTGATCGGGACGATGCTGGGCCTGATCGCGGGGTTCGGATTGTCGTGGGCGGGAGGGCACTACCATCTGGTCTCGCTCTCCGCCGAGGTCTATTCGATTGACTATGTCCCCTTTGCGCCGCGAGCTATGGATGGGCT
>Ga0074046_10001687_pt1 | contig 19658 bp, 18 predicted proteins | sample BogForMeECP23OM3_FD_94441 | JGI IMG/M metagenome (GOLD analysis project Ga0074046, IMG submission 94441) | Bog forest soil microbial communities from Calvert Island, British Columbia, Canada - Bog Forest MetaG ECP23OM3 | ecosystem: Environmental > Terrestrial > Soil > Wetlands ... | reverse complement strand
TCAAACGAGGCATCCCCGAATCTCACACAATACCCCGGGAGGGAGCGTGTCGGGTGCAGGGAGCGCGCGACGGCCGCCACCAGGGACGAGTCGACCCCGCCGCTCAAGAAGACGCCGAAGTCCACATCCACTTCGGTTTGGCGTTGCACCGCCGCTCGGAAGACCCCGTCAAACCCCTCGACAGAGGGGACCCTCTTCGGTGTCGTCGCGAGATTCCAGCGCCAATAACAGCTCTCTTGAACGCCCTCCGCATCGGCGACCAAGAAGTGCCCGGGGCGAACCTTCTTGATTCCAGCGAACGCGGTCTGTGGAGCGGGGAAGTAGCCGAGCTGCAAGTAGTCACGCAGGGCGGTTGGAGACATCTGCGGCTTGCGCGGTTCCGCTGCGGTGAGGGCGCGCAGCTCGCTTGCAAAGCGAACACCGTCACCCGTGGCTTCGTAGAAGACGGGCCGTTCACCGGCTCGGTCCCGGGCGAGGACGAGCCGTTCGCGGTCACCGTCCCAGATTGCCAGCGCAAAGGCCCCGACGAGGCGCTCCACGAAGCCGTCCCCGAGCTCTGCATAGAGCGCCGGCAGGATCGCGACGTCCGATCTCCCCGTGACGACGCGCCCGCGTCCGGCCAGCCATTCCCGCAGCTCTTGGTGGTTGTCGATCTCCCCGTTGCAGACTGCGATGACGCCTCCCCCAAGGATGGGTTGGATGCCATCGCCTGGAGCGCGGATCATGAGGCGGGTCGCACCGATCGCTGCGCGCGGAGTTTGCTCCAACCCGGAGTCGTCAGGCCCACGATGGACCAGCGCAGCGAGCATGTGCGAGACTTGAGGGACCGCTGTGGGATCCAAGTCGCGTCCAAACCGAACGACTCCGCAGATGCCGCACATGTCAGGTGGGCACAGCCGAGTCAGAGCTCCAAGATCTCACACGCACCTCACCCTCTCTCGCCGGCCATCCGAGGTGACCGTCGCGCAAACCCGTACGCGGTGGCTTTCGCCTCGAGTCCCCCCGCCCAAGTTCTCCAGCGGCTTGATTTGCTCAGGCCTGTAGAACAACCTTTGGAGATTGGCGAAGGACTGGCGCAACCCCAAGCAGTCTCGGACCACGCTCTTCACCTGAGCTTCACAATAGCTCTTTGTTTCGAGAGGCCCGCAGCGAGCTATGGCGACGCGCGCCAATAAGTTCTGGCTTCTCGCCGCCGTTGCTGTCGCGACGGTCGCCCTCTTCTGGCACTTGGGCGGATACCCCCTCGTCCAGCCAGACGAGGGCCGGAACGCCGAGGTCGCGCGGGAGATGCAGAGGTCGGGATCGTGGCTGATCCCGACCCTGAACGATGTCCCCTATCTGGATAAGCCCGCCTTCTATTTCAAGGTCGTAGCGCTCTCGATGAGCTCGTTCGGGGAGTCTGAGTGGGCAGCGCGCCTCCCTTCAGCGCTGTTCGGCCTGTTGACGCTTGGCCTTGTCTACGGCCTGTGCCGGCGCCAGTACACGGCCGAGCGTGCCGCGATAGCCAGCATGATGGCGTCCACCAGCCCTCTCTTCATCATGTACTCGCGGCTCGTGATCTTCGATGCGGTGCTCACGTTCTTCATCAGCGCCGCCATCCTGGCCGGATTTTGTGCGGAGATGTTTCCCGGCCTTCGGCGCCCACGCTGGCATGCGGCGGGTGCGGCGGCGGCAGGCATGGCGACGCTCGTCAAGGGACCGGTGGGCTTCGTCGTTCCCGCGCTCATCTTGAGCACGTTCTTCCTTTTGGAGGGCCGGCGCGATGCATTTCGGCGGCTCTTCGCTCCCCGCAATCTCGTCGTATTCAGCCTGGTTGTCCTGCCTTGGTTCCTCGGTGTTTCCTACCTCTATCCCGACTTCCCGTTCTATGGAGTCGTCCACGAATCGATCCTTCGCTTCACCACGGATGAGTTTCACCGCGAGCAGCCCTTCTACTTCTACCCCGCGGTTCTCCTCGGTGGATTCTTCCCCTGGAGTTTCTTCTTGCTGGATCCTCTCCTCGGCGCCTGGCGCGGATACCGGCGGCTCGAGAGCCTCGAGCGCCTGTGTCTAATTTGGATTGCGCTGGTCCTCGTCTTCTTCTCTCTCTCTCATTCGAAGCGGCCTGGATACCTTCTCATCGTTGTCGTGCCGACTGCCCTCCTGGCGTCCCGCTGTTTCGAGGCGGCGCTCCGCCAGGACTCGCGCCCTGCCATTGCGAAGGCCCTTGCGCGCGCAAGTCTTGCGCTTGGAGTCTTCTCGCTGGGACTGGCGGCTGCGCTCGTCCTCGTGGCCTGGCTTCCGCAGCTAAGACTCTCCGCGGCGCAGCTCGACGCGATGGTGGTGGAGGAGCTCGTCCGGCGCTCGGTCCTCCTGGTCGGAGCGTTCGTCCTGGCCGCTGGTCTCGCGATCGGTGCGTGGCGTACGCGGAGCGCACGGATTGCCTTCGCGGCTTTTATGACGCTCCCGCTGGCCGTCGTCATCCTCGGGCTCGGACCGTGGGCGCGCGTGGCCGAGCGGCGCTCCGCACGGTCCCTGGCGGCTGCGGTGGACTCCCTTGCGCAGGGGGCAGAGATTGTGTGCGTTCGCTGTTTCCCGATCTCCCTGCCCTTCTATCTCGGACGGACGATTACCGTGGTCACGGAGACGGGCGGCGAGCTTTCGAGCAACTATGTGAAGTTTGCGCTCGAACGGGGTGACCCTTGGCCACACAGCCTGGTGCGCGGAAGCGAACTTGAATCGCGGGTCGCCGAGCGCAGCCGACCGATCTTCCTGCTCGCGGACGAGTCGGGTCAGCCTGAGCTCGAAGCGCTCGCGCAAAAGTACGGCGCGCCTGTGGGGACCGTTGCGCCGGGCTACGTTGGAGCCTGGATCCCCATGGCCGATGCGGCTCCCTAGCCGGCTCCCGCCTTCGTGATGCCCCGGTAAGCTTCGATCAGCACGTCCGCGACCTCCGGGCGGAGGATCCGAGGATCCGGTCGCTGTCCGCTCTGGAGCTGCAGCCGCACCTGGGTCCCGCTCACCGTGACCGGCTTTTCGTTGGGATGGTTCTCGGTCAGGTCCACACGACCCAGCGACTCATAGTACGCCGCGAAGCCGACCTTGACGGGTCGCACGTGGAGCTCGCCTTCCAGCTCATCGAAGATCTGTTGTGCGTCGAAGTCCCCCCAGATGGGCTTGCCGTCGTCGAATGGCGCGTCGGCGTGCTTGCGGCCGATCACCAGATGGCTGAAGCCATAGTTCTGGCGGTAGATGGCGTGCATGACCGCTTCCTTCGGTCCGCCGTAGAACATCCTCATGTCGAGGCCGATCAGCTCGAAGACGTCCGCGAGGTCGTAGCCGACCGATGCCCAGAGCGCCGCATCCTTGTCCCCTCCGCCGAGAAGACGGCGATCATGAAGCATGCGGTAGGCCCGCATCCGGATTGCCGCCGGAACGTCGTCCCCTTTGAGTTCGCCGACCAACGGGTTCAAGACCACGCCAGTGAAATGGCCTTCTCGGGTGAGCCGCTCCGCACCTGCCACCAAGGCATACTCATGGGCGCGGTGCAGGGGATTGCGTGTCTGGAATGCGAGTGCGCACTCCCACTTGCGCTCGCGCACCAGCGCCCGCACGAGGCGGGGCGACATCATGTATTCGCCGTACTCCGGGTGCAAAGGCTGGGGCAAGGCTCGGATGCGTCCCCCCGCGAGCCTGCCGCGTGGATCGTCCTGCACCATGCGACCGCCGGGATGGTCGAAGCGATCCGTTCCGTAGACGACCCTTACGTACTTGACCTTGTCCCAGGGGTAGATCTCCACCTCATCGAGGATCGCGACGATCGCGCCTTCCTCGCTTCGTAAGGCGGCCGACCCACCGCGACGCAGGGCGCGCGCCTCGTCGTCGGCAACCGGCAGCGCGATGGGGATCGTCCAAGCGTAGGAGCCGCCATCTGCCCCATGGATCGATCCCTTGTCTAGGACGCGGTGCCACGTCTCCGCATCCATCGGCCCTTGCAGGGGTGAGAGCGCCCCGTCCGAGAGTCGATACACGCTGGACAGGTCGGCTTTCGTGACGCGCAAAGAGGGGAGTTTTTCCGCCTCCGCGAGGAAGTGCTTGCGGTTGTTGAGCGGGATGACGCGATCCACGGGCTCAACGAGCCCGCCGTGCACGGGCACCAGATCCTGGGCGTTACGCTGCGTTGACATTTGGCACCGCTCCTGTGGTCTCGCCTTCCCGAGAGGGGCGAGTCCTACCAAGTCGGCCAGGCACCGTCACCGTCGTTGAGCAGCGCGCGGTCTCCCGTCCCGTCGATACGCCGCACGCGCAGGTAGCTCCGTCCCTCGAGCTCGGAAACATAGGCTACGAAATTTCCGTCCGGCGACACGGCGGGGTGGAGCTCATCGGTCGTCTCCGTAGACCCGGTACCAAGGGGAAGCTTTCCAGATCCGTCGGGTCTCATCTTCCACAGGTGATGTTCTCGGCCCACCTGGGCGCTGTAGACGATCCACGTGCCGTCTGGCACGAAGACGGGATCGAGCCCCCGGGCAAGCATGCGTGGCGCTGGGTCATCTTCCTGGGGATCTAGGCGCTCGATCTCATCGGCGCCTTCCTTGGTATGGCCGACAAAGACCACCAGGCTGCCATCGGGGGAGAAGACCGGACTCGCGTCGACCGGTCCCCCAGTCAAGGGGCGCGGCGCACCCCCGCCGGGGGACTGCAGGAAAAGGCGCATGGTCGGCCCCGTGTCCACGACCCGGATCGCGCTGTAGACGAGGCGCCCGTCGCTCGCGAGAGTGCCCGCGGTCACGAAGATGTCGGGAGGCGTCAGGGGCTGGAGTCGGTTGCGGCCAAGGTCGAAGAGGAATAGCTGCATCGACTCGCCTCGCCGGACCCGGAACATGAGCTGCTGTTGATCGGGCGAGTAGGCAATCGGCTCCGCCCCCTTTGGCGCGGCGTCCAGCGGCTTCAGTTCGCCGGTGCGGGGATTGAGCAGCGAGAGATGCCCGGAGAGATCCGCGAACTCCGCACTCACGTCCTTGCCAAGAGCCTTTTGCAGGTTGTTCAGGTGCAAAAATCCGGCCGGTGTACTCGAGCCTTTGCCTTTGGCCTCGTTCACGATCTCGGCGCGACGCTTCGCTTCATCTGCCGTTCGGCGCAAGATCGCAATCGGGCTCTCGGGTAGGTCCTGGGTGCGGACTCCCCCCGCACACGCAGCCACGACAAGAAGGCCAGCCGTGGTCATGGCAGCGAGCACGCGCTTCGACGCAATCACGGTGCCGCCGCGACGAGCAAGCTGCCCCGGAAGCTTCCCGTGCGCTCGTCGCGCTGGAAGATTCCTTGCCCGATCACACTGCCCCCAAACACCGCGATGACGATGTGGTCCGCCGAGGGGAACGGGAAGTCGGAGCGCGCCGCAAAAACCTGATCCATCTCCGAGAAGTAAGCGCCGGGGCCAACATGAGAATGGTACACGGCGGTGACGTGTTCGCCTCGCCCCTCCGCTTCATCCCGGACTTTCAGATAATCGAGCTCGTTCATATGAAACGCCTCGCGGCCGTTGCGGGGCCACGCAACCGGATCTCGTTCATGAAGCGCCGTCATCTCGTTGCGGCAACGGTGAACCCGGCGGAAGCGGCGCACATCGTCGCCCGAGACGAGACCGCAGCATTCCTCAGGATCGCTCTCGAGCGCGTGTGCCCAGATCTCGTTCAAGAGGGAGGCCGGAATCGGTACCGGCGGGAGCTCCCGATTGACCTCGATGCGGCCGCGCACCGGGGGCATGTTAGCGGCGGGTCCGAGGCGTGCTATCAGCTGGTGCGCCCCAAGGAGACGCCATGACAGGGCGGCAAACACCGGACGCGCCGCTTGGCGAGCCGACGGCGCTGACGCCGCCGGAAGTGCCCGATACCGATCCCACGCAGTGGGAGTGTGACTCCGTGTTGGCCGATGGCCGCCCGGTCCACATCCGGCCGGTGCGACCGAGCGACGCCGACGAGATCATTCGCTTCCACGCCGGACTCTCCGAGGAATCGGTCTACCTCCGCTTCTTCTCTGCCCTGAAGCGCCTGCCCGACGCGCTGCTGCATCGCTTCACCCATGTCGAGGACGACTCTCGCATGGTGCTCCTTGCTTTGCTCGGGGATCGGGTAGTGGCCATGGCGAGCTACGACCGTGCCCCGGGCAAGAAGGACGCCGAAGTCGCCTTCGCCGTGGCCGATGCCCACCAGGGGCGCGGACTCGCCACGCTCCTGCTTGAACACCTTGCCGAGATCGCGCGATCTCGCGGCATTGAGAGCTTCACGGCCGAGACTCTCCCCTACAACCGCTCGATGCTCCAAGTTTTTCGCAATGCGGGCTATCGCCTCGAGAGCGCACCAGACCACGGCACCGTCCATATCCGGTTCCCGATCGCAGCGACACCTGAATCGCGCGGGAAGCTGGAGGCGCGCGAGCACCGGGCCGAGGCAGAGTCCGTGGCACGCCTGCTCGCGCCGAAAACGATCGCGGTGGTTGGCGCAGGGCCCGAGCCGGGAAAGATCGGCCATGAAATTCTGCGCAATCTGATCGCCGGAGGCTTCCCGGGCGAACTCTATCCCGTCCACCCCCAGGCCAAGACCGTGCTCGGGTTGCCCGCGCACCGCCGGGTGACCGAAATCAAAGGCGCAGTCGACCTCGCCGTGATCGCGGTGCCCGCGCCGCGGGTTCACGGAGTGGTCGAGGATTGCGCAGAGAAGCAGGTCCACGGAGTCGTGGTGATTAGCGCGGGCTTCGCGGAGAGCGGTGAAGCAGGGGCGAATGCGGAACGCGAACTCGTTGCGTTTGCACGCGCGAATGGCATGCGCATGGTGGGTCCAAACTGTATGGGCATCGCGAACACGGCGCCGGCTGTGCGCATGAACGCGACCTTTGCACCCACCGCCCCCGCGCGGGGGCGTGTGGGGTTCTTCAGCCAATCGGGCGCACTCGGCATCGCGATCCTCGAACGCTCGGCAGCCACGGGCGCCTTCGGGATCTCGAGTTTTGTCTCCGCCGGAAACAAGGCCGACGTAAGCGGAAACGACCTTCTCCAGTATTGGGAGGAAGACCCGGACACCGAGGTGTTGCTCCTCTATCTCGAAGCCGTCGGTAACCCCCGCAAGTTCGCGCGACTCGCGCGCCGGATCTCACGCAAAAAGCCCATCGTCGCCCTGAAGGGCGGGATCTCCGAAGCGGGGCGCCGGGGGGCGTCGTCTCACACCGCGGCACTCGCGAGCCCTGACGCTGCGGTCGACGCGCTCTGCGCCCAAGCGGGCATCGTGCGAGTGCACTCGATGCAGGATTTGTTCGATGTAGCGGAGCTGTTTTCCACGCAGCCGCTGCCCGCAGGCCGCCGCGTCGCCATCGTGGGCAACTCGGGCGGCCCAGGAATCCTGGCCGCTGACGCCTGCGAACGGAACGGGTTGGTCGTGCCCGAGCTCCCCGAGGCGACGCAGGATCGGCTGCGCCGCCTTCTGTTGCCCGGGGCGGGCGTGCGCAATCCCGTGGACTTGGTCGCGGCGGCGACCCCACAACACTATGAAGCGTCGATCGAGCTGCTTCTGGCCGAACCCGGAATCGACTCGCTGCTGGTGGTGTACACGCCTCCGCGCGTAAGCCAGCCGGAGGAGGTGGCGGCGGCCATCGCGCGGTCGGCCCGCGGAGCCGGCGGGCGACCCGTCGTCGCAAGCTTCCTCAGCACGCAAGCTTCCCCCCGCGCGCTGCGCGCCTCTTTGTCCGAGAGCAGCAGGGCTTCCCGCGTCCCGTGCTTCGCCTTCCCCGAGCAAGCGGCCCACGCACTGGCACGCACCACGGCGTATGCGGAATGGCGTGCACGGCCCGCCGGTCGCGCAGCCGTTCTCCCGGATATCGACGCCGTTGCAGCGCGGCGCCTGGTGGACCGCGCACTTGCCGCGGCACCGAACGGTCCGTGGCTCCCGACCGAGGAGGCACAGACGCTGCTCTCATGTTACGGCGTGGGAATGGTGCCGACCGCGCGCGTGCCTTCCGCCGAGGAGGCGGTGTCCGCCGCGCGCAGGCTGGGAGGTCGCGTGGTGCTAAAGGCCGGCAATCCCCAGCTCGTCCACAAGTCGAATGTGGGTGGGGTGGTCCTCGACCTCGCGACTCCCGATGAAGTGCGCGCTGCGTTCCTCGCGATGAGGGAACGTCTCGGAGAAGGGATGGGCGGCGCCCTGGTCCAACCGATGGTCGCAGGGGGCGTCGAGACCATCGTCGGTGTGACGCAAGACCCAAGCTTTGGCCCGCTCATCCTCTTCGGAATCGGCGGGGTTGCGGTCGAGCTGCTTCACGACCGTGCCTTCCGCATCCTTCCCTTGACCGACCGCGATGCCGAGGAGCTGGTCCGGGGACTTAGGACCTCGCCTTTGCTCTTCGGCTATCGAGGGGCGCCGCCCGCAAATACCCGGGCCCTCGAGGACTTCCTGCTCCGCGTCGCGCGCTTCGCCGAGCAGGTCCCCGAGCTCGCCGAACTCGATCTCAATCCCGTCTTGGTGTCTCCCGAAGGCGTCACGGCGGTCGATGTGAAGCTTCGCCTGGAACGCCACATCCCGCGACCCGAGCTCGCCGTTCGCCGCCTGCGCTAAGGCCAAGGCGTCCCGTCCCGATCCGCTACGGCCCTAGACCGATCGCGGACCCACGATCGCCGCGAGCGTCTTCCCGACGAGCGCGAACGCTGCGCTGCCGCCCTTTGTCAATGGCTTTCGCGCAGCTTCGCGTGCGAGATCGGCGAGCGACAACACACCGAGCAGTTGACGCGACCCGTCCACGACCGGGAGCCGATGCACCTGCGCCTCGGCCATCTCGTTCGCCGCCTCCTCGAGCGTCGTGATCGGAGTGCAGGCCTTCACGTCGCGTGACATCGCCATACCGACCAAAAGGTCCGGGAGTTTTCCGCCTTGCGTGTAGGACGCCATACAAATGTCGCGATCCGTCAGCATCCCTACGAGGCGGTTCGATCCGTCATCTGCAACGACGGGCAGCACGCCGATATCGTTCTCCCAAAGGATCTGTGCCGCGTGGTTGAGGGAATCGGCGGGTCGGCACACAAGGACCTCCTTCGTCAACAGCTGCTCAACCCGACTCGCCGTCTCCTTCTTTCGGCGCGGTGTGTGCGTCCTCATTTGACCGCGATCGTCTTCGGTTTGGATTGCTCAAGCTTTCGAATCCGCACGGTCAGGAGCCCGTCTTTGAACGACGCATCGATACGATCGCTCGCGGCGTTGGCCGGCAGGGTGAAGGCCCGGTGGAAGGATCCATAGACTCGCTCCACCCAACGGCTTCGCTCTTTTTTCTCGTCCTTCCCCGAGGTCTTCTCCCCCCGGACTGTGAGAACGCCCTCCGTGACCTCCACGCTCACGTCCTCCTTCCGGACGCCGGGTAGTTCGACCGTCACCACGTATTCCGTCTCGGTTTCGTGGATGTCGAGGGCCGGCGCGTGCTGTCCATGCGCGAAGGGGCGCTCGCCGAACATTTCCTCCATGAAACGGCTGAGCCGTCCGTGGCGTCCGACCTCGCGGAACGGGGACCAGCGTGCAAACGCCTCCTCGAACGGATCCCAGCGGGCCAGGCTCCTGACCTCCCTCTCTTCTTTCTCTGCCATGGTGCAAGCCTCCTGAGTGAGAAGTGAGCGTTGCGCGAGGATCGGTGGCGAGAGACAGAGGTGCAACCGACATGCCGACCTCGGCGCTTGCCGTGCACCGGCTCCTGTGGCTCCTGTGCCGAGAAGGCACACGGCGGCGCCAGCCATGGGACGCATCGCCACAGAGGCGCTCCTTCCATCTCTGAGAGATGCGCCAGCGGCGGCACGAGGCTTGCTCTCTCGGCGTCTCACGCGCTGACGCCGCACCGAGGAGAAGAATCGTGTCGGAGATGCTGCTCGCACCGATCTCGCCGGAAACGCGCCAAATGCTGTCTCAACTGATCAGCACGTCCACCGGGCCGCGTGTTTCCGTCTATCTGCCCGTCACTCCGCCCCCGGATGCGGCGCAAAACGAGGTGCTGCGTCGCCAGGCCGTCGACGCAGTCGGGAAGCGCCTCGAGGCGCTCGGTGTCAAATCATCGGACGCCGCGCACGACTCCGAACGGATCGGAGCAGCTATGAAGGGGTCGGCACAAGGTGTCCCAGCCCGCGGCACCCTTGTCTGCTTCGCGTCCGGTGCCGAGGTACGCTGCATTTCTCTTGTCCAGCACCTGCCCTTCCTGGTTTCCGTCGGCAAGCGCTTTGTCCTCCGGCCCCTGCTTCGCGCATTCCAGATCGAGGGCCCCTACCGGGTCCTTACAGTATCCACCAAGCAGGTGGCCTTGTTTGAAGGTGACGCACGCCGTTTAGGGCGCGCGGAGCAAGGAGCTGTGCCCAAGAGCCTCGAAGATGCGCTCGGCAGCGAGAAGACCGAAAAGCAGCTACGCGTTCGTGGTACAGGGCCCGCCGGCAATGTTCCCATGTATTACTCCCATCATGACGCCAGCCAAGAGCGCAAGATCGATCTACAGCGCTTCCATCACGCGATCGCCACCGCACTCAACGCGCGCCTTGCAAACGATCTGACTCCGCTCGTGCTCGCCACAGACACAACGCACCAGCCTGGACTCGTCGCGGAGCTCCGCGTGCCCGGATTGATCGAAGCCGCCGTGACAGCGAGCCCGGACTACTGGACGGAAGCCCAGCTCCACGAGCACGCCTGGCCTCATGTCGAGCGAGCACGGGCATCCCAAAGCAGCGCGGCACCCAGATCATGGGAGCGTGCGCGAAACGCGGGCAAGGGAATCGACCTTCTCGACGACATCGGAGCGGCGGCGGTGGCCGGTCGGATCCGCAGACTTTGGCTGGATGGCGATCGGACTCTCCCCGGGAGCGTGGACCCGGCGACCGGCCAGATCCAGCCCGGTGACCCAGAGCAGGATGTCCTCGAGGCGCTCGCCGAGATCGTACTCTGCCGCGCAGGCGAGGTCCGAATCCTAAGCCGCGGCGCACTGCCCTCGGCCACTGGAGCCGCCGCCGAGCTGCGCTAGAGCGCTGACGCCTCGGAAGAGCAAGCCTGGGCCGCGCGCGCTCCAGCGCTCAACCCTCGAACGCGATACCGCGCCGCAAGAGCGGGGCGAGTCGCCCCGCCCGACTCACCCCGCCGCGACACGCGGGGAATCCCGCGCTAGATGCCCGCGGCGATATCCAGCTTCGTGCGCGAGGCTCGCCCGCGACTCCGTCCGCGGCGCGGTCTCCCCTTCTCAATCGCCCGCTCGACCCGATGGAGCCAACGCACGGCATCGCGCCGAGCCCGTTCGGTGAGGTGCCGCCAGCGCTGCTCGCCCTTGGCCTCGAGTCGGCCGAGCTCTTCGCTCGCGCGACGCAACAGTCGCGCCGCCTCCCTGCGCGTGCGCGCCTCCGCGACTTCCACCTGTCGCTCAAGGCGTGCAAGTCCGGGCCGGAGCCGCCGGGTGAACTGTCGCAGCGTCGGCTGAAGCTCGTCCGAAATTCGCCCGAGCGCGGCTTTCGCGCCGCGCACGGGGGCGATCCGACGTCGGTTGGTTTTGCGAGTGGTTGCGCGTGTTGCCTTGGCCATCATTCTCTCCTTGGGGGTTTTGACCATCTTCACTTATACACCGATGGATGCACCCCAGACTGCTCCTCCGGTATATACACCGAAGTATGTAATCCGGACAGCCCCTCGAGCTGCTCCGCGATCTCCTCAAGTCGCCACCTCGGTGCCGGAAGCACACCCACCTCGCGGCCGAGCCACGACGGCGTGTAGATCTGGACGGCTTGGGGGCGCAGTTCGCTGACGAGATCCACCCATTCTTGAACCGAATCGGCGTCTGTGTTCTCGATCTCACCCTCGATGAAGCAGGATTGGATCGTCATGTCGCGCAACAGCGGTAGGCCTGCGATCACGGCTCCGAGCGGATGACTTGCGTCGGGCCGACATACCCGCGCGGCCCCCGCATCCAGCTTCACGATCCTCTCGTCGAGAAGATCGAGTGCGCGTCGCACATCTTCGTGACACACCGTGCTGCCATTCGTCACGATGCGTACCGGCACTCCCGGCCGGGCGTGCCGCGCAGCCGAAAGCACCTCGGCCACGAGCGAGCCAAAACGCGGATGGAGGGTCGGCTCGCCATGACCTGAGAGAGTGATGGAATCGAGCGGACCCGCCTCGGGCAGCGCATTCGCGAGGGCAGAACCGACCTCACCGGGGGAAGGCCAGCGGGTGCCCCGCCGCCCCGAAGGGAGGTGCTGGAACGTGCAGTACACGCAGTCAAAGGTGCACACCCGGTACGGAGGAGGTAGCGGATCCACGCCGAGGGAGCGCCCAAGCTGCGGCGACCAGACAGGTCCGTAGACAATTCCTTTCACCTGCGAAGAAGCCATCGCTCGCTCCGACTCGGCCGAAACCGGTCTTCAAGCTCGGTGACTGCAAGCGGCGTACCGCCACGTCGAGACTGGACAGGAGCCCGCGCGTCGCACCCTGTGGCGAGAGGTCCCAGCGGTAGGCCCGTTCTGTGGCGCAAAGCGCGAGAGAAGGATGGAAAGCGCGGCACATCTCTTGCTCCTTTACCCAAAGAGGAGGCGCAGGATATGAAAGCCCTCGTGAAAACTTGGATGACGGAAAACCCCGTATCGATCGATCCCAGCGCATCGGCGCTGGCGGCTCTCGAATCCATGGTCGAGCGGGGAATCCGACACCTGCCCGTCGTGGAGGCGGGGCGCGTCGTCGGGGTGATCTCCATGAACGACCTGCGCGCCGCATTGCCTGTCCCCGTGAATCTGCGCTCAGGAGTAGGGCTGGGAGACCGTGAGCTCGTCCGCGGCTACGTCGTGGGGGAGCTCATGACCCACTTTCCCGAGGTGGCTCACCCGGAGAGCTCCCTCGAAGATGCCGCGCAATGCATGGCGGAGCGGCGCATTGGCTGTCTTCCCGTGGTAGACCGGCGGCACCGGATCGTGGGGATGCTTTCGAGCACGGACGCCTTGCGCGCACTCGCGAATTCGCTTTGGGCCAAGCGGGCCCGCGAGGACGAGACGCGAGAGGACGCGCTCACTGGCTTTCTGGCGGAGCTCAAGGATGAGCGTACCCGGATCGACCGCCAACTCGAGTCCTCCGTGCGCAGCGAGCGAGAGCTTGCCGTGCGCGTGCGAGAGGACGGGATTGACGAAGAGGAACGCAGCGAAGAGGAGTACGAGATCGGCCTCACGGATCGCTTGCGAGAGCTCGCAGCGCGCCGGCTCTCGGCAATCGATCGCGCGCTGGAGCACGCGGCGGAAGGTGTGCTCACGGTCTGCGACGACTGCGGGGCTGACATCCCATTCGCCCGCCTGCGCGCCCTCCCGGGAACGACCTCCTGCCTGTCCTGCGCGCAAGACAAGGAGAATCGATCCTAGAACGCGTGGCACTGCCAGCGCGATCGCGGGATCGTTCCATCCCACGGTTCCACTCCAGGCGCGGGATCACACGGCTGTTGACCGTGGTCGTTTGTGGAGGGAACGGCGCTAGGTGCCGGGTCGCGGTAGGTTTTGCGCGTGCCCCCCGACAGATGGCAGGGCGCGCACCGCACTGCCAATGGGAGAGCGAATCGATGAGACTGAGACGTCGCTTCTGGTACGCAGCGCGGATCGGTGCGTGGGCCTCGTTGTGCATTGTCCTACAAGCCGCGGCGGAACAGGCTCCGCCGACTCCCGCCCAGCCCTCGTGCGTGCAGGGGCGCGATCTCATGACGCCCGCCGAGGTCGCCGAGCACCGCGAAAAGATGCGGAGCCTGCAAAGCGACGCCGAGCGGGCGGCCTACCGTCGGGCGAACCACGAAGACATGATGAAGCGAGCAGCGGCGCGGGGCACTGTGCTGTGCGACGAACGCGGGGCTGGGCCCACAACGGGCAGTGGTGTCCCCTCCCCGGCCAACGAGGCTCCGCCTCCGTCGAAGTAGTGAGGCAGCGATCGGGTGGTTGCAGGGAGCCCGCAAGGCAGCGCCCCGGCGCCGGCCGACCCAGCCGCACTGGCCGCCATACCGGACCTGGGACGGAAAAACGCGATGGACTTGATCCTCATACGAGGGTTCGCAGCGTTCCAGTACATCGATCCAGAGGTGTACCTGCGGAGGCTGCGCAGCCCTGAGATCGAGATCGTGCATTCCGATCTTCCAGCGAACGTCCGCCATCTACGAACTCACGAGCTAAAGGCGACGCGCAGCGGCGGAGCGCTGCGATTCTCGCCCATGGGATGGAGCAGGTTAGCGGGGCTTCGGCGTGGTTGCGGTAGGGCTCATCGGAGCCGGGACGGCCCTTCTCGTCTGGAACCCGCACTTTAATCCCGCCTGGTTTGTCCTAGCCAATGGAGTCGGTTTCGCGGCACAGCGCTGGGTATCGTCGAAGCTTCTGATGATTGCGGCCGTGGGGCTGTTCGCCATGGCTGGGGCTGACAGGCTCATCTGGTCAGCGATAGGGCTCGCGTTGAGCGCGTGGTGGGAGAGAAACCAACGGGAACAGGCGACAAGATGAAGCCCGTGGCCTCGAGCGTTCTCACCAACGAGGCGCGAGCACGGACCTCGCGAATGGACCGTGACGAAGTGGAGCGCAGGTGGAATCCTTTCTCAAGACGTCGCGCTGGCCTGCTGGACTGATCGTTCGCGCCATCCGTCTGGACGCGATAGAGACCGACTTCGTGGCGATCAACGAGTTCCTTGACGACGCTTGTACTCGGGCGCAAGCCGAGGTTCGCGAATTCATGGAATCCTTGGACGAGCAGGTCGGGTATGCAATGGAGGCTGTTTCAGGCGACTAGCGAGGAGGCGCCTGGAACGATCCCCACAACCAGATTCCGTGATGCGAACGGACTTCTCTCGCGTCGCACGAGCACTGCGGGAGGCGGAAGGCCTGGCGTGAGCATGGCCGCTGAAGGGCGCACGATCGTCTGTGGCTTTCGCGTGAAGAAGCAGCGCACGTACCCATCGGCCGAGAGAGCGGCTCGCGGCGACGTAGTGCATACTGAGAGATCGTTCCGAGAAAAGGTATAGCCATGCTGCGCCACCCCGACCCCGAGGAGTCGTCGCTCAGGGAAGAGGAACCAGCGAGACATCCGCGAATCAGGGCAGATCCTTGCCTCCTGCCGCAACGAGGCGGCGGCTCGGTCATGCGGACCGTCTGGCTGCTAGCGGCGGCTCTCGTAGTCGGTTTCGCACTGCTGTGGGACCTCGGTGGCTACCCGCTGATCCAGCCCGATGAGGGGAGAAACGCGGAAGTCGCTCGGGAAATGAAGAGTACCGGTGCGTGGCTCGTGCCGACGCTGAACGGCATACCATACCTCGATAAACCTGCCCTGTATTTCAAGGTTGTCGCCCTCTCTCTAGATCTGTTTGGCGAGTCAGAGTTCGCCGTCCGGCTCCCATCGGCGCTCTTCTCGATCGGGACCCTTGCTCTCGTTTTTTGGTTCTGCCGACGGGAATCCGGGCGGCTGCGCGGCGTGATCGCTGTGATTGTGATCTCTACGAGCGCGCTCTTCGTCGCCTACGCACGGACCACGATCTTTGACAGTGCGCTCACGTTCTTCATGACCGCCTCCATCCTTGCGGGCTATCGCGCCGAGAACTCCAAGGAAGAGGATCGCCCTCGCTGGTACGCGTTCTCCACTGCGGGAGCCGCCGCGGCGACCCTCACGAAGGGCCCCGTAGGCTTGATTATCCCTAGCCTCGTCCTCATCACCTTCCACCTCTGGGCAGGCCAGCGCGAGGCGATCCGCAGGATCGGCTCGGGGCACAATGCCATTGTCTTCTCCGCGCTGGTCGTACCCTGGTTCGCCGCGGTCTGCTATCTCCATCCGGACTTTCCGTATTATGCCGTCGTCCACGAGTCAATCCTCCGTTACACGACCAACAGTTTCTACCGCGCTCAGGGCTGGTACTTCTTCATCGTGGTCCTGCTGAGCGGTTTCCTGCCGTGGAGCATCGTCCTGATTGAGGCGACGTTCTGGGCCTGGGCGCGTCGGGCGCGCCTTTCGCAGGTAGATCGCCTCTGGTTCTCCTGGCTGCTCGTCGTGCTCGTCTTCTTCTCCCTTTCTCATTCCAAACAGGCCGGCTATATCCTAAGTGCGGCCGTACCAGTCGGAGCTCTCGTTGCCAAGTGGTTCGACCCCGCGGACGAGGACGCGGACTCGGAGGCCGGGGCGGCGGTCGTTCGACGCAGTTCCATCGCACTCGCCGCTGTGGCGGCGACGCTGGCCGTCGCGCTGTTGGCGATCGGATGGCTTCGTGGGACGCGCGACTGGGTCGGGAAGCTGATCCCCGCGCTGCTGCCGGAGCTGGCGCCTCGCCTCTCGATCGTAGAGCTGGGCCTCTGTCTCGTCGTGATCCTGGTGGTCATCGCATTGCGGAGTCAGAGCCGCCGCCTCGCCCTCGCGGCGTTCGTCGCCTCGCCGCTCCTGCTCGCCATGTTGTGGTTCGGGCCCTGGTCCCGCATCGCTGAGGAGCGGTCGTCGCGGGAGCTCGCAGTCGCCGTTCGTGCGCTCGCCGGCGAGGCCGACGTGGCCTGTGTCTGGTGCTTCCCTACTGCGCTGCCCTTTTACCTCGGTCGGACGATCACTGTGGTGAGCGAGAGGGGAGGCGAGCTCACCAGCAACTACGTCTTGTATTTCCTCGAACAGGGCCACGAGTGGCCGGCGAACCTCATCCGCGACGGCGACGCTGAGAGTTGGCTCTCGAGCCGGAGAAGGCCGGTCTTCTTGCTCGCACCAGCGCGACATGGAGGCGAAACTAGACTTCGAGCCTTGGTCCAAGCGCGCGGAGTGCAGGTTCAAGAGGTCATTCCGGGGTTCGTAGGTTCACTGATTCGTGCCGGACCGAATTCGTGAGAGGCGGAGCCGGCCGCGTCACTTCCGCGGGGCCGCTCCGAGGCACGCGTCCTCCGTCTTCCTCTCGCCCGCTGTGGCCATGAAGACCACCAGCGTCGCGATTGCGAAGCCGAGGAAGCTCCCCATTACCGCGCAGTAGGGATAGTGCGCAGCAACATACACGCGCGAGAGGGCATGGAGTGCCGCCCACGAGAAGAGGATCACCTTGAGACTCGGTCGGCGCACCACCCAAATGAACGGGGTCAGCATTGCGAAGAGCGCTGCTGCATGACCCGACACGTAGGAAGTTCCGTGGCGCACGTATTCATCCTCGACGATGTGCAGCGCTGCGTTCCACGCGGCGTTGGGTTTCGCTAATGGCCGGGGCCGCTGGACGACGAGCGGTCCCAGGAAGTGCATCGAAATCTCCACAAGGACGATCGAGACCACCGCTAGCCAGAACGCGCGGCGAAGCCTCGCCTGGGTCTCTCCAGGGAGGCGCGAGTAGGTACCGCCCGCCCACCACAGCCCCGCGATCACGAGGAGCGAGGCGATGAGGGGCGCCGCGCGGTGCGTGTAGGTGGGAATCAGCCATGCCGCGAGCACCACGGCAATCACGCATCCCAGGACTCGAAGCGAGATCTCGAGGGTTCGAGCAGACACCCAACCGCGCACCAGAGCCTCGGCCCCGAGTCCCCAGAGGGAGAGGACCGTGGCGACGTAGGGGACGGAGAAGTCCGTCACCAGGATCATGAACGCGTCGAGGCCCGGTATGCGCGAGCTCCCATTCACAGCGAGGAGGAGAGTGCGGTCGATCCCATCGTGGAACTCGAACGACCCCGCCCACACGAGCAAACAGATGAGCACGGTGCCTAGCCCGATTTCAAAAGTCGACTTCACGGCGTCTGCACGCTAGAGGGGCAATATGAAGAACCGAGGAGGGTCCACTCCTATCCCGCTTTGCGTATGTAGATCCCTCGGGTTGGGGGGGCGGCTTAATTGAGCTCCAACCCCTCCTGGTAGACCGTCGGCCTCGACCTCCCGACCTACCATGCGCCGGGTGGCCATGGACAATTTCCGCCACCATCTTAGCTTTGACCAGCTCTTCTTCTCCCTCTGCTTCATTGCTTCGCTGGCGTCCGTGGTACGGGGTCTGCTTATTCCCATTACTGATCCCCACGAGTGGGGGTTTGGCGCAGGATTAATCTTGTTCTTCGGGGTTTCGCCGCCGTGTCTTGGTGGATGCTGGCAGTTTCAAGATCCAATCCTACCCGGCCGAATATGGCGATCCTAGGTACTGGGCGGGGTGCCCTCACGCAGTTTAGGGATAAGAGAGTGACACTCTAAAGTGAATCACTACGGTAATCCACGCATCGGCGGGAGAAATCTCGTGAACTTAGATGCGCTGCTCCGACGACCTAGCCGGAAGCCGGGCGGGCTTCGTGGACTCGATGAAGTCCAGGAGCACCGCAATGAAGCGCTCCGGGGCCTCGCAGTGAGGGTAATGACCCACCCCTTCAAAGATCACGAGGCGGCTGCCGGGGATGGCTTCGTGCGCCGTGACCGCGTGGCTCACTGGAATGAAAGGATCTCGGGCGCCCCACACAATCAACGTCGGAAGCTGCCCGGCGTGATGTAGCCGGCCGAGGGCGCTCAGCGCCTGTCCGCCCAGGTCAATCACGTCGCGCAGGCTGCGAAAGAACGCACGGCGATTATCCGCATCCGCGAGCGACGCGTAGCTGCGCCAGATCTCTTGGCTCGCCGGGGTGGACGGCACGCCCGCGCGGCGGAACCAGCTCGCTACCCGATTGCCCGCGTCTCTCAGCCGCGGTGTGCAGAACAGCGGAAAAACCGCCCCGAATCCGGGCACGGTCAGCATCCGGAGGTAGAACGTGACCTCCCGGCCCAGTCCACCGCTGTCTACCAGGACTAGGCGCTCGCAACGCTCCGGGAACTGATAGGCAAACTGCATAGCTACGCCGCCCCCGAGCGACTGGCCGATGACAGTGGCCCGGCCATGCCCGAGAACATCCATGAGGTCGCGCAGGGTGTTGACGTGAGCGCCGAGCGAGTACTCGCCGCGGGGCTTGTCGGACTGGCCCTGCCCGAGGAGGTCGGGGGCAAGGACCGTGAAGTACCGGGCCAGCGCGGGCATGACGTACCTCCACGTCTCCGAGCTGCCGGCCAGGCCGTGCACGAGGAGGAGGACCGGTCCCTCGCCTGCGGTCCGATAGACGATCCGGTCGGCGTCGAGAGTGATCGCGCGCGGCTCGATCTGCAACCACTCCGACGTGAACGAGCTCATCGTCAGTCGAGGATGACGCATAGACGATGGGTCGCGCCATAGTCCACGGGACGAAGTCGCAGCGATCCATCAGCGTCGAAGAACAACGCTAGAGCGCGTACACTCGTGACGGCGCGGAGAGAGGCGGTGCGGCGCTGACGGATATGCAACAGCTCCTAGGCCACACGTCGACGCAGAACACGGCGCGATACGTTCACGACCAGGGCGCGGCGCTGGTACCGCTCATGCGGCCAGAAAAGTGAGATTTTTTCGCCAGCTTGTCGCTGGACCATACTTGCGGGACTGCTCTCAGATGAAATACGTGGGCACACCTGAGCGGAATCGCGGGCTTACAGGCGTTGTACGTGTCGCTGGCTTGTCGCTGACAGCAGCAGGCGCAGACAGCTCCTCCATGGCGGGAATAGAGCACGCGCCATCGAGAGTCGGCCACACATAAAGGCAAATTCGGGGGTGTCCTCATGCCGAGAATTCGCACCGTCTGCGTCCGGGGGTTCAAATCGCGGGGGCGCTATGCCTCAGTCTTCGGAATCCGAAGCGTTCGACTGCGC
>Ga0074046_10001686_pt1 | contig 19662 bp, 13 predicted proteins | sample BogForMeECP23OM3_FD_94441 | JGI IMG/M metagenome (GOLD analysis project Ga0074046, IMG submission 94441) | Bog forest soil microbial communities from Calvert Island, British Columbia, Canada - Bog Forest MetaG ECP23OM3 | ecosystem: Environmental > Terrestrial > Soil > Wetlands ... | reverse complement strand
GCCCGCAAAGCAACGAATGACGGGCTCATCGATGCGCCTGATCTCGGTTGCGATCGGATACGCTCCGTCGACCTCGACGGCGCAATTGAGTACCGTGCCGCCCCAGTCAAAACAAAAGGGCGGCGTGTCGGACCAGCCGCCGCCGAGATCGATGCGCGGCGGTGCGGAGACCTGGACACGTTCGAATTGCCACGGCGACGGCGCACGTTCGGCGTCGGCGGTCGAGCCTGCGCGCACCGCATCCTGAATGCAGGTGAAGGCATCCGCCTCGGCTGAAGCCGCCTCCGCTTCGCGCCCCGCGCGGCCCAGCATGCGCGCGGCCTGCATCAGATGGCTGGCGGCAAGCGTGAAGTGCTCGGCCGAGCCGGTACGCAATTCATCGGCATACGCACGCAGAGCGCGACCGGCAGCCGCTGCAGGACCCAGGCCGGGCAGATTCGCCAGCAGCGGGCGCAGATCCGATCCCGCCTTGGCCAGATCCACTGCCGTCTCCTGCCAAATGCCCTGCAAGCGGTGATTGCGCGCGTCGGCCAGCGCTTTTCCGTCGGCGCAGCGTGCGCTCTCGGCCAGGGATGTGCGGGTTCGCTGCCTCCACTGCTCGGCGCCGAAGCTGCCCGCGTATCCCATCATCCAGCGCGCACACGCCCAGGCTTCGTCAGGTGTAGTCACGGGAAAAAGCGCGGCGCTCCACAAGTTGTGCGGCTCGTCCGCCTTCCAGATCTCCTCGCTGCGCAGCCCAAGTCTTTCGAGGGTCTCCGCCATCGGCCGGTTGAACCAGGTGGCATATTCGAATAGCTGCTTGGGGTCGTCTTCGACGCCATAGGCGCGAATCACCCAGCCCGCGCCGCAATCCCCGTCCACCGGAAGCTGGTGGACGACAGTATCTTCAGGAACTTCAATCGATCCGGACAGACCGATGAGCCCGTGCAGAATCGAGCCGCGGCTGGCGTAGACCGGCCCTTCAAGATCGCATTCCAGAACCACGGCCTCGTGTCCAACCTTGCACTCGCGCGCAACGGTGCTGTCGAGGATTCCTCCCGACACCGCTGCCAGCGCGCGGAAAGAACGCGTGGTGCCTGCGTGAACAAACTCGCCGTCGACCACCGAGCAATGAAACTCCACAGGCTGCTCGGCGCTGCGCAAAATTCTTTCAAGCTCGCGCCAGAAGAGTCCCACCCCCGCCTCCGGCCTCCACTGGCCCGTGAGCATCCGCGTCATCTGGTCGTAAACATCGACAGCCGGCAGGCTCTTGAATCCAGCCAGCTCCGTCAGCGAAGCAGTCAGGCCGGCATCAAAGCGTAACAGCCCGATGTCGACGGCCACGCGGCCACCGTCGAGCAAGCCTCCTGCGGCTTTCACCTCTGCGGGCGATGGTTTTTGCAGGAAGGTATACACCTGATCGCCGGCGCCCACCGCGTACACGCCGTGATGCACGGCCTGCTCCATTTCAAGCCGCATGGCAACGCCGGTAACGCCGGGCCGGTCCCATTGCACCTGGCCGGCGTCGAAGCGCAGCACCACGTCGCCTGAAGCCACCAGGAGTCCGCTGCGCATTTTCTCTGCCCACGCTGACGATAGCGACATGGTTTCATCGAAAACCGTGGTGGTAGCGCGCGGTTGCGTGCGTGAAGGCAGGATGCCGAACAGCTTGCCGCCCGGAGAATACTGCGGCAGCCTTCGCGAATCGCCGCCGGAATGCACAAGGAGCGCGCGGTGTTCGCTCCACCACGTGCGGTCTTTGCCCAGAATGCCCAGCGCATTGATAGTCGCGCCGCCGCTGCCCACTCTTTGGCCGCCGGGATCGGGTACCACAAGAAATTTCGTCTCTCCGGGCAACAGTCCCGATAAGTTCCGCCGCTGAATCTCCTCGCGGTAAAGCTCCGCTTGCCGCTCCGACGAGGCCGTAATGACTACAACGTCCCAGAAACTCACCGAACTCGCTCCCCCAAAGGCGTGAAGACGCCTGCCTTCATCTCCAGCGCAGGCCTCGTAACCAGCGGTAGACGTTGCGCTTGCTATCCGCATCCCTCAACGGCGAAAGTAGTCAAAGGATGGCAAAAGCACTTCGTTCAACGCGCGTGTTGACACCGGATGGCATCGCACCCGCCGCAGTGATTGTAGACCACGAGCGGATCACCGCGCTGTGCGGCTGGAATGAAGCGCCTGCAGACGCAGAACTCTTCGATTTCGGTGATCTTGCGCTGCTTCCGGGCCTGGTGGATTCGCACGTACACATCAACGAGCCCGGCCGTACGGAGTGGGAAGGATTTGAGACCGCGACGCAAGCCGCGGCCGCGGGCGGTGTGACCACGCTGGTCGATATGCCGCTCAACTGCGTCCCGGAAACCATCGATGTGCCGGCGCTCGAGGCCAAGCGCGCTGCGGCGCAAGGCAAAGCGTGGGTGGATTGGGCTGCGTGGGGCGGCGTGGTCCGTGGTAACGCCGAAGCGCTGCCTTCGCTGGCGCGCGCGGGCGTTCCCGGATTCAAATGCTTTCTCATTCACTCTGGAATCGACGGCTTTGCATGGGTGGATGAAACCGACCTGCGGGCGGCGCTCAAGAAGTTGCGCGGCACGGGACTGCCTTTGCTGGCACACGCTGAAGTGGCCGGCCCGGTGGGTGCGGCGACTCAGGCGCTGAACAGAATGAGTGCGGACTGGCGCAAGTATTCCACCTATCTGCGTTCTCGTCCCGACGAAGCCGAGATGGAGGCCATTGCACTGCTCATCCGCCTCGCCGAAGAGTTCCAGACCCCCATTCACATCGTGCATCTCTCGAGCGCGCAGGCGCTGCCGCTGCTCAGAGGTGCGCGCGAGCGCGGCGTGCCCGTCACTGTAGAAACCTGCGCACACTATCTCTGGTTCGACGCAGCGGAGATTCCCGACGGCGCCACCCAGTTCAAATGCGCACCGCCGATTCGCGACGCCGGAAATCGCGAGACCTTGTGGACTGCGCTCAAAGAAGGACTGATTGAAATGGTGATCACCGACCACTCTCCTTGCCTGCCGGAGATGAAGTGCCGGCAGCCTAAAGGCGAAATTGCCCGGTGGGATCAGTCGTGGGGCGGCATCGCGAGCCTTGGGCTGGCTTTGCCCGTGTTGTGGACCGGGATGAATCGGCGCGGCATCGGGCTGGAGCGGATCGGAGAGTGGATGGCAGCTGCGCCTGCCAGGCTGGCAGGGATGAGCGGGCGCAAGGGTGTGATTGCAGTTGGCGCCGACGCGGACTTTGCCGTCTTCGATCCCGACGCCAGGTGGACCGTCGCGCCTTCCGACCTGCGCTTTCGGCATAAAATCTCACCGTACCTCGACGCAAAACTGCATGGCCGCTTACGCGAAACCTGGCTGCGCGGCGCGCCCGTCTTTCGCGCCGAAGCGCCCGTTGGCGAGGCGCGCGGCAAAGAGCAGGTGCGCTCATGAGCGCCCGCGCAATGCCAGAGCGCGCCCGGCGCGCCATTGCCGAATGTCGCCGTATCGCCGTTATGAGCGAGGAGCCGAATCGCACCACGCGCAGGTTTCTGACGCCGCCTATGCGCGAAGTGCATGCATTGTTGCGCGAGCGCGTGGTAGCCCTTGGCATGACGGTGAGCGTGGACGCAGCCGGCAATTTACGCGGCCTTTGGCAACCTCCGGGAGCGCGAGCCAGGCGTTTGATCATCGGCTCGCACATCGACACCGTGCCCAATGCCGGCGCCTTCGATGGCATTCTCGGCGTCACCCTTGCGCTCGAATGCGCAGAGATCGCGCAGGAACTCAAGCTGCCGCTACCCATCGAAATCATTGCCTTCAGCGAAGAGGAAGGCGTGCGCTTTGGCGTGCCGTTCATCGGCAGCCGCGCGGCAGCCGGGCGATTCGACCCTTCCCTCCTCAAGCTGAAAGATGCCGGCGGCGTCACGCTCGAGGACGCGATCCGCGCCTTCGGGCTCGATCCCGGAGAGATCGAAAAGGCTGCAATCGACGCGGACGCGTTGGGCTTCTTAGAGATTCACATCGAACAGGGCCCGGCTCTTGAGGCAGAGGGATTGCAAGTTGCCGCCGTGACTGCCATCGTGGGCCAAACACGGCACACTCTCACGTGGACAGGACACGCCAATCATGCCGGTACCACGCTGATGCATCTGCGCCGCGACGCGCTGGCCGGCGCGGCGGAGTGGATTGTCGCGGTGGAATCTCTCGCGCAGCGCATGGATGGGCTGGTCGCCACGGTGGGCCATGTGGATGTGGAGCCGAATGCAGGCAACGTGATCGCAGGCGCGGTACGTGTGAGCCTCGACGTTCGCCATGCCGACGATGCCGCGCACAAGTCCGCCGTGGAGGCCCTGCTTACGCAGGCCGAAGCCATCGCCCATCGGCGCAACCTGGCTTTGCAATGCGCACGCCGGATGGACCAACCGGCCGTGCCCATGGACGAACGTCTCACCGCGTTTCTTGCCGAAGCCATCGAGGCGACAGGGTTGCCCCTGAAACGCATGTCAAGCGGCGCTGGTCACGACGCCATGGTAATGGCCGCGTGCGTGCCCACGGCCATGCTCTTTCTGCGCAGCCCCGGCGGCCTCAGCCACCATCCCGATGAAGCCGTGCTCGAAGAGGACGTTGCGGCTGCTCTGGGGGTGTGTCGCAATTTTCTGCAGCGGCTGGCCGCCGAGGTCGGATAGAATCGAGCAACGGATTTTGCTGAATTACACTCTTCCGATTTCCCTTTGAAGAGGTCGCACGTGCATCATTTGGGATTGACGCGCAGCAGCCTGAAAGCTGACCATCTGCTGCAGACTCCAAACACATTTGTTCGTTCGCCTTTGCCGGGCGCTGAGGGCGTGGAGTTCATCATTCACGCGACGCCGCAACTGGGCGCGCGCTTTACGCAGATGACGGCGGAGTTTGTCGCCGGGGGATCGCTCGGCCCCGCGCCCGCGCAGCGCTTCCTCTACGTTCTCGACGGCAAGGTTGAGCTCAAAGCCGGCGGGAAGCGTCATGTCCTCAAGCCGGGCGGCTATGCGTACCTGCCGCACGGGGCTCCGCACGCGGTGCGCGCGCCGGGTATCGCGCGTGTTGCAGTCATCGAGAAGCCCTACGAATCATTGCATGGAGCAGCCGTTCCAGAGATTGTGGTCGGAGAAGAAGGCGACGTAGGTCCTGTCGCGCTCATGGGCGACCCCGCGCTGCGCGTGCGTGCGCTCATGCCCGACGGCCCGTCCTACGACTTTGCCGTGAACACCATGACCTACGATCCCGGCGCGGCGCTCAGCATGGTGGAAGTTCACGTGATGGAGCACGGCCTGCTGATGCTCGAGGGCGGCGGCATTTACCGCCTCGGCGACTCCTGGTATCCGGTGCAGGCCGGCGACTTTATCTGGATGCGCGCCTATTGCCCGCAGTGGTTTGGCGCGTTAGGCAAAAAGCCGGCGAAATATCTGATCTACAAAGATTGGCGACGGCACCCGCTGGGAGAGCGCGCATGACGATGGAGCGGCCCAATTTATCGATCGATGGCCTGATGGCCGAGCTGATGACGCTCGCGCAGATCTCCGAAGCCGAGCCGCCGGTGGTGACGCGCGTGGTCTTTGGCGAGGCGGACATACGCGCCCGCGCTTACGTGAAAGGACTGTGCGCGGAAGCAGGCCTCAGCATCACGCAGGATGCAATCGGCAACACCTTTGCACGCTGGGAAGGAAGCGATCCCGCGCTCGCGCCCGTCGGCACTGGCTCGCACATCGACGCTATTCCCAATGCCGGCCTCTATGACGGATGCGTCGGCGTGCTGGGCGGACTTGAAGCCATTCGCGTTCTCAAGAAACTCGGATTCAAGCCGCGCCGCTCAATCGAACTCATGATTTTTACGGCCGAGGAGCCCACGCGCTTCGGTATCGGCTGCCTCGGCAGCCGCATGATGGCCAACGTGCTCACTCCCAAGCAGGCGCTCGCCTTGCGCGACAAGGAAGGCCGGGGCCTCGAAGAATGGCGTGCGCAGGCCGGATTCGCCGGCCCGCTTCAATCGGTCGTTGTGCCCAACGGCCGCTTCCATCAATTTGTAGAGTTGCATATCGAGCAGGGACCCTACCTCGAGCAGGAAGGACTCGACGTGGGCCTGGTGACGCACATTGCTGCCCCAGCCAGCCAGCGCATTGTGATTGAAGGTGAAGGCGGCCATGCCGGCGGCAAATTGATGCCCGGCCGCAAGGATGCGCTCGCCGCCGCAGCGGAATTGATTCTGGCTCTGGAATCCGCGGCGAAATCGACAGGCGCCATCGATACCGTAGGCACCGTGGGCATTTGCGACGTCTTCCCTGGCGCTGTGAACAGCGTTCCTTCCCGTGTGCAGATTACCACCGACGTGCGCGACATCGACGGTGCGCGCCGCGACCGTGTTTTGGCGGCGCTGGCTGAGGCAGCCAGCGAAGTGAGCGCACGCCGCGGCGTGAAGATCACCACGGAATTGATCAACGCCGATCCACCGACCACGTGCGATCCGGCGATTTTGGCGGCCCTTGAAGAGGCCGCCGTCGCCGCCGGGAAAAAATATAAAAAGATGGTGGCGCGCGCCTACCATGATTCATCGTTTGTCTCGTGCATCGCGCCCGTAGCCATGTTATTTATTCCCTGCCGCGGCGGCGTGAGCCACCGACCCGACGAATACGCTTCTCCCGAGTGGATCGGAGGCGGCGTGCACGTGCTGTCGCGCACCCTGGCGCGATTGGCGGGATAGAACGCGCGCTTTCAAAACTTCGCTGCGCCGTTGTATGCTATCCCTCAACCCGTACGGCACTGTCGGCACCCATGAACACGCATGCGACAACCCGCATCGTTGGCGCCCCCGTTCCCCGAAAAGAGGGCGTGGACAAGCTGGTCGGCCGCGCCTGCTACGTCGACGACATGGAACGCGAGGGCATGTGGTACGGAGCCACAGTGCGCAGCACCATTCCGCGCGGACTCATCCGCTCCATCGCCTTCGACCGCCGCATCGACTGGAGCGAATTCACCGTCGTCACCGCTGCCGACATTGGCGGCGAAAACATCATTCAACTCATCGTTGCGGATCAGCCGTGTCTCGCCGACGGCAAGGTGAATCATTGTGAAGAGCCGATTCTTCTCCTCGCACATCCCGATCGGCACAAACTGCGCGAAGCTATTGGCGGCGTGAAGATCGAGTACGATCCGCTGCCGCCCGTCTTCAGTATTGAGGAGAGCGAGCGGCAGGACCAAGTCGTCTGGGGCGCGGACAATTTGCTCAAGAGTTTTCTGCTGGAAAAGGGCGATGTGGACTCCGCGTGGGCCGGCGCCGCGCATATTGTCGAAGGCGAGTACCGCACCGGCGCACAGGAACATCTCTATATCGAGAACCAGGGCGTCATCGCCGAGTACAGCGCCGAAGACGGAGTAACTGTGTGGGGCTCGCTGCAATGCCCTTACTACGTTTTTAAAGCATTGCGCGGTATCTTCGATCTGCCTGAGGACAAGGTGCGCGTGGTCCAGACGGAAACCGGAGGCGCGTTCGGCGGCAAGGAAGATTATCCGTCCGTTCTCGCCTGCCACGCGGCACTGCTTGCGAAGAAGAGCGGCCACCCGGTGAAAATGGTCTACGACCGCATGGAGGATCTAGCGGCCACCACCAAGCGCCATCCCGCGCGCGTGCGCCATCGCACCGCGCTCGACAAGGATGGCAAACTGCTGGCGATCGAAATCCATCTCGACACTGACGGCGGCGCCTACTCGACACTTTCGTCCACGGTGCTCTCGCGTGCCACGTTGCACTCCACCGGCCCGTATCTCTGCCCCAACGTGCGGGTACGCGCGTGTTCCTGGGCGACCAATCACGTCCCTTACGGTGCGTTTCGCGGCTTCGGGGCGCCACAAGCGGTCTTCGCGATGGAGCGGCACATGGACGAAATCGCCGCGGTCACCGGCATGGATCCAGTCGATTTGCGCCGAAAGAATTTTCTGCATGAGGGCGAAACAAACGCGACTGAACAATTGATGCGCGAACCCATCATCCTCGATAAGCTACTCGATCGCGCGTTGCAAGAGTGCGATTATTATTCCAAGCGTTTGCAATTTGCGCGTGAGAATACCAGGAATCCCGTCAAGCGCGGCATGGGAATCGCCGCGTTTTATCACGGCTCGGGGTTCACCGGCTCGGGCGAAGTGTATTTGAATTCGCTGGCCGGCGTGGATGTTACACCAGAGGGTAAAGTGCGAGTTCTGGTGTCAAACACCGAATTCGGTCAGGGAACGAACACGATTCTCACGCAGATTGCCTCCGAAGCGCTGGGCATCGAATACAGCGACGTAACCATGGCTGCGCCGGACACCGATATGGTTCCGAACAGCGGACCTACAGTGGCTTCGCGTACCTCGATGGTGGTAGGCCGTTTGATTGAACGCGCTTGCCAGCAGCTTATTTCCCTGTTGCGCGAGCAGGCTGGCCTCGGTGCGAAGCATACGCGCGAAGAATTCCTTGCCGCCTGTGAGCGCTATCGTGCCGCGCATGGCGAACTCTCGTCTATGTGCCGCTACGAAGCGCCGCCGGGAATTTACTGGGACGACCAGAAGTATCGCGGTGAGGCGTACGGCGCGTATGCCTGGGCGATTTACGTGGCACAGGTCGCCGTGGACACGGTGACTTACTCTGCCGAGGTGGAGGACTTCTGGGCCGTGCAGGAAGTGGGCCGGGTGCTCCATCCAGTGCTGGCCGCGGGACAAATTGAAGGCGGCATCGCGCAAGGCATCGGCTACGCGCTCTACGAAAAGGTCGTTCTCGATGGTGGCCGCATGACCAACAACCAGATGACGAACTACATCATGCCCACCGCGGAGGATGTGCCGCCCATTCATGTGTACTTCGAGCAGATTCCCTTCCGCTACGGAGGATTTGGCGCCAAAGGCCTCGGCGAATTGCCGCACGACGGGCCCGCACCCGCGATTCTGAATGCCATCCGCGACGCCACCGGCGTGAGTTTCAACTCCATTCCACTTCTTCCCGAGGATCTTTATGCGGGGCTCGCCGCGAGCCAGCCGGTGGAGGAGCCGGCCTTGCCATGAACGCCAACGGAAAGGCCCGGACGGACGCACACTGGCCGGCGATCCGCTTCACTGTCAATGGCGAAAACCGCACGGTAAATGTGCCACCCATGAAGCGGCTGCTCGACGTACTGCGCGAGGATTTGCATCTGACCGGGACGAAGGAGGGTTGCGGCGAGGGCGAGTGCGGTTCCTGCTCGGTGCGCATGAATGACGAGCTGGTGAACAGTTGCCTTGTGCCCGTGCTACAGGCCGCAAACGCCGAGATTCAAACTGTGGAAGGACTGGCGCTCGACGGAGAGCTAAATCCCTTGCAGGAAGCATTTCTCCAGAACGGCGGAGCGCAGTGCGGCATTTGTACGCCCGGCATGTTGATGGCCGCGGCGCAGCTTCTCGCGCACAGCCCGCATCCCAGCGAGGCGGAGATTCGCGAAGGCCTGGCAGGTAATTTGTGCCGCTGCACAGGATTCGTGCGCATCTTTGCGTCCGTCGCGGCCGCGGTCGGCGCGGCGGAATCGGAGCCGGCGAAAGAACCGGCGATGGAGCAGACGCACCATGCGCGGTAATGCGGAAATGCACGAGCTGGTTGCGCCCGGCAGTCTGGGCGCGGTGCTCGATCTGCTTGCCGCGGAGCCCGGCCAATGGACGCCGATTGCGGGCGGCACGGAATTGATGGTGGCGTTTTCCGCCGGGCGGTTGACCGCTGTTAAACTCGTCAACCTCTGGGGCATTCCCGATCTGCGCACCATCGAAGTGACGCCGCAGGGCATTGCCATTGGCGCGGCGGCCACGTTTCTCGATCTGCGCAAGCACGCCGGCCTCAACGCGGAGTTTCCGCTGCTCGCAAGAGCCGCAAGCTGGATCGGTTCAATTGCCAACCAGAGCCGCGCTACGCTGGGCGGAAATCTGGTGAACGGCTCACCAGCCGCGGATTCTTCGCCCGCGCTGCTGGCTTACGATGCTGAGGTTGAAACCATCTCCGTGCGCGGTCGGCGCAAGGTTCCCTACTCCGAGTTTCACACCAGCTACAAGCGCAATGTGCTCGCGGCGGATGAACTGCTCTACGCCATTCATCTGCCGAGGCGATTCGCGCGCCACCGGCAATACCTGCGCAAGGTGGGAACGCGGCGCGCCATGGCAATCGCCAAGGTGGCGATCGGAGCGACTGCGCTGTTCGAGCAAGGCATGATCCGCGAGATTCGGCTCGGAGCAGCAAGCCTCGCGCCCTATCCCGTGCGGCTTAAGCAAACCGAAGCCGCGCTGCTGGACAAGCCGCTCACGCGTGAAACCGTGCTGGCCGCACGGAGCGCACTGCTCGCCGAAGTGCAACCCATCGACGATATCCGCTCCACGGCTGAGTACCGGCGGCGCGTGGCCGTGAATCTGCTCGAAGAGTTTTTGCTCGAGCTGCGCCGGGAGGGACTGTGAATGCCACGCTAGCAGCCTGGAACGCGGCCAGCGAAACAGTGGCCCGCAATGCCATGCTGGCCTGCTGCGGAGCCAAACGGTGGGCCGATGCGATGGTGGCCCTGCGCCCCATCGCGAGTGTAGCTGCGCTGAGCGAAGGGGCAGACCGCATATGGAGCACGATGCAGGAGGCCGACTGGCTTGAGGCCTTTGCCTGCCATCCGCGAATTGGCGAACGTAAAATATCGATGCACGCAGGAGAGCAATCGTCCGCGTGGTCTCGAGATGAGCAAGCGCAGACGAGCTCGGCGAGCGATCACGTGCTGGACGAGATTGCCGCGGGAAATCGGAGATACGAAGAGTTATTCGGATTCACATACATCGTGTGCGCTACGGGCAAGAGCGCGGAGGAAATGCTGGCGATTCTGAAGCGGCGGCTGGAATCGACGCGCGAAGCCGAGTTACGTGAAGCCGCCGAGCAGCAGCGGCAAATCATGCAAATTCGTTTGGGAAAGTGGTTGGTCGAATGAGCGCAATCACAACGCATGTATTAGATACGGCCTTCGGCAAGCCCGCGGCGGGAATTGCCGTGCGCCTGGAGAAAAACGAAGGCGGCGGCTGGATTCAAGTTTCGCCGGATGGTGAACCGCCGGAGCGCGTGCACGATGCGCCGGGCAGTTGGGTTGAGATTGCCGCAAGCGTGACCGACGCAGATGGCCGCTGCCGCGATCTCGCGACCGATGCGCCGGCCGGCGATTACCGGCTCACTTTTGATACTGGCAGTTATCTCAAGCGCCTGGGCCGCAAGACTATTTACCCGGAGATATCCATAACCTTCACCTGCGACGGCAAAGGTCACTATCACTTACCGCTTCTGCTCAGCGACAACAGTTACACCACTTATCGAGGAAGCTAACCAATGGCCAGACTGGGTGAAAACCGCTACGGAAAATCCCGTGTGCGCTTGTCGCGCATTACACGCATGAACGATCGGCATGAGTTCAACGAATGGACCGTGCACGTGATACTGTACGGTGACTTCGAAACCAGTTATACGCAGGCCGATAACAGCAAAGTTCTGCCCACCGACACCATGAAAAACACGGTGTATTACGTGGCGCGCGGCTCGAAAGCGGAGACCATCGAGGCTTTTGCCTGCGAGTTAGGCGACTACTTCCTCTTGAACCAGCCGCAAGTCGCAAAGGTCAGCATCGAAGTCCAGGAAAAGGCCTGGCAGCGCATGATCGTCGACGGCGCGCCGGAAGCCACCACCTTCAAAATGGGTGGACCCGAGGCGCAGACGGTGCACGCCGAGCGCGAAAGAAGCGGCGCGTGGCGAGTGACCTCGGGCGTGGATGGATTGACGATTCTCAAAACGACGAGATCGGCATTCACGGGCTACATCAAGGACAAGCTGACCACGCTCAAGCCGACCACCGACCGCATCTTCGGCACGCGCGCCACGGTGACATGGGAGTACACGGCAGCGGCGCCGGATTATGCCGAGGTGCGCGCGCGGATTCTGGCTGCACTGCTGAAAGAGTTTGCGGGTCACGACAGCATGAGCGTGCAGCACACGCTCTTCGACATGGGGAAGGCCTCGCTGGCCGCTGCGCCGGAGATCGCGCGCATTCGCCTTTCCATGCCCAATCTGCACCATCTGCTAGCGGAGTTGAGCCCCTTCGGCCTCGACAATCCGAATCACATTTTCGTGCCCATCGACGAGCCGCATGGTACCATCGAGGCCACCATCGAGCGGTAATTTGCCCGGTAATTCAAACACAACCAGCAAAAGGCAAGAATGTGACCGGCACATCGACCACAAAAGGCCAGGTGCATGCGCAGAACGAGAGCTATGGGCTGCGCACGGGCGTGCTGGGCCCTGTAGAAACGCTGGCGCAGTCCGTCTCGGCCATGGCGCCCAGCACTTCGGCATCGCTCACCATTCCTCTGGTCTTTGCGCTGGCCGGCAACGCTACGTGGTTTGTCTATCTGCTGGCCACAGGCGCCATGCTGCTTGTGGGATTCTGCGTCAGCCGCTTTGCAAAGCTCTCTGCCTCGCCGGGATCGCTTTACAGCTACACGGCCGATACATTGCCTCCCGCATTTGGCGTCGCAGCCGCGTGGGGATTGCTGCTTGCCTATCTCGCCACGGGCGCATCGGTTGCCGGCGGAGCTCTTTACTACGCGACCGTACTCTGTCAGCAGTTTTTCCATGGGTCGCCGCCGGCCATCCCCACGCTTTTTGTGGTCTGCCTGGTTGCTGGCTTCATTGCCTATCGCGACGTCAAGCTGTCGGCAGAAGTTATGTTGTGGATTGAAGCTGCCTCGGTCGGCCTCATTATGATCGTGCTCATTCTCCTGCCCATCCACGTGGGACTGCAGATCGACACCAGCCAATTCCGGCTGCAAGGCGCTTCGTTCAAAGGACTGGGACCGGCACTCGTGCTCTCCATCTTTAGTTTTGCCGGCTTTGAAAGTGCCACAACGCTGGGCGGCGAGGCGCGCGAGCCTCTCAAGACCATTCCCCGCGCCGTGCTGCAATGCGCGCTGCTGGCCGGCGTCTTCTTCATGCTCTGCGCTTACTCTGAGGTGGTAGGCTTCCGCGGCGCATCCACAGCGCTCAGCGATACCACCAGCCCGCTGCACCTTCTCGCCGCGAAGGCAGGCGTTTCGCCGCTCGGGGTCGCCATCGACTGCGGCGCGTTCATCAGCATGTTTGCTTGCGTGCTCGCATGCTCCACAGCCGCCGCGCGCGTGCTCCTGCGCATGGCGCACGACGGACTTTTGCCCGTGGCGTTCGAGCGCACCAACCAGCGGCATAAAACTCCGGGAACTGCGATCACGCTTTCCACCGCGCTCATGTTCGTGGCCACGGCAGGTTTTGCTCTACGCGGCGCAACCGGTTCAACCATGTACGACCTGCTCGGCTCGCTTTCTGTTTTCGGCTTTCTCACTGCGTACGCGCTGGTGGCCGTGGCGCTTCCCTTCGCGCGGCACGCGCTCGGCAGGCATTCTCACGTGCTGGCCGCGGTCAGCGCCCTCACCGTCGCCATTGTTGTTCTGATCGCGATCTTCGACCTCAACTCGGCAGCCGACACGGTTCACGCCCGCATTCCTTATCTTTATCTCGTCTACATTGCCGTGGGGCTAGGCTGGTACAGAGTGCGGCGGGCGATGCGTGCAAATCGTTGACGTAATGTGGAAAACGTGTCCCCAATTGGGCGATTTACTGCAAATCTTTACATGAACTTTATACCGCAGACATTATCATGCCACTAACCCGCGCGGTGTCAGGTCCAACTCTTTGAACGGTCTCCGTTCGAAACCATAATTCTTGCAGTTTGGAAGTTGCACGCACTCTAACGCCGGATCTCACATTCACCTGCGTTTCTTTTTTGAAATCCCGGAGCTTCATACGGGAAATCTCTATTTCGAGGTCAGTCCTTTGAAGCATTCCATGCGCACGCCCTCTTTGTGTATCGCTGCTCTGCTGGTAGTCGTCGTGGCCGCGGTGTTCTCGACCAACCCCCTCAACGCCCAGCAAACTCTCGGCGGAATTACCGGCGAGGTGACCGACGCCTCGGGCGGCGTGATTCCCAACGTCACCGTTACGGTGATCGATGAGCAGACCTCGCTCACCCGCACCACCAAAACCAACGGCTCGGGCAGTTACAGCTTCGTTAACCTGCCCATCGGGGTTTACACGCTCACTTATACGGCCGATGGTTACCAGGCGCAAAAGACTCCGCACATCACGGTGCAGGCCGACCGCACGGCTACGTTGAACGCTTCTTTGAAGGTGGGCCAAGCCAGCACCACGGTGGAAGTTGAAGCGGCTCCGTTGATGAACGCCGTCGATACCACCAATGGCTACGTGATGGAGACCCAGCAGATCGACGCCGTGCCCTTGCCCACCGGCAGCTTCACTGGCCTCGCGATTCTTTCGCCCGGCGTGAATGCGGAGCTGCCCGGCGGTACCGGCGCCGACTCCGGCCTGGGCAACGCGCCGATCTGGGCCAACGGCCAGCGCGACACGTCCAATGCATTTCTCGTGAACGGCGTCGATGCCAGCAATCTCTTCAACGGCAAGAGCACCAGCGAGGTGGATTCATTCCGTGTCTCCAACAACACCGGCCAAGCCAACAATGCTGCCGGCGGCGTGGTGCCCAGTGCCTCATCGGTTTATCTATCGATCGGCAACGCCATCCCCACGCCGGCGCCTGAGACCATCGCCGAAGTGCGCGTCAACGCTTCGATGTATGACGCTCAGCAGGGCTCCAGCAGCGGCGCACACATCGACATGAGCACTAAGTCAGGCACCAACCAGTTACATGGCGGGGTCTACGCCCATCGCGGCACCAACTGGATCAACGCAGCCCCGTTCTTCTTCAAAAAGGACAACAATATTCCGGCAAACGATAAGAACCCGGAGTTACATCGCTACATCCTGGGCGGCGATTTCGGCGGGCCGATCATCAAGGACAAGCTCTTCGGCTTTGTCAGCTATCAGCACCTGCACATCTCTGACCAGGAAACCGGCGACGAACTTCTCGACGTGCCGCCGGGCCTGAGCGCAACCAGTCGCGGCGCAGGCAACATCGCCCTGGCAGCCGCAAATAACTGGACGAGCAACATCGGCTACACGGAGACGTATCAGGGTTTTGATCCGACCTACGGTGGAGCGTTCAATGGCTTCACTGCGAATGCAAACCCCGTCGCCCTGGCCCTTTTCACCGCGCCTTCGCTGCCGGGCGAGCCGGGAAACTATCTGATTCCGAGCGCCCTTCCCACCGCCAGCCCCAACGTCTATTCGCCCTATAATGCCTTCCTGCCCGGCACATCGCGTTTCACTTCCGATCAGGCGGTTGCGGACGTCGACTGGCATTTGAGCTCCAGGGACCAACTGGCGGCCAAGTATTACTACCAGCATGATCCCTCGAGTTCGCCTTACGCATACTCCAACGTGCCCGGATTCACTGGCCATATGGATAACGGCTCGCAATTGGGTTCGCTCAATAACGTGCAGATTATCGGATCGAGCCTGAGTATCTCCGAGACAGTCGGAGTTCTCCGCGAGAAAGTGTACGCCACCAACGATCAGCCCTGGGCGCCCGGCCAGAAAAACTCGCCGGCCTCAGCAATCACTTCCGCCTTCGGCAGTTACTTTTCCGGCTACACCATAAACGACGCCATCGGCGATCAGTTTGACTCGTCGACCGGCCCGCTCTATGGCCTGGTCGCTCCTTCGCTTGCCATCGGCCCGGACGCTGAATACCAGGCCGAAAACACCGGCATGTTTCAGAACCGCATCGAGCCCTCCGGCACGGCCATCTGGACCAAGGGACGTCATACGCTCAGCTTCGGCGGCACTTGGTCTTACACGCAGTTGAATTTGCGCGACCGGCGCACGGGTACGGGCAATGTGGCCTCGCCCGACTTTGTCTCCTTTCTCGATAACTGGGTAACACCTTACTCGACGCAGAACTTCACGGCCACAACCTACCTTGAGGGCAATGCCAATCGTTATCTCCGCGCCAACGAGACCGGCTTGTTCGCCCAGGATAAGTTCCAGGTAACCCCGACCCTGAGCATCACGGGCGGCATTCGCTACGACTGGAACGGCGGCTTGACGGAGAAAAACGGCAACCTTTTTAATTTCGATCCTTCGAAGTACAGTTACAGCGCCGCTTCTGACACCATTACAAGCTCCGGCTTCATCATCGCCGGCAACAATAAGAACGGAACCTCCGGCGTGAGCAAAACCACGCTCACCGGCCGCCAGTGGGGCATTGCGCCGCGCGTGGGCTTTGCGTGGCAACCTTCCAGTTTCCACTCCAAATTCGTGGTCCGCGGCGGCAGTGGCTTCTACTACGATCGCGGCGAGTTATTCACCTATCTCTCGCCGGGATATTCGGCGGGCGAGGTGGAAGGCGGCCCATACGGCATTGTGCAAACGCCTCCGTTCGTCACCCAGCAGCACTGCTCGTATTCGTCCTCTTACAATGCAGACAACCCGACATACCTTTACCTGAATTACATCCCAATCTGCGGCGGCGACTATTTCACGCCTCCTTCTCCCGGCTCCAACGATGGATACTCGCTCGCAACCCCATGGGGCACTGCACCGGGCGCCGCTCCTTCCAATCCCAAGGCCTCCGATATCAACTCCTATCTCCCCAACGCCAGGGAAATTATCGACGGCACAGTGGGAAGTACAAACGGTACTGCAACCAACCAAGGCGGCCAGCCCTTCATTCTCGGCGTTTACAATCGCGGCAATAAGCTGCCCTACAGCATCAATTTCACGCTGAATCTCCAGTACCAGCCGCGCAACGATCTGATGTGGGAGGTCGGCTACGTGGGGAATTTGGGCCGCCACCAGGTGATTCCCGTGCCCTTCAACCAAGCGCAGATCGCCACCCCCGGCAGCCCCACTCATCCCGGCGGAATAGCCACTCAGTCTTACAGCTACGGCTACACGGTGCTCGATCCGACGCAGGGATACTTTCCAATGTGCGTCAATCAGCCGGGCGCATCCATTTGCCAAAACGGCGCCATGCTGAACAATTACGAGGGCGGCAACGTGGATCTGCGCGTGCCCTACATTGGTTACTCATCCGAGTCCGAGTCCTACACCGCAGCCGGCATCGCGGCCTATCACGCACTCACCTCGCATCTCGAAAAGCGGCTCAGCCACGGCGTTCAGGCCGGAGTTTCGTATACCTTCTCACACGCCACCGACGAGCAGAGCGGCCTGGGCCTCTTCTTTAACGGCAACAATCCCACGAATTTGCGCAGCGCATACGGCTCGGCCGACTTCGACCGCACGCACGTGCTCAACTTCACCTACGGCTTTAATGAGCCCAAGCTCTTCTCGGCCGAGACACTGGCGGGCAAGGCGCTCAATAGCTGGGCGTTGCACGGTGTGGCCATCATTCAGAGCGGCCAGCCTTACAGCATCATCGACTACTCGGGCGCCGTGGGCAGCATTTTCTACAGCACCTTTAACGGCATCACCAACCCAATTGTGCCCTTGAACTATGCCGCCGGCTGCACGCGCAAGAATGCGATAACCGGCGCGAACGGCGCCTTCTACAATCCGATGAACCCGCAGGCCTCGCAATTGGCGCTTAAGTCAAGCTGCTTCACGCTCCCTCTGATTCCAGTTGGCACCATGGGAGTACCCAACGGCGATCCCTTCGAAACCAACTTCACCACCGGCCAGCGCAATATCTTCCGCCAGTCCTGGCAGCGGCGCGCCGATGCCTCGTTGACCAAGGACCTGCCCATCCACGACCAGTTCACCTTGCACTACAGCTTTGACATATACAACATCACCAACACCACGAGTTTCGACATTCCACAGAACAACGTGAACCAGAATCAGGCGTTCAATAATGTTCCCACGGCAGTCGGTCCCGGCGGGGTTGCGCAGGCGGGGCCGACCAATAACTGCCAAACCAACGCGGGCGGAGTCAACGATGGCTTTTATAACTGTCCTGCGGGTCTTGGCATCACCAAGCACGCCATCGGCAGCGCGCGCCAGGTTCAAATGTCGTTGCATCTGGACTTCTGATGCGCACAACTCGTCAACTCCCAAAGGGCGGCTCTGCTCAGAGCCGCCCTTTTCATTGCGCTTGTACGCCACTGCTGGTTGCCCCATCCTCGCGACGTCTTTGTTTTTGTCGCGAGGGTGGGACAGCGCTGCAGCCCCTACAATCTCTGTATGACCGCCGTCCCGTGGACCCTTCGCGCTCTTCGCCGCGCACTCGCCGACGGAACCACAAGCCCTCGAGAACTAGCTGAAGCGGCGCTCGCACGTTCCAACGGGAATGCGGGCCGCAACACGTACCTGTGGCAGGATGCCGCGTGGACACGCGCCGAAGCCGCCCGTGCCGAGGCGATGCCGCGTTCTATTGGCGGCCCGTTCGGCGATGGCCGCCCCGCACTGTGGGGCCTGCCCATCTCGGTGAAGGACTGCTTCGACCTCGCCGGTTCGCCGACCACGTGCGGCGTGCGTTTGTATCGCGATCTGAACGGCACGGCCACGCGCGACTCCTGGCTGGTGGAACAATTACGCGCAGCCGGCGCCGTGATCGTGGGCAAGACCCATCTACATCCGCTGGCCTATGGAATCACTGGAGAAAATCCGGAGTTTGGCGATTGCGTGCAGCCACGCGATTCCGGCGCGCTTACTGGCGGATCGTCGAGCGGCGCAGTCGCAAGCGTGCAGGAGGGTTCGGCAGTAGCCGCCATCGGCACCGATACCGGCGGCTCCGTGCGCGCTCCCGCGGCGCTCGGCGGACTGGCCGGCTATCGCGCCACCATCGGCCGCGGCAACTGGCGCGGCGGCGCGCACCTCTCCGTTAGCTTCGACACCATGGGCTGGCTCTTTCGCGACCTTGAAGATGCACCGCTGCTGGCTGCGCCCTATGCATCTGTCCAAGACCAAGAAAATATTCGCTTCACGCAGTTCGCTTTTCCCGGCGACAAATTTCTCCACGATTGCGAGCCGGAGGTGATGGAATGTTTTCGCCGCGTGATCGGCGAACTGCAGGCGCTGGGGCTCGAGGCCGCTTCCATCGATCCCGAATGGTGGCAGGACTCGGTTGATATTTTTGCGCCGCTGCAGGCTTCAGAAGCCGCTCTGGTTCACGCCGGCAACTTCGACAGCTGCGAGCCATCGATTCGCGACCGCCTGAAGTGGGGTGCGAACTTTTCGGCGGACCAGGTTGCCGACCTGCGGCAGCGTCACGCCGATTTCCGGGCGCGCATGGATGAACTTTTCGCAGCGCATCAACTCATTCTGTTGCCCAGCACTCCCATGGCGCGTCTTGCGGCCGGGGCCGACCACAGCCAGACGCGCAGCCGTCTGCTGCGCTATACCACGCCCTTCAGCCTGGCCGGCGTGCCCGCAGTCGCCATCCCCTGCGCCCATGGCGGCATGCAATTGGCCGCTGCGCGCGGTCTCGACGAGCCGCTCCTGGCGCTGGCCGCAGAAATCGGCGCGCAAAGCAACGCAGTTGCAGAAGCGTGAATGGGTTCCGAGCACGAAATTCGCGCTAGAACTGGTTGTGTAAATCCAGTTTTGAAAGGGCACGGCTTTAGCCGTGCTATGAAAGGCGCATAAACAGCGGGGCTTTAGTGTCTGTGTGAGAACTACACGAGGCACTTGTAATTCACAAGTGGTTTGGGCGACAAGAGAAGCATGTCGCGATTCAAGGTTTACAGCCCGGAT
>Ga0074046_10001684_pt1 | contig 19678 bp, 18 predicted proteins | sample BogForMeECP23OM3_FD_94441 | JGI IMG/M metagenome (GOLD analysis project Ga0074046, IMG submission 94441) | Bog forest soil microbial communities from Calvert Island, British Columbia, Canada - Bog Forest MetaG ECP23OM3 | ecosystem: Environmental > Terrestrial > Soil > Wetlands ... | reverse complement strand
TTGCACATTACGCAATAGGAAGGCGTATTCGTCAATGGAGATTGTGGTGTATGTTCACACATAGTATTTTAACTCTTTTTTCGAAAGTTATATGTCCCTATTTTCAACCTCTCAGTCATCGTCGCCATCGGGCTGGAAGTTGCGCGCCTTGTTGTTGTCAAACATGGCAAACGCGCTGACTCGCAGCTTAGGCCTCTTCGCGTTTGGACCCTTGGCATCCCTCCAGAGGATCTCATTGAGGATCCGGTACGGAGCGGCATCGGCAACTTTCCAGTTCATTTTGCTTGAGAGCACGGCCAGCCGTAAACGGGGATCCCTGGAATTATACGCCGAGAGAGTCGGATTTACTTCGCCAATGATGTCCTGCGGCGGTAGTATGGCAGTGTATGCCGCGCTGTTGTCCGGAGCGGCGTCCCAGCCGCCCATGATGGGGTTGGAGAAGTGGTCGTACTGGCTCATGGGAGATAAGCCGAGCAGAAGCTCTATGCTCTTTAACACGCTGTTCGTGTCGTAGAAACGGGAATCCACGGTTCCCCTTCTGATCCAGGGACTGATGACCTGGCAGAAAGAACGATGGGTATCGACATGATCGTCGCTGAACTGGGCGTCGTCTTCTATGACAAAGATCACGGTGCTTTTCCAAATGGGGCTATTGCTCACGGCTTGCACCAGCTCACCCACGGCGTAGTCATTGTCGGCCATCATCGCCCTCGGAGAGCCGTTTTTCGGATTCAGTCCCATGGTGTGATCCCGCATGAAGCGCACCATCATGAAAGCCGGAACGCTGTTGCCCGTGGGGTCCTGCTTCAACATCTCCTGAAATTCCCGGTTCCACTCCGAGAAACGGCTTGGCTGCGCTTGCCCTTGCGCTTGTATGGGCGAATTCAGGGAGGCGTAGCAGCCTGTGCTTGGATTCCCATTCGGGCAAGGCAGTGTCCCGGTCGTTAGTCCGAGGTCCGCGGCCTGGAAACCGTACTTTACCCAGGCGTCGCTATCGGGATAGTTGAAGTCAAACTTGCGGTAGTCATAGTCGCTCAACCCCGCAACCTGACCGAGGGGAGTCGGAATGTGTCCGGGAGGAGAGAGATTGGGCTTATTCGGATAGTTGTCCGGTATCACGAAGGGAGGGTTTGTCGGAGCTCCCGCCGACAGGAAGAAGCCGTAGTTGCGGTAGGTGAGCCCGGCCGCTTTGACGCCGTCCCAGATATATCCGCCAGGCGCTTCGGCAACATCCGGAATGGACGATGCGGGCTGGCAAGAGATGGAGGAGAGGCAGTTATTATCCTGATCCTTGGCCGGGAAACCGCCTGTGACATAGCCGTTAACCTGTCCTTCGAAAGCATAATTGATTTCATAAGTGGCAAGCGATAGCTGGTATATATAAGGGATGCTTTTAATGGTGAAAGCATTTGCCATACTTTGCGTGCACCATACCCAGCCCTCCCCGCTCACCGGGGCATTGTTGTAGAAATTGTCCAGAAGGATGAAGCGCTCTGCCAGAGCGTGCTGGTTCGGGGTAATCTCCCGCCCGTAGATGGTCAGAAAGGGGTCCCCATTACCCCGGGGCAGGTCGCCGAGAACCTGATCGTAGCCGCGGTTTTCCTTTATGATGTAAATCACATGCTTAATCTTGCCCGATTTGATGCCGATGCCGGCCAAAATTCCATTGGCAGAACTCCCCATTGCCGGCGTGTTCTGGTTGTTCCGGATCACTTGAGCAGTCGATTGAGCAAGTGTTGGTATGGCCTGTGTCAGGTCGATTCGGGAGACGTTCCCCGGAATGGAATTCAGAACATAGCCCGGACCCGGAGGCCCCACCCATTGTGGGATTGGGCTGCCGAAATTGATTGCTAAGACGTCCGGATTGAGATAATCAAGCTGGGGATTGGGATTCATGGCCTTCGTTCCCCAACCGTTTACGACCATAAGCGCTTTGCCATCCGGAGTGGCGGCAAGGGCCGTGGGATACCATCCCACCGGAATGTAGCCGCTCAACTGGTTCGTCCCCGTATCGATGACGCCGACCGCGTTGAAGTCGCCGAGTGATGCGTAGAGGGTCATCTCGTCGGGAGAGAGGGCAAGGCCTGAAGGCGAAACGCCGGGAAGGCTGCTGACATTGGACGGCCGCAGCAGCACCGTGGCTTTAACATTAAGCAGATCATTGACAACGTTAACCACCGATATCGTATCGCTCCCGGCATTGGCTATGTACAAAAGGGTCTGTGCTTTATTTAGAAGCAGAGCCGAGGGTTGAGTAAGGTTCGGGATGGTTGAGATAAGCGATATGTGGACCGGGTCGGTAGTATTCAGGACATAGACACAGCCGTCCCGCTGGCTCGCCACGTAAGCCCTGCTTCCGTCGGATTTTGCGGCTACAGCATAGGGGAAGGATGGCGTGTTCGTGCCTGACGCGTCGAAAGGGTAGCCTCCAAGCTTAGAGCCGTTGCTTACATTGTAAATCGAGAACGTGGATGCTGGTTGAGAGTTGGCCCCCAGAGTGACGGAAAAGTAATTTGTCATGTAGATGGTTCCGTTTGCAAGGGCAATACCCACCGGCTGCTCAGTAGGTATGTAAGGCTTGTAAGGATTCGGGTAAGGGTACGGGCTGGCGGGGATGGTCATGGGCTGCTGGGTGAGCGTTCCATCAGCGGCAAGCGAAAGCACGGCAACGATGCCGTAAGCTCCCTGAGCCGCATAGAGCGTGTAGGTGTTGTTATGCGGTGTCGGATCGAATACGAGTCCAAAAAATAGCCCGGCATTGGGGATACTCGGATCGTCCGCGGGAAAAACGAGCGAGCTTACGACCGCGCCGTCACTTAGCCTCAATGTGCACAGGCGCACATCCAGGCAACTGGACGTTGTGATGGCGTACTTGCCATCGGGGCTTATGACTATGTTCAATGGCATAATCCCAACCGAACCGCTGGTTGTGCCCGCCGGTGTAATTCTCCGGCCGTTAACCAGAATGTTCGAGGCCGATGAAGCGGAGTTCCCGGAAGCACTGCATCCGGCGAAAAAGACAGCACTCAAGGCCGCAAGCGTTATGATTGTAATCGTTCTAAAAAAGACTGACCGGAACTTTTTGACTTCATGCGATTGTCTCATAAAACCCCTCCTCCGTTTTTGATTATTGGGCCCATGGGGACGCCCTTAAAATTGTAAGTTATTACTTATTCCATTCGCTGATAACTATTTTCTCCTGCAATCAACTTGCCCCTTTCGGCACTATGAACGACCCTAAGCTACGCGTTTAGGGAAACGCGCCCTACTTTCCTTTGTCATTACACCCATTGCGAAACGTCTCCTCCTTGCTGGTTCAATCATTCTGATTGAACCGTCTATTTACTTTTAAACTTTCTGGTTCAATCTGCAAGATTGAACCAGCCTAGGATACCATTATTCTGTATACTTTTTAAAGTGTCCGTTAAACTGGGGTAGGTTCAGGGCGTCCCCCTGTAGCTTGCATCCCTATTTCAACGTCTCCCATCCCTATTTCAATATGAGCCTCAGTGGCCCAAAAGTCAATATGATGTTTAGATGAAAACAGATGGCGCAACGCGCACTAAAAAAAAAGTCATCGGCGCTGCACCTCACATCCTGCGGCAAAATATTCTTGACACACGAAAGAGCGTTTCTTATACTGCAATAAATAAAAAAAGTTCTAATTCCATTTCGCATTCAAGATGACACCGCGAAGGCAAGCAGGAGGCAACGCGGGTATACATTTTACGTACTCCGGGTTGCCGACGACGCAGCCGACAAAGGTGCCGCTTGAATGCGAAATGGAATTACCAGGAAACATTTCTACCTGCCGCTTTTTAGCATTGCCATGCGTGATTGAAAATGAAAATGGATTGGAGGTACGGTTGCATGTTCACACTGATTTCTTTGCAAAGGATATTTTTCTCGAAATTAATGCAAGTGTCGCGCAGTGGAGCGATAACTGTTTCGATCCGGATGCGGACGCGTCAAAAAAAGATTCGGGGCGAAAATCATGATGAAGGGCTCAGGTTGCCCGGCATCGCTTCATTGCAGGCCCTGCTGCTTGCGGTGACCCTGGGTTGCGGTGCGCTTCCGGCGCTGGCCGAGGAGCCCAAGACGGCTGTGATGCCGGAAGTGACGGTGGAGGCGGTCCGCCCGAGCGATGAGTTGATCGGCCCTTATAACCAGCCCCGTTGGGCGGCTCGCGGCCGATTCTCGTCGACTACCGATGTCTATGTGCTGCCGCCCTATGAGTTTGATATCGATCTGGATTACACGGGTACCATCCCCAAACACGGCCAGACACAGAACCTTTTCACGCAGGAATTTGAGCTGGGACTGCCGCATCGTTTCCAGATCGCCTACGAGAACAACTTTGTCCTGGAAAAAGATCACTCGCAGTTCACGGAGCAGACCATCGAGGGCCGCTATGCCCTGGCCGATTGGGGCAAGCTCCCGCTCAACCCGACGCTCTTTACCGAGTATCATTTCGGCGTCGGCAAGGATTACGAAGACGCGGATGACTCAAGCGGCGATGCGGATGACGCAAGCAGCGCTGTGCCGCGCATTCCCGACTCCATCGAGTTGCGTTTGTTGATGGGCGGGCAGTTCGGCAGGAACTACCAATGGGCTTTCAGCATCTACCACGAGTTTGACATGGGCGGCGAACTCGAGCGCGAAACAGGATTCAACCAGGCGCTGATCTACTCCATCCACGATGAATACTTGAAGGTCGGCCTGGAATCGCAATTCATTTTCCGGACGGATGGGGAACCCCAGTCCAGACCTCAATACGAATTCGACATCGGCCCGAGTTTTACATGGAAGCCTTCAGCGCTAACAAGGCTCGACGTTGCGGCGCTCTTCGGCACTACCAACGACTCCCCTGCCCTGAGCATCTTTGCCGTCTTTTCCATAGCCTTCGGCGATGACGGCGATAAGGGCAAAAAGGGTGAAAACGTCGCCCCGGTTTCCACGCAGCACCGCTGACCCTTCATGCGGATTTAGTCCGGCTTTTTTTGGTAATCAGCCGCTGTTTTTTTAGTTGTTGAAATAGTCTCCTGTCCACTTGCAGGACTTGATAAAAACATCTATACCCGTTGTCCCGCTATTGATTACAAATTCACTCAAGCCGAAGTGCGGGAAAATGGGATTGCCCCAATCATATGTGTAGCCGAGAGCCGTCCAGGGGTAAGGGCTGTTAACGGATGTTTGTGAATAGACATAGGTCCTGCGGTTGCTATACCATTTCCGGTATGAGGTCATCCCGCACTTTCCGGAGCCTGTGCAATTGTCACAGTAGTTCGGGTCGCAGGGCATCTCCGAATAAACAAGAAGCGTGTCGTCATATTTCCGGAAACCGTCAGCGGGAAAGGTTAACTCCGCCTCATGATCGGTTACTTCCGGGTCTGCCGAAGGCCTGAAAAGATTGGCAGGAGATACATACAGTTCGAGTATGCACGTGTTTTCGAGTGTCTGTGTTGCGGCGGGAGGTGGCAAACCGAGAGCCTGGGATACTCTAAGGAGGGTTGGAACATTACCCAGAAGATTCTTCAACTCCGGGACTACAGAAATCCAGGAATTATACCCGTAGTTTTGACACTCCTGCCCTGCTTTACAGCCCGGTGAATTCGGGTCGGTATAACTCTGACAGGCCGCTTGACTGCCAATCCATGTAGCGACAAGCACCCGCGTGCCGGGCGCGTTATTCTCCCACATGAGGTCTGAATTTTCAGGGACAATGGCCGTCAGATGTTTCGAGATCTTCGCGGCCGTCAAGGTCTTGGCATCCTGGATTGCCGCGTTATATTCGGCCTGCGGGTCTATCTGGGCGGAGCTGCTTTTGCCGCAGGAGATGAGGGCCAGGCACAAAACAGCAAAAAAGATGATGACTAAATAGGCCGGCAATGAAGATGATTTTAGACGTAGAGTTTTCATGTTTTCTCCTTCAGAATTGAGGAGCTGTGTCCGGCAGCGCTGCCGAATCGATGCCTTCGCACAACGCGTTGTCCACAGTCAGATTGCCATGCGCGTCCAGCTTCACTCTCCATATGGTATCGTAGTCGGGTGACGGCCAGGGGAGCGCCGAGGACGGGACGGTAACGCCATAGCTCTGAAGAAGATAACTGATCAGCGGCGGATAGTGTTCGTGCTCCCACGCTATCAGCACGGTCTGATTGGAGAGATTGGCGCCGCCAAGGTTCGTAAATAAAAAGTCGCTGGTGGCCTGGGCCGCGGCCGGGTCGTTCGGATTAGTCCCTATATTGAAGCCCGCGATCAGATAATAGGGCAAATTATTGGCGACGGCATAGGGCAGTACTGTTAATGAAGGCCTGACATAGGAAATATCGAAACCACCCCCCAGAGAAAACGACTGCGCGGGATCGATGGAATAAACCACGGTAGGACTGGCTTGACCCCGCAGAGCATAGGGCATGAAGTTAGGAAGCGACAGCGCGCGCCATTGTCCCGCGGCCACATAATTGCCGTCTTCAAAACTGTTCGATGGATGAGCCTCTACGTGCCGGATCAGGTAAACCGTTTCGTTGGTGTTGGCTCCCGCCGGAACTATGACGCCGTTAACCCCGTCGGTCAGTGTGTAGCTGAAATAAGTCTGCTGCGTGCAGGAAGCACTGGCTATCGGCAGTACAGGGTATGTGTCAGGCGGGTACAGATAGCTGTTGAAAGTAACCAGGCTGGCGGCTCCCGATGGCGTGATGGAGATCGCAAAAACTGTGTTTGACCCCTGAAAGCCTGCCGGTAGATTCAGATTATAACTCTGTTGATTATTGATATTGGTCATCAGGGCGCTGATCGTCTCCCATGGCGCGGAGAAGACATAAAAGCCAGGTATATTTGCGTTGATGATGCGCGTTACCAGGGCAACATTGTTGCCGTGCGCGTCGTTGAAAGCCAGCCCCTGAGCGCCGGTGACGTATGGAGTCGGCACAACAACTCCGCCGGGCACGTCCCCCGGAGCATACGCTGTATTGATCGTGAAGCTGTTGGCGGTTGTGCCTCCTACTGTGATCTGGTTTAAAAGGGCAAACTGTTGAATGAACCATATTGCCGCCATATCAGGGTAATTATTTGCGGTTTGCAAATGCGTCATCGGTTCCAGCGCGTAAATACCGGTTACGTTGTTTGTCCCCAGCACATTATTTTTCAGATACGTCCCCATGCGGAGCGAGCGTTGAAATCCCCGATTGGTGAGGTTTGCCTTGTCGGGAGTGACGTCGCCGGGTGTCTGGTAAGCCAAATCCGGGCTTACCACAAAGATCAGGTTGATATTGCCGGAGCTTAGCGCGGTGCTTGTATTGGAACCGGAACTGCCCGCGCAGCCTGCGAGCATCATAAGGGCAAGAATCAGAAACAGCGGCCTTATTACGGAAATTCTTTTCATAGTTATAATCCTCCTCGTTTATGAACATTAATAGGAGTTCACACAATCGATTAAACCCTGCTCGTCCATATGGCCTATGCCGCACCAGTAAACAGGCCATGTCTTATCGGTAATGGGAAAAAACTCATTGCCGACGGGTACTGTATAATTATGTCCGGAAAAATAATGATCTCTGTAAAACTGTTGTTTTGCATTATCCGTGTCAAGCTGAGGATAAAGTTGCAGCAAAGAATCGTTGAGCAAACCCTGCAAGAGATACGCTGTCGAAAAGGTATAATAGCTGTTGAACTGCGCGGGATCAGCAGAAAGATCACAGTTGAGTGTACTATAATCGGCGGGTTTGTATGTATAACGGGAAAATGTAAAGACCCTGAAGGCAGGGTTGTTGCCGAAGTACGGCGTTATACCGGGCGTTATTTCAAGCACATTGTCCGGCGACATAATGCGGTATTCGTCCATATGCGTATGCGCGCCAAGCGAAAGTGCAATGGTGCCGGGATAACGCGAGAGTATTTTAAGAAATCTTGCCTGATAATCCTGGTTCCACATCATCGTGGCAGTCGTAAGGTGACCGTTGACATCGAGATTATTTTGGGCCGTTGAATATTTATCCGCGCCGGGAGGTATGTGCATTAAGAGCCACACTTTTTTGCCGGTAGCTTTGGCATGCGCGAGTTGTGAATCAAACCAGGTGAGTTGGGCGTCTACGTCGGTCTTCAAGGTATCGCCAAAATCATAGTTAAACATGACCGAATTGAGTCCTATCACCATTAAATCCGTCCCGGCAGGCTCCGCGGAATAATATCCTCCTTTGGTGAAAGTATTAATAAAAGTCGTATGATCTACCGTGCTGTTTAAAAACTGTGTGTAGTAAAGTTCCACATTATTGGAAAGATAACTGGGTTCCGGCAGAGCCCCTAAATAGGAATCGGCATTCCCGACAGCGAACAGGACGGGAATGTTTCCGACTTTTAACCTTACCTGCCCCATAAAAAAGGCAACCGTCTTGTCGGCAAATGCCTCCAAGGCTGCAACGGCTGCATCGTCCGGAACTGGATAGTCGACATTCCCATAATACAGTTGAAAAAACGTTGTCGGAAAGTCATGCCCGAGAATGTCGCCGGTAAAAATAATAAGCGGACTGGCTCCCAGATTCTGCTTTATGCTGAAGAGCGCCAAAGCAAGCAAGGGGTAGTTGGTATCTTCACCCCATGCCGAAGGTGTTTTTGTGAGCGATAACTGAAAAACAGTTGCCCACTGATCGGCGTCATTGGCGACCAGTTCCGTGTAAAGAGTTTTGTCATAAAAAGGATTGAAGTGAACATCCGAAAAAACAACCACGTTGAAATTGTTGTCGGTGGGGTTGGGGTTTTTGGCGCCGTTGCCGGAACCTGTGCATCCTGCCGAAGAAAAAATCAGCATGCTCATTAAAAAGACTAAACAGAACTTTTTGAATTCATAAGATTGTTTCATTAAATTCCTCCTTCTGTTCTATTGCCGTGACCGCCGAAAAACATGTGGATAAATTTATCTCTGCCGATGACACGGATCATTTCCCGCATGGCGCAGAAGATCAAAAAGAGCACAGCCAGCCACATCTGCAAAATCCAGAAGTGCGGCCACACGACTTGAGTCGCTAAATGACGGTTTGCTTCCATGAGGCCTTCGTGCTTTCTAAGCAGCGGAATGACTTGCATAAGATAACGGACTAAAAGCGCGGCCAGAAAATAAATAAAGCTTTTCCATAGCGTATTATAGACCAGCGGCCTGTCGGGAAATTTGTTGACAAAGGGCAGTTTGTCAACCATCAGAACCACTTTGCCGACAAGCGTCGCGCCAACCACAGCAGCGCCAAATCCTGTCCAGGAGATGCCATATTCGCTCAGAATCATCAGTTTGGTGAACAGGATAAGGAGGAAGGAAATAAGGAAAAAAATCGTCGGCGGGAGAAGTTCAAAAAAATCATTCTTAATAGTTTTTAATAGCTTCACAGGAGGCCTCTCTTATTTTTTTGCTAAAAAAGTTTAACAACACTTTAATGTTGACCTTATTTAACTGCTCATCAGGCCACCAACGATTTTACGGCCAGTGACTTACTAAAAATAATGTTAATGTTCAGTTTAGAAGCGCTGATTAAAAGATAAAACCCCGCTCTCTTTTCAGAAACACGGTTTCAATAACTTTCCATTGTATTGCCGGGGTATCACCAGGGCACCACCGGGGCATCTCCGAAAATAAAAGATAAACCGTTTTAAAACATAAAATCATTTCCAATCTATCTTTTTAAATTTGTAATTTTGATTTAATAGTAGAATTGCTTACGCGACGACTCTGAAGCATCCCGGCAGTTCTGCTACCTTATCTCTTTACGAAGACTTAGGCCAGTAACTTTGCGTCCCTCCTTTTCAGTTGGTTTGCCATTCTCAAGATTTGAATTATATTATAGATAAAATATGATTAAAATCAAGAAATATAAAAACATAGATTACGTAATGAAGATATTTTTCATCGGATGTTAAATCTGTTTATCACCGATCAAAACCCGCATGACAGCATACTGTCACAAAGGTGGAATAATATCAAAACCTTTGTTTTCAGGGGAAAGAATGTGCATATTATTCAGATATGCCTCGTATTCTTTGATACCTTTTTTAAAGGAAGGAATCCGCGTAGGTTGGGTTTTGTATTTGTAAATGGGTTTGAAATTCCATAAATTTATCTAAATCCTGACGTTATCGCTGACGTCATTGATGAATATTTTATTGTCACACATATTGCGGCCCTATTGGCAAAGCAAAGGGTTTTGACTCGTAACGGTTAGACCATTTTCTGCCGGACATTATGTTGTGTGTCGAAACCTTTCGTGGGGGACGATCCTGGCGATAATCCAGGTGCCCGCGTAAAGAAATCCCAGCAAAACGACATCCGTTGGACCGACAGGTAAATCAAATTTATATGCGATGCAGAAACCAAGGAAAGCGGCCATACCACCGATCAAAGAGGCCAGCACCATAAACTGGCGCATGTTGCGGGCAACCATGTGTGCCGACAAGGCGGGAATCAGAAGAAATCCGAACGCAATCAGCGGACCGACGCTGAGCACCGCCATTGAAACGGTCATGCCGATCAGTAAATAGAGCAGCACGTCCCAGAAAATGACTTTCTTGCGCAGTATCATTGCCATCTCGCGGTCAAACGATACCAGGAGTAACTCCCTGTGGAACAGTCCCATCACTGCAATGACAAGCGTAAGCGTGGCTGCCGTCAGCCCAAGATCGAAATTGGAGATAGCAATGACTTCGCCTTTCATCATATCCAGCCAGCCGATTTCGCCATAAGGGTTTTTTGCCAGTAACAGGATGCTCAGTGCGGCAGCCACTACGTACGCGGTGCCGAGCCTGCCCTCCGGTTGTCCACGCCCGCGTCGTTCTAAAAATGCCAGCACCATGATCGCGGTCAATGAAAATGTGATTGAGCCGATAAAGGCAAGCATGTGCGCGCTATGTGAGCTGTGTTCGGACAGATTAAATCCTATCCACAACGGAAGCGAGAGGGCAATAGCAACGCCTGTTGAAGAAATCTGAGGCAGTGCGACACCCATGAACACCAGCCGGCGCATCACGAGAAACACACCGACGATCGGGCATACGAGACCGACGAGCACGCTGGTGTATATCGAATTGCGCAGTAGAAAATCGGGTGAGAAAATCTGATAAATTATTTCCATATTAGGCCATCCCCATTTCAATCATTTCCGCCATCCGTTCGGCGGTTAAGAGTTCGTGCGTTGAGCCGAGGGACATCTTGCCTCCGTGAAGCCAGATGACTTGCTCGGCATAGTGACGCACCGCTGCAAAGTCGTGCGTGACGAGAAGGATGGTGATCTTCCTTTCTCTGTGGATACACGAAATAAACTCCAGCACCAAATCTTTAGCTTCACGGTCCACACCTTCGGTAGGCTCATCCAATACCAGCACATCGGGGCGCATAGCCAGTGCGCGGGCAATGAGCACGCGTTGTTTTTGTCCACCGGATAGTTCGGCAAAGCGCCGACGGGAAAACGCTTCAGCATCCGCGGCACGCAGGCATTCGCGTGTAAAGGCGCGTTCGATTTGAGGGACGATGCGACCGGGCCGTACACGCCCGTATACGCCCATCAGGGCGACGTCGAACCCCGTGAGCAGATAAATCGGGTCGAAGTGAAAAGCCTGAGGGACGTAACCGAACTCAAGAGGCGCATTTGCCGATGCGGTATTGATGCAACCCGCGACTGGTGGAATCAGTCCAAGCACCGTCTTGATCAGCGTCGATTTGCCCGAGCCATTGGCGCCGAGAATGGCGGTGAAACTGGCACGGTCTATAGAGAGCGAAATGCCGGACAGCACAGCCTGGTTATTATAGCCGATACTCAGATTGTCCAGTGTGATAAGCGGTTCATTCATAGTCTGTTGTGTGTATCCGCCCGGAGCGCGCGGGCGGACACATCCTCCCATATTTTTATTTTCTCGATTGTACGGCGGCAACCGTTGTATGAATAATGTAGTCCATCATTTTGATGTACGTTTCCGTATGCGGCACGCCGCCCGGCATGATGGGGAGCGTTATCATGGTCGCGCCGGTCTGTTCGGCGATCCGTTTCGGCACTTTTTCAGGAAACTGAGGCTCTCGCACAACGATTGAGACATGCTCGGCCTTCATCGCTGTGGCCAATTCCTGGATATAACGCGCGCTCGGATCGATACCCGGCTTCACTTCAATGGTGCCGAAATAGTTCAAACCGAAGCGCGCCGCGAAGTATGGCCAATGCTCATGATAGGATACGAACTTCGTCCCCTTGAGCGGTTTGACTGCTTTTTCCCATTCAGCAATTTTGGCATTGAGTTCGGCGAGATATGCGTCGCGGTTGCTCGTGAATTCGGCTTTATGCTCAGGCGCAAACGCCACCAGCGCGTTATAGATATTCGCGATTGCGGTCTTTGCCAATACCGGATCGAGTACATAATGCGGATTGCCGTAAGGATGAACATCGCCTTCGGAATGATCGGTTGATTTGGGCACATCGCGCGGGACGATTCCCCTGGAGCAGTCGACATATCCGGGCCTGCCTGCCTGGATGCGCGGGTTCTTGCTCGCCTCCAGCAGAGCTGGAAGGAAGGCGTGCTCGCAATCAAATCCGACCAGAATCAGCAGGTCAGCCCGGTTCATTATTGGCACGAAGCTCGGTTTCATCGGCACCCCGTGGGTGTCTTCGACACCGGTCGCCAGACTGTGAACGTCGACCAGATTGCCGCCGACGGCGCGGGCAAAATCCGCCAGATCGGTAAGCGTTGTAACGACGCGGATCTTCTCGGCGTGAGCGGGCATCGCCCACCCGCACAATACAGCGGTAAATGCGATGATCGATAATAGACTATATAATTTATATTTCATATTGAATTCCTCCTTAGCGTTGTTGCCAACCATGCGAGTGCGAGCCGATGATCCACGCCCATTGCAGATAAACAGCATTATCGGCGGACCTGCCGGACGCGGCGTTGGGATCGGTGTACGTATACTGAAGTCGCAATTGATTCCAGTGACTCAATGCCCATGTGGTGTATAGAGAGTAGGCGTAAGTTTTGTCCTGATTATTCACCTGATTCTCCACATATTCAAACATGCCCCCTACTGACCACTGCCGATGGAACTTGTACGTGAGATATGAATATAGGCCGACGGAGCCCACAGAGCCGCCGGGGAGGGCGTTGCCCAACGAATTGGTTACGTCATAGCGGTTATCGCTATAGAGCACTTCCGTGCCCCAGGTGAGGCTCTCGAACTGATTGTTGCGCAGCGGTTTGTAGCTGAGCACCAAATCCGCTCCCCAAAGGCGGCGCTCTCGTTCGGTAAAAGTGTTACCCGCTACTGTAGGCAATGGAGGATTAACACCGTCAGGAGATGGGGATGTCCACTGTGCATCCGTACTTGGATTCCACAGAGCTGAAATGCCGGGTTCCAGAGAGATATCGGGAGTCAGGTCGAAATATGTGGACAAGCGCCCCCAATAATTCAACCCGCTGGCGTTACGGAAATCACCGACATTGTTTGGCGGGTTGTCGCCGCCGAACTGATCGCCTGCTCCAAGGGTCAGGCTCACATAATGATCGACCGGCAACAGCCAGTTAACCTGCAAGCCGTCCGTCCTCGATTCGCCGCCGATGTATTCGGCAAGCGCCAGCGGACGGTTGACAAACGGCAGTTCGTGATCATGAATATACGCCAGCCGGCCGAACTCGCCGAAGAACCGCCCTGCTTTCAATTCCAGGTTCCACGGCAGCGACGTTGTCTGCAGCGCGGCCTCTTCGACCCCCAAAGACGATTCACCGGTAACCGGATCGGCTGTCGCGTTGATTACCACATAAGCCTTGGCATAGGGGTCCACAGCCGCCGCCGCATTTAATTCCACTGAACGTTGGAACGCATCAAAACCTCCGGGACGATCGCTTCCCGTCTGCGACGATCCCTTGTCGCGATAACTGAAGATGGTCTCTCCCACCACCCCGATGGATGGGTTGAACTCGCTTGGTAAAACTTTTCTTTGCGCTTCAACGACTTGATCGACCTTCTCTTTCAACTCTTGTACTTGTTGCTGCATCTCGCCTGCCGGTGCCGTCTGCCCGGCGTCAGATCCCTCAGGTTGTGATAAAGAGTTAATCTGTTTGACTTCAGTCTTCTTAATCTGTTCTTTAAGCTCATTAATCATTATCTGCTGCGCTTTGATCGTTTCTTCCTGTTTTTTTAATGTCTCCTCCAGTGTGCTGATCCTCGATTCAATTTCACTTTCAGCAAATGCATAGCCGGATAGCAAAGGGAGACAACAAAGCAGAATTAACAGGGTTATTCCTTGTTTCATACACACATCTCCTTTTTGTTTCATTCACACATCTCCTTTTTCCTGACAAAGGACGTTTGTCGGAAATGTAAGTTCTTTTATTGATATTGATTTGAACTACACAGAGGCTGAAACTGGAGGGGCCCGGTCGGAATAAATGGAAAATTTGGATAAAGCCTGATGAAAGATTTCTTCAGGCTGGTGAAGGTAAGTAATTATTGGATCGAAAACAATAATTTCGTGAATTTCTAAATTACCGGAGGAAAATAAAGTCGCCGCAACACATAATGGACATTCATCATGTTGACACCCGTCATCATGATGATGGAACGCAATGGTCAGGGAAGCAACTAGAAACACAATCGCGAAAAAGGAATATATATATTTACGGTTTATATGAGGAATTGTCATCATTTTTATACACATAATAAACAAATTATTCTGTGGTAAGACTGTATATGAAATAGATGCATTCCTGTCAAGAAGAAATGAAGGAGATCAATCCGGTCTTGAATTATAATTTCTTGATGATTTCCGACAGAAGAACTAAACCGCTACGCGGTAGCCATCCCATCGCCTTTTTTCATAGAATCAAAATAAACAATTCCTGTCAATCCAACAAAGATTATTTTTAGCAGTTGTTCACAAGGCGGAATCCCCATAAAGCTTCCTTTGTCATACCGTTGGCGTAAGCCTGCGGATATTAAAATCAAAGGAGATTGTATTAATTAAGAGATCAGATGCTTGTGGACATTCAGTTGAATGGAGCAAAACCGAGGACACAAGAAACCTGCCTGCGAGAAGTTGAGAACCTGGAAAAATACGTTAACCGTTCCCCGGCGGAACTGGGAGAAACCGAGCTCAAGGAGTACATGCTTTACATGATTAAGGAAAGGCGCCTGTCCGACGGGACATTCCGGTTCTATGTAGCGGGCCTTAAATTTTTCTACAGAACGACGCTAAAACGTGACTGGCCGGTGGAGAAGCTCAAGTGTCCCCGGAGCAGGAAAAACCACGTTTTCGGGAAATGGAGATGGAATTATAATTTCCGATTATTCTCGGGGAGAATAACAATGAAAGGGAATCAGACCAACTGAAATTTACAATATGGTTTTGTCTGCTCTAAAAAATACCGTTCACAAAATTAAATAATAAAAAAGGCAGGGTTATTATGACCCTGCCTTCCTCTCCCATGGTAAGAACTACGATTTTAAAAACCAGCAGAATCGGGTTTAATTCTTTAGACTGATTTTGGCGAAATTCAGATAAACCTGGATTGTAATTTCATGTTCTCAAATGAAACGCAACCGGCACCTGCACCCATTCCTCCATGGGGGAATTCCCCCGTTTAGCGGGAACAAAATGCCAGTTTCGCACTGCATCGGCAGCAGCTTTATCCAAAATTTCATGCCCTGAAGAATGGGCCACCCCAACTTTAAGAGCAGTTCCCTGACAGCTTACAAGCACTTTCAACATCACTGTACCTTCCATTCCCATTCGTATGGCAAATGCGGGATAGACCGGTTTCGGGTTGTTTAGATAAGCAACTCCAAATTTTGGGGAAGTAACCGTCTCTCCCGCGCCTTGGAGCGATGGTTCGGGGCCGCTGCTTTTAACTCCGGATTCAGATCCTCCTTTCACCGGGGCTGGATTTTCTACCTTTTGCACTGCAGCCAGAACCGGTTTCCCATTTTCAATAAGTTCGTCGTGAGGATGCTTAACGTCCTTGACTTCCGGCTTGACTTCCGGTTTGACTTCCGGTTTGACTTTCGGCATGATTTGCGGTTTGCTGATGCGTTGCGCCTGATCTGTTTTAGATCGGGTTATCTGTTTTGTTTCTTTTTTACTGATCGAAGGCAATGCTTGAAATTGCGTAAGGTTGACATAAAAGGTTTCTTTATATGGATTTACATTCGCCGTTATCGTCAGAAACGAAACGATAAAAACAAGATGAATCGCTAAAGATAATGTAATAGCTAAACGCTGTTCATTCATATCAACTCTGATTTAAACGGCAGGTCATCACACCGCTTAAAAATTATATATAAGGCTCAGGCGAGCGTTAATCGGCTCTACCGGTTTAAAGTGTATATCATTGACACCCGCGAGGGACTCCCCAGGCAGCCTGGAAGTATAATAATACGCAATGTCATCGGCCCTGGCATTGAGCAGGTTAGACCCTTCCAGCACTATAGTCAGTCGCCTGGAAAACTTGTACCCAATTTCTGCCGACAATAGGGTTGAAGATCCTTCATGTTGGCTATCATCCTCTACCAGAGGGTACCCTCCAAGATAGCGTAACCTTAGAGATCCGAAATATGGGCCTAGATCGTGTATCGTTAGACCCAGGGAACCCACGCCCTCAACCGCGCCGGGTATATAATTTCCATACACAGTGAGATTTCCATACACTACGGGAACTTCCGGGCCCTGAGAACGTGCTACGGTATATGCATAATCCAGGTCTATCGTTAGCCAGGGGGTTGGGGTATAATAATTGGCAAATTCAAATCCCGTCCTCAGGCTGGGACGCCCCGGTGAAGTTTCACCTTTATCTCCGTCCCACTCAAGTTCCGAGTCGAAATGCAACTGAAAAAATGTCAATGAACTCTGAAGACCGGGAATGATGGAAGTGCTCATGCCGGCCTCATATCCCATGGAGCGCACCAGCGGCTCGACCGGCTGATTCGGTCCCGCCGAGGGGTCGCTCAAAGGAACCGAGTGATCGATAGTACTGCGGGCGTCATTGCTGTGAAAGCCTTCGCCCATGTTGATATAGAACTCTGTTTTTGCCCAGGGTCCGAATATCAGGTTTAACTTGGGACTCGCTATAGCGTCGGATATGCTTCCTGAATTCGCGGTCTTGGCTTCGTCGTTTATCTGCAAGAAGTCGCCACGGATACCGGCTTCGGTGCGAAACTTTTCCAACCAGTGGAAAGTGTTTTGAACATATATTGCTTCGCTTGATTCATCGACTCTGTCGTCCCTCCAAACAGTCAAAAGTTGCCGATCTTCGGTGTGGTTCAGACCATTATGAATATTGTCATTTTGTAATTGTATCCCGACTTTATTTTCCACATCATGTCCGCCCCAGTTGCCAATCCAGGTATGGCTGACGTTGAACGCGGTCGTTATTCTATCATCCCACTGCTCAAATTGATCCCCATGGACGGGGTCATCCAGAAAATAGGTGAAGTTTGAATATAAAACCATCATTTTATCGATTACATACATATCGGCTTTGGTAACGGAATCACCGCTTATGTGCTTCCATGCCCCGGAGAAACTTAAGCGTTGTGTGGAGGTGTAATCGCTTGGGTCAATCGTACCCCAACGCGAGATTAAGCCCTCATCTACAGCGCGTTCGGGAATCTGATTAGTGGCCACTCCCCGGCTTGCATAGGCCATTCCGGCAAAGGTAAACTCACCTGTTGTGTAGCGCAGTACCGCGTTCCCTTTCTGAAAATCCGCGGTATTGTCCCACGGACCATCGTTATGAAGGTATTCCAAAGCGCACAGAAGATTGCCTCCTCCCAATTTTACCGAGTCGGCGAGAAGTTCACGCTCATAACCATCAAATCCCACGGTTGTCTTGGCAATCCCCTGCTTCAGAGTATCCACATAATGAATGTCAATGACGCCCACAGAGGAAAAATCTCCATACTCCGCATAATAGGGCCCTTTTCGATATTGTATGTTGTCGATGAGTTCGGGTATCATAAAATTCAGATCGGAATATCCCTGACCGTGCGCATTCGTGCGTTCATTGACATCCATCCCGTCAACAGTAATCCGCAAGTCCGTTCCGTGATCAAGATTAACGCCTCGGAGAAAGTATTGGTTGGCCTTTCCTTCCCCGCTGTGCTGGGTGACGATCAGCCCCGGTGTTACTTCCAATAATTCTCCAGGCCGATAGTAAGGCCGGGATTGTAAATCCTGGCTCGTGATGCTCCCTTCGGTTGCCGAATCTGCTGTACCGGTCTGTTTTTCGGTAGAGTCAGTCACCTCCACAACATCCAATGTCTGGATGTCTCCGGCATATATTTGCGGTGTAAACGATAAACTGCATAATACAAAAAACAATACTACACCATATCGTAAGACTTTTCCGAAATCTTTACAACAATCAATACGCATAAATAATAAAATGAAAACAGTTATATCAATATTAAAACGTGCTATTATTTTACTGTTCGTAACACAAGGAGATTCTTTAGTCAATTTAAATATGAGGCATGGATAGATCTTTGAAAAAATGCAATAATCTTAATAGTTTTATGGTCCATAAATTCCCGGACGGTTTTTGGAATTTGTATGGATAGAAAATATGCATCCTTATTGATAACGGATTGAAAGAGACTTACCGTCCGCTGTAACTGGTCGATAGGTGACTGGTGTCTATTTTGGAACTTCACTCAAGACGTCGTAAGTCGCAATAGTCAGCTAAAGTTTAAAATCCTGCGTAGTGAAGTATGAATACGATACATGAAGCAAAGAGGCAATAGAACCCGAAATAGTGCCAACGGTTCTTCTCTAAGAAACTAGAGAGAAGCCTGAGAGCCAAAATTCCTGAGATAAAACTGAAAAGCATGCCCATCATGCTGGGATAAAAAAGAGCCGTTAACTCTGTAGTATGCAAAACATTTGCCGCATGAGCTTTTAATAGTCTGAGGACTGAGTGAATTATTACAGGTGGGGTTATAATGACAGCTAAAGCAAAGCTAAACTCTTCCACCTTTCTTTTGTCCACACCCAAAAGAAGTCCGGTGGAAATCGTTGCCCCAGAGCGGGAAAACCCTCTAAAAGGAAGACAAATACCTTGAATTAGGCCTATCCAAATGGATGAGCTTAAATTCAATGGAGATGTCGGATTTGACTTTTTCTCGAAATATCCAGCGTAGATAATAAGTATACCTACCGCCGCGAGAGCTGATGCAATTAGAAATAAATTCCCAAAAAGAAGTTCTACTTCTGCATGTGGAACATTTCGCAGGGCAAAGTTTTCAATCAGATATTTGATGGCAATTCCAATAATCCCGGTGCATGCGGTGGCTACTATGACGAGTTTAGAAATATTCCATATAGTCTTTCCAGAGGAAAAGTATTGCGCCTTCCATGACTTCCAGAAATAAAAAATGCAGGCGAACATTGTGCCGGTGTGAAGCATGACAAGAAGGAGGGTCATCTCCGGACTGCTCGGGTCAAGGTGCATCAGTTTTTCGGCCACGATGACATGTGCAGAACTTGAAATTGGCAAAAGCTCAGCAGCGCCTTGAACGACGGCAAGGATTAGGATCTGTAGAATTGACATTTTACTACAAGTCTAGCCTGGAATTATTTTTAGTCATGAAAAACGATTTTCGTGCAGTTAATATCACATCAAGACTTTTTGGGCAACAGTTATTGATGATGTACCAACATAG
>Ga0074046_10001683_pt1 | contig 19683 bp, 14 predicted proteins | sample BogForMeECP23OM3_FD_94441 | JGI IMG/M metagenome (GOLD analysis project Ga0074046, IMG submission 94441) | Bog forest soil microbial communities from Calvert Island, British Columbia, Canada - Bog Forest MetaG ECP23OM3 | ecosystem: Environmental > Terrestrial > Soil > Wetlands ... | reverse complement strand
CAGCAGCCTGCCGTAGTTCGCGGCGTGACTCGATTTCGTACGCGTTCGGGTCGGCATACTTGACGAGTGTGGACGCGACGCGCACTTCGCGAAGAAGTTCTTGCTCCGCCCGCAAGGCGATCTCGGGCGAGACGTGGCGGATCGACTCTACCAGCGCGCGCAGCGATTCCTCGTTTGCGTTGTACGCGGGAGAGGTGGCCGCCCGCTTCAGCTGCGCTCCCAGTTCGCGCACCTCGCGATGCGGCTGGGAAAGCAAATGAGCCACCTGCGCTTCGAGTGTGCGCGCATTCACGACTTCCCCGAGCGAAGTGTTTGTCGCCAGCGGCAGGAGGTAGCGCGAGACATCAAAAGCGCGTGCGCGCAGCGTGCGCTCGTACGCTTCCGCCTTCATCTCTGCGGGCCGGGGCGTGATGCTGGCCAGATATTCAAAGGTCGCCTGCGAGACCTTTTCGTAGGTCGCAAACAGAAATTCGATTGTGTCTCGATACAGCGCGCCCGCAGCCTCAGCCGAGCCTTCGAAATTCGGCGTGTAGTACCCGCTCTTCTTGAAATCCTGGTAGCGGGTTGATCGCTCCTGTCCATCCCAGCGCTGCTCGTCGGCCACCACAATAGCGGCAAGGATTGAAAGTTTTTCGATGGCGAGAGCAATGTGCGCCAAGTCGGCAATGGAACGATGTCCGTACTGGAAATAAAAAGTATTGAGGAATTTTTCGGCCTTCTGCGAAGTGATCTCGCGCAACGACTCCTTCATCGAAAGCGCCGAGCGCGAATACTTGGCCATGGCATAGGCCTGAATCTCGGGTTCAACACCGTAAACGGCGAACACCTCAACGGAAGGTCCGTTCGCCGAAGTGGAAGCGGGCGGCTCTGTCATGGGCTCGGAGAGAATCACTTCAGACATGAGTGTGAAAGAAATCTTAATCGTCCGCTGGCCGCTGCGCAATCGTCGGGACTCAAGAGGGGCATTCAGGCTGAGCGCAGGCGCGCCAGGTCCGGAGCTCGGCTAGTCGATGATCGCGTCGAGGTAGCGACTCAGAACCTGTTCCCCGTTGCCCTGAAATTCGAGGAACATGATGCCGTTGCCGAATTGTGGATGGCGCGTGACAACGCGCCCGCGAACGCGAACGGGGGAGTCGTCGATCCACAGGGTGGCGTTGACATAGGTGCCGACCGAAAGGGTCATCATCAGCTGAACATAGCAGCCGCCGCGGCTCAGATCGGTGGTTTCCATCCGCAGCGGCACCTCGCTGCCTTCCTGATGAAGTTCGATCTGTACGTGCACGGAATGGCGAGGGAAACGCCGGCGCTCGACCGGGGAAGCAGCCGCCTCGGAACGCTGATGGCTTGGCAGGTCCATCGAAATCGGCTCCGCCCGAGCAGAAGTCTTACGTCTCGGACTCATCTTGATCATCGGCAAAGCACGCACGCAAGATTAAGGAGGGCGGTCACAATGCCATGCTCGGAGGTATGGAGCGTAGGGTTACGAAGGTCACTGCCCGGCATGCTAGAATTCCCACAGTTTCTCATTTGCGGAGACCCGAGCCGACAATTCTGGCTGAATCGGGCCGCGCCTAAGCCGGTGCCACGTCAGACGCGGCCAAGGGGTGACCCAGGCAGGACTGTTTACGGAACCTGATTTGATCGAACTTGCACCCTCGATACTGTCCGCCGATTTCGCTCATCTTGCCGACCAGATAGCGAGCGCGACGGCAGGCGGCGGCAGCGTGATCCACGTGGATGTTATGGACGGCCATTTTGTGCCCAACATCACCATCGGGCCTCCGGTCGTGAAATCGCTGCGCCAGGCAACCCGGCTTCCGCTCGATTGCCATCTCATGATAGAGAATGCCGACCAGTACATTGGCGATTTTGCCGAAGCGGGAGCGGATTGGATTTCCGTCCATCAGGAGGCCTGCCGGCATCTGAACCGCACGCTGAACCTGATTAAGAGCCACCAGTGCCGCGCGGGCGTGGTCATCAATCCCGCTACACCCGTGGAAACGCTGAGTGAAGTGCTGGAAATTGTGGACTACGTGTTGGTGATGAGCGTGAACCCGGGATTTGGAGGGCAGAAGTTTATTCCCGGCGCGGTGCACAAAATCCGGAAGCTGGCCGAGATTCGCGCCGAGCGCGGATACTCATACCGCATCGAAGTAGATGGCGGCATTGCTCTGGATACGGTCGCCGGCGTCGTGCGGGCGGGCGCCGAGATTCTGGTTGCGGGCAATGCGGTGTTCGGCAAAGGCGATGCTAAGTCGAACGCGGCCGCGCTACTGGATGCAGCGCGCAGTGCGAGTTTCCAAAAGGTGTGAACGCTCATAGCGAGCTCGGGAAAGAAGATCTTGGGAGCGTAGATTAGGGTAGCTAGGGGCTCGTGGCTAGAAGCTAGTAGCTCGAAGGGTTGATTATGCGACGTAGGTTGATTCTCGGGTTGGTAGTCGTGGGGCTGGCGCTTCTGCTCGGCTGCACGAACAAGAAGGTGAACAATCCGCTGGCGAACGTCGGCTCCAAGCAGCCAGACAAAGTGCTGTTTGATCGCGCCATGGATGCCATGAAGCATAACCGCTTCGACGTGGCGCGCATGACGCTTCAGACGCTGATCAACACCTATCCGGACTCGGAGTTTATCGCGCGCGCCAAGCTCGCGGTCGCGGATTCCTGGTACGCCGAAGGGGGCTCAACGGCGCTCCAGCAGGCGGAGATCGAGTACAAGGATTTCAAAACCTTCTTCCCCAATATGCCCGAGGCAGCCGAGGCGCAGCTCAAGGTCGCCAACATCCACTATCAGGAAATGGAGAAGCCCGACCGCGACTACACTCACGCCATGCGCGCCGAAGAAGAATATCGGGCCCTGATTCAGGAATACCCGGACAGCAAGCTGGTTCCGCAAGCCAAGCAGCGTTTGCGCGAAGTGCAGGAAGTTCTGGCAGAACGGGAGTTCGAAATCGGCCGCTTCTATTATTTGCGGCAGACGTATGCTGCCGCCATTGCCCGGCTGAAGACTCTGGTCGACCGCTACCCTCTCTATAGCGGCGCTGATGAGGCTCTCTTCCTGCTCGGTCGAACCTACGAAGCTGAAATTGAAATGGTTCGAAAGAACCCGCGTGCGACCGAAGTTATCAAAGGCAAGATGATCGAGGAGCTGACCAAGGAAGCAGCCGCGGCCTACGGACGGATCATTACGCGCTATCCCGCTATGGATCGCGCGGTCGATGCCAAGGCGCGCCTCGAGGCGCTGCATCAGCTGGTGCCGCGTCCCACGCGCAAGGCGCTCGAGGAGAACGAAAAAGAAATTGCCAGCCGGCAGCAGCCGACCATGATGTCGACCATGTTCAGCGGGCTGGAAAAGCATCCCGATGTTTCGCGCGCCGCCCATCGCGGTGATCCCACCATGGTCGATCCCGAAACCGTCACGGCCCCCGGAGTTGCGAGGGATCTCGTGCGCGCGGTAAGCGGAGGCTCGGATGGGAACAGCAAGTTGACCGCGACCACAATCAGTGGGTCGCCCGCGCCGAATGAGGCAGCGCCGCGCTCTGACACAGTGCCCGCCGGAGATGCTGCGACGCCGGCTCCAAGTCAGCCAGCCGCGAAGGATGCAACTGCGGCGGGGGCAGAGTTGAAGCCGAACGTCGCCGATCCGAATGAACTCAAGCCCAACGTGGAGCCGGACCCGAACGCCCTGCCTCCGCTGCAGCAGGCCAACCAGATGGACAGCAGCGCGGCGGGAAGTTCCAGCGTCAGTTCGTCGAGTTCGACGCAAAAAGAGGAGATGGCCGACATTTCCACGAGCAAAAAGAAAAAGAAGAAGGGCATTAAGAAGATAAACCCGTTCTGAACCCGCGGCCGATTGTCAGTTGCCAGGTGGGCTTGGCCTGAGAAGTCCTAAGGGTTTCCGTTTGCACGACCCAACTGAGGCTGCCCCACCCTTGGCTGCCTCTGCCCCGTGTTCTCTGCTGGCAACTGGTAACCGGCAACTGGCAGGTGTTCTTCAGGTACATGAACCTCCGTACTTGGCACGCTCGTAACGGTCTAACTCCTCACGAATCGTTGACTTGAGTTCCCATACACGGTACTTTCGCCTTATCTCTTCTATTTAGTTGGCGAAGGATCACGCTTGCCGCGGAAAATTTTGCTCGCCGATGATAGTGTGACCGCCCAGAACATGGGGCGCAAAATCCTGGTTGATGCCGGGTACGAGGTTGTTACGGTCAATAACGGATCGGCGGCGCTCAAGCGCGTGAACGAATCGAAGCCCGATCTCGTTGTCCTCGACGTCTACATGCCAGGCTACAGCGGGCTGGAGGTTTGCCAGCGCCTCAAAGAGGCTGCCGAAACCGCCCATATTCCAGTGCTGCTGACGGTGGGAAAGCTGGAACCATTTAAGCCGGATGAAGCACGCCGTGTCCGCGCCGACGGCCACATCGTCAAGCCTTTTGAAGCGAGTGAACTATTGAGCGCGCTCGCGCGCCTGGAAGACCGCATTCTGTCCTCGGCGGAACAGCAAAAACTGAACCGAAAAGCTCCGGGTGATAACGGCTCCGCGAGAACGGTCGCCAGCGGCTCCGATACCAGCTGGAGGGAACGACTGCGTTTCCCCGCCAAGAAGAAGGAAAAGAAGGAAACGGAAGCCGAGCCGGCTGACGTAACCGCGAACTTCCACGATTTCCGGCGAAGCAATACTAAGACCGTCTCCGAATCGCCAGCGACCGCCAAGTTGGCCGCACCCGAGAAGGAGCCTGTTGTCGTCCCTGACATTCCGCGCGATATCACAGCCGATGAATTGGACGCGCTGAGCGCTGTGGCGGCCAGTTTGCAAGCAGCGACGCCTTCCGAGACCAGCGCGCCGGCAGCGGAGAATCACTCAGCACAGAGCCAGGCCGCAGAGATACCGGCAGCCGAGACACCAGCAGCAGAGATTCCTTGGGTGACTCCAGCTACCGAAGTCGTGAACATCGCTTCATTCGCGCAGGAGCCGGCACCCATTGATCGGCAGGACGAGCCAACGTTCGCCACCGAGCCCGCCCCGCAAGAAACGGTCGAAGCCACCGCACCCGAAGCTGTCGCAGTGAGCGAACAGAGCGCAGCCCCGGAGCAACCGGAAGCGAAGGCGGAAGAGCCGCAAGTCGCAAACTCGATCGCCGAAGAACCCAGGCTTGAAGAACTTAAGCCCGAAGAATCCAGGGTGCAAGAATTCAAGGTCCAGGAATCGAAGTTTGAAGAATCGAAGCCTGAAGAATCACCGCTCGTAGCAGCGCAGGTCGAGGCCCCGAAGACCGAAGAAACCGCGGCCGCAATAGTGCCGGAGCAAACGGGATCGGTCGAGCCCGCGCCTCCTGCCCCGACTGCGGTCAGCATGCAGGAAACCGCCGAGCCGGAAGGTCCCCCGCCGAGCGACGAAGAGTTAGCGCAAGCGCTGCGCCTGTTAACGCCGGCGACCGGATATTCCGATACGCCCATGCCTTCGCACGGCACGCTGGCGGCAGCTGGCCAGTTGCTGGCCGAGGAAGCAGCTCGCAATGCAGCTTCCCAGCCGCGTTGGATCGCCGAGCCGGTTGCGTTGACTCTGGAAGAGGCGTCCATCTCGCTCGAGGCGGAAATGTTCGGCAAATTTGTCGCCGACGCTGCCGCAGAAATCACGGCTCCCGCTGCGAGCCAGGTTGCAACAAACACCGAGCCTGTTTCGGAGGCACTGTCGGAACCGGCTGCAGCATCCGCCATGGTAGAGAAACAAGCGGAACCTGTCCTCGAATCGGCAATTCCCGCAATCGCGCAGGAAATGGCCCAGCAGGCCGCGGCAACCTTGCCGGAAGACGCTCAACAACAGGCCCCGGCTGCAACCTTCGCCGATGTAGCGGCGCCGCCGGAAGCCGAAGCCGCCTGCGTTGCACAGGCCACGGTCGCACACGAGGCGATTGCAGAAGAGATCATCGCGCTGGCGGCGGCAGAACAAGCGGCACATATCGACGCATCCGAAGTCGAAGCGTCGGCAGCGGCCGGATCTCCGACCGAGGTTGCGCATGAAGATTTGAGTTCTGACGCGGGAGGGCAACCGGAAATGGGCAAGCGCGGCAAGCAGACCTCGGGCAAGTCGAAAGAGCGCCAGACCGCTGAGCCCGCGATCACCCCGGAAGCTCCGAAAACCATGGCTGCGGCCGCGGCGGCCGATGGCGCATCCACGCTGGCGCCGGATGCAAGCGCGATTGCCAGTATTGTTGAAAGCGTGCTCGCCGATCTTCGTCCAAAGATCGTAGAAGAGATTACGAGGAAACTCGCGCGCAAGTAGCGAACCGGTTCGCACCGCTCACCTCCTAAAACCTAAGACCTCACCACCTCGCGCCGGCAGTACTTTTCGACACGTCGCGGCCGCCCATCGCCAAAACCTGTGTTTTGGGCCGTTTTGTAGGGGTATCTTTCTAGAAACCGCATAAAATCTGCACAAAATACTACTTTTCCACAGCTGAGTGCGTTAATATGCGGTCGAAATCAGCATTTCAAGCTTGCTTCCCGAAGGAGAAATTCATGGCTTCTGGTATGACCAAAACTCAACTGACCCGGCACCTCGCCGAAAAGCTCGGCACCAACAACAAAACGGCCGCAACATTTTTGGAGCACCTGGCCGACACCGCAATCAAGGAAACCAAGAAGAATGGCGTATTCGTCGTGCCCGGACTCGGCCGCCTGGTGAAGGCGCACCGCAAAGCTCGCATGGGCCGCAACCCGCAGACCGGCGAACCGATCCAGATCAAGGCGAAGACCGTTGTGAAATTCCGTGTGGCCAAGGCCGCAAAGGACGCGATCGCCCCGAAGAAGTAGTGTGTGGCGCGGACCTGCCCTGAGCGCAGTCGAAGGGGCCTTTGTCCGCGAGTGTGTGGAGCGGACAATCCTGTCCACAAAAAAGGCTACAAGGGCCGGCGAAGTTTGCCGGCCCTTTGTTACGCGCGAATCTCTAACTCCCGCAGTTCCCCTTTGATCTTCCCCTTTTCCACGCGCAGCCTTCCCACGCTCACCGGCAACTTGAACCGCCGCGGCCCCGCGCTCCCGGGATTGAAATAAAGCACGCCGTTCCTCTCTTCCATCTTCGGTTGATGACTGTGCCCATACACCACCACGTGGATTCCAGCAGTTTCCGGCTTCAGGTCAAGCCGCCCCAAATCATGCAGCATGTAGATCGTCACGCCGCCAAGCTCCACGACTTCAGTTTCCCGCAGTTCGCGTGCCCACGGCTCAATGTCCACATTGCCGCGGATAGCGGTCACGGGCGCGATTCGAACCAGCGCCGCGAGCACTTCCGGCGCGCCAATGTCCCCCGCATGCAGAATGTGATCGACGCCACCGAAGGCCTCGATCGCTTCCGCCCGCAGGAGCCCGTGTGTATCGGAAATAACGCCGACGATCATAAGGACGTAAAGCACATTTCACCACGGCGGCACGGAGACATGGAGAAAATCAAGAAACGGTGAATTCGAACCGCGCCCCATTCATCACAAATCCGCCGTTGAACCCTCACAGACGCCGTCCATCCCGCTCCCGCTATACTCCTAGCAAATGTCTGCTCCCCAGCCAAAGCCCGATCTGCACGATCCACTCCGCCGCTACTGGGGATACCACGCATTCCGCCCCAAGCAGGAAGACATCATTCGCAGCCTGCTCGCCGGGCGCGACTCCTGCGCGGTCATGCCCACCGGCGGAGGCAAGTCCCTCTGCTATCAGCTCCCAGCAGTGGTTTCCGGAAAGACAACCGTAGTGGTCTCTCCGCTAATCGCGCTCATGCAGGACCAGGCCGCCCAGCTCGCGCAGATGGGCATTGCAGCTGCCGCCATCAACAGCTTTCAGAACGCGACCGAACGAAACTACGTGATGGCGAATGCCCGCAAGGGCGATTATCGCCTCATCTATCTCTCGCCCGAGCGCCTCGCCGCCGACAGCACCTTCGACTGGCTGGCCAACGTGCCTGTCGGGTTCTTCGCCGTCGACGAAGCGCACTGTATTTCCGAATGGGGACACGAGTTCCGCCCCGACTACCGCCAGCTCAGCCGCCTGCGCACGCGCTTCCCCGCGATTCCCATCGCTGCTTTCACCGCCAGCGCCACGCGCCAGGTGCGCCACGACATCCTGAAGCAGCTGCAGATGCGCGATCCCGCGCTCTACATCGCCAGCTTCCACCGCAAGAATCTGAACTACGTCGTGCACGAGTGCGACCCGCTAACGCAGCTAGAACTGCTCGAATGCGCGCTGCGCTACTATTCCGAGGGCAACGTCATCGTCTACGCGCCCACCATCCGCCGCGTCGAAGAAACCGTCGAATACCTTGAGGAGAACGGCATTCCGGCCATTCCCTATCACGCCAAAATGGAGAACTCCATGCGCCGCCAGAATCAGGAGCGCTGGATGTCGGACGAAGTTCGCGTGCTGGTCGGCACGATTGCCTTCGGCCTCGGCATCAATAAGGCTTCTGTGCGTGCCGTGATTCATCTCTCGCTGCCCAAATCGATTGAGCAGTATTACCAGGAAGCCGGACGCGCCGGGCGCGATGGTCATCCCGCCGACTGTGTCCTGCTCTGGCAAAAGCGCGACCACGTGCTGCTTGAATACTTCATCGGAAAAATTGAAGATGAAGCCGAGCGCGAGCGTTCCTGGGAGCGCAAGCGCATCGTCAGCCGTTTCGCCGATTCCAAAGCCTGCCGCCATCGCCAAATCTGTCTTCACTTCGGCGAGACTCCGAAATGGGACCATTGCGGCGCCTGCGACAATTGCTCCGGCAAGCCCGACTGGCTAAGCGACCAGCCGGTGCCCCAGATTCGCGCCCGATTGTTGGGCACTGACCGGGGTGAACCGCGGCGCAAGAAAGTTGCGCGGCTCTTGCCCGAAGAAGGCTTTCTCCCCGGAACGAACGTCTCGCCCGCGCCCGATTTCGATCCCGCTCTCGCCGACTATCTGCGTGAGTGGCGCCGTTCCATCGCCCGCGAAAACAAAGTTCCCGCCTACGTCGTCTTGCACGACAGCACGCTCGAAGAGTTGTGCAGGCGTCGGCCAACAAAGATCGGCCAACTATTGCAGGTCCCCGGAATCGGCGAGCGCAAAGCCGACGTCTATGGCGCGGAAATTCTTCAGGCCATCCGTAACTTTGCTGAGGGAGCGCGCGCTGCGCCGGCCGCGCCCAAAGAACTAACTCCAGGAGAAGAAACGCTGCGCTTGCTACAGGAAGGCCGCACTTTCGAGGAGATCGCCCGCCTGCGCGTGCGCCAACTTTCCACTGTCGTGGGCACAGTCGCCAACCTGATCGAAACCAGCCAGGTGAAACTCGATCCCAAATGGATCTCTCCCGACGCCCAGCCGCTGATCGAATCCGCCTGCCTGTCGAAGGGCGTCGAGCGCCTGCGCGATATCAAAGACGCCGTCCCACCCTACGTCAGTTTCAACGACATCCGCCTGGTAGTAGCCTGCCTGCGCGCCGAAAAACGAATAGCTGCAACCACCGGGATAAAGACCACAGTCAAAACCGCCTAGAATTTTCCCCTGTCTTCCTGAGCGAAGCAACTGCAAGCGAAGCACGCGCACGATCAAGACCTCTTTGGGAGGGGGTACGAAAGTAGGCGGGGGGTACGCGTCACTCGTATCGCAGGCTGTCCACCGGATCGAGTTGCGCGGCGCGCGTGGCCGGAATCGTACCGAAAATAATCCCGACCAGCGATGAAACTGCAATCGCGATCAGGGCTGACAGCCCGGAAATCGGGATGCGGAATTCGGTGAAAAAGCGCACAGAGAACGGAATGGCAAGGCCAACAATAATACCGACCACGCCGCCGATCAGCGAAATCAAAATTGCCTCGGACAGAAACTGAAAAAGAATTTCGCGCTTGGTCGCGCCCATCGCTTTGCGAATTCCAATTTCGCGAATGCGCGCGCTCACCGTCGCCAGCATGATGTTCATGATCCCGATGCCGCTCACCAGCAGCACCACCAGCGAGACGCCCAGTAGAACCGCTGTCAGTGTGTTCGCCGTCTTATCGGCCACCGCCAGCAGTTGGGTCAGATTTGAGACCCTGTAAACCGATTCCGGACGATGTCGAGACTGGAGCACTCGCTGTACCTGCGCGGTGATGGGACCGACCAGCGATGAGTCTGCCGCCGAAAAATAAATCTGCCTCACGCTCGGCGTCGCTCGAAAATAGCGCAGCACGGAATAGGGAATCAGCATCGTGTAGTCGGTCACTTCCGACTGGCCGAAAGTGTCCACGCGTTCGCGAAACGTCCCAACAATGGTGAACGGCAAGCCGGTGAGCTTGACCGTTTTGCCGAGCGCAGCCTGGGCCGAGCCGTAGAACTCTTCGGCGTACTTTTGCGTCACGATGCCGACTTTGTTATGCGCCTGCGAATCCTGGTCGTCGAAGAAGCGTCCGGAAAGCACGACCAGGTTGCGCACGTCCTGATATTCGGGGTCAACGCCCAGGACCTGCAGGTCGCGCTCTTTTCCGTTCCCGACTGCGACGTGCTCAAACATCGGCACCACCGGCGAAGCGGCAGCAATACCAGGAACCTGCTCCCGCACGGCCTTCATATCGTCAACCGTCAGTTCGTCGGCGCTGCTGGTGCTGATGCGTTCCCCCTGCTGATATTCGGCCTCGATCATGTTGGCGCCAATTCCCTCGATCAGGTGCAAAACGTATTGCTTGCCGGTCAAGCCGATTGTGGTCACCAGAATCAGCGACGCCGTGCCGATCATCATGCCGAGCGCCGTGAGCAGGAAGCGCACTTTGTTGGTCTGAAACGTGTCGAGCGCGAATCCGACAATCTCACTCAGCACGAGGCGGGGACGAGCGCGTTCAGCAGCCGAGATATCGGTAGCGGCGGGCAACTTGATTAGATGCTAACTGCGGTCTCCCCGTGAGGGCAACCCGATTCCGGTTTTTGCCTCGCGACCGCCAAGCCAGCCTGCAACCGCAAAGGCCGCGAGCACAACAAAGATCGGGTCCGCTGGCCGCAGATAATAGGTTTCAGGATGCGAGAAGTAATAGGCCGCAGGAAAGCACGCCAGCAGTATGGCAAAGCGCACCGCTACCGCTGCGTCGGCCCGAAACGCACGCCACAAGCCGATGAGCGCCAGCAGCGAAACCGTCGTCTGCACAAAAATGTTCGGCGGGTCGAGCGGCTCCTCCCTCAGGTACTAACGTGCGAAGCTCCAGTAACCGGTCCACACGTAGACGGCGCGGCGAAACACCATCCACGCATACCATCCACGATGAGCGTGAATGTAAGCTTCGGCTTGCTCGCGCTTGTGTTCCATGTAGGCGATTTCACCCACGCGCTCGTACTCGGCCTGTTCGCCCGCGCTGTGATTTGGGTGCAAGCTCCGGTTCACCCACGAGGCTGTGTAGCCGTTGTTGCCGATATAAAGCTCCATTCCATAGCCGCCACGGATGGGAATGAAGCGGTGAAAGATGGCATAGTCGCGGGCGATCCACGGCGCGATCACCGCAAGCGCAGCCAGCCCAGCGATAATTCCTGGAGCCAACCAAGAGCGCCGTTTTCGTAGCCGCTGATAACAAGTCCAAAGCCCCAGCAGAGGGAGCACCGACAGCACGACCGGTTCGGTGAGTGCTGCTACGCCGCCCAGCACACCAAAGGCCAGCCAATGGAGCAGGTTGCCCGAATCCTCGAGCTCGATCAGGATCAGGAAAAGCCAGCAGAGCAGTAGTGCGACCAGACAAGTCGACCAGGCCCAATCCGCTCCGTAGTACACGCCGTAAGGGAAAAATGCCCAACCCCACCCGGCAAACTTCGCCGCTCGCCCGCCAAAGCACTTCTTCGCGACGTAGAAAATCGGGATGCACGTCAGCGCGGAAATAACGCTGTTCAAGGCCAGCGCGGCAATGATCGAAGTGGTGGTGTAGATACCGAACACCTTAAAGATGCCAGCGAGAACGTAGGGATAAACGGGAGGCAGAAGCGCCGAAAGTCCGGTATTGGCGAGCGGATTGCCGAAACCGTGGCCTTGCGCGATGGATCGTCCGACTCTACCGAACGCCCAGTGTTCAAGGACAAACGGATCGAGCCAATCCCGATAGACAAAAGGAATGACAGCCCATCGCGCCACCAACCCCGCGAGCACCATGGGAGCATAGGGCGCCAATCGGCGAGACTTCATGGCCGGAGTTGCTTGAATCTCAGCTTGCAAAAACTCATCCTCTCCAGCGGCCGTATTCAACGCGATCATTTTCCCTCAGACCGTCTTCCTCGCGTTACCAGCGGCGGCAGTGAAATCACCACAGAAGCCTTACTCCACGCGGCACACCAGCACACCGCGATTCTGGTATGGGCAAACCAGCCCTGCCACTCCGGGCTGAGCGAGCACAATCCAGTTCACGCCAAATTGTTGCCTGAGCTTTTCGAAATCCGCCGCTTGAAAGCTCCGCCAACCCTCGGTCGCCTTGACCTCCATCAGCCAACGCGGTGCGAGCGAAGGCACACGCGCAGCCATTCCTCCATCTTTTGTGAAGTCCGCAAGCGCGCTTCGCTCCGCCAACGCCCGGAATCCGTGGAAATCTTCTCCCGGCAGTTGCATGTACCGAGGGTCGAGCGCAAACAGACTATCCACCGGCGTGTTCTGGCGAATCCAATCAAACGCCTTCAGCCAGTCGTTCTGTGGAGCGCGGCCCGGAAGTTCGAGGTGCAAACTGGCAGGATACAGTTGCCTCTGCGCGTAGAACATCCCCATGCCCAGCGGGATGAAAAGCAGCAGCCACCGATAAACGTGCCTGCCGAGAATGTATTGCCCAAGAAGCCCGCCGGCAACGAGGAAGAACAACAGGTAAATCAGGTGCAGGTAGCGCATGGGCTCAAACGGGCGCAAGCGCTCGAACGGCGCTGGCAACATGATGATCAGGCCTACAGCCGTCTGGAAGAGGCCGAAGTAAACGAGCCGGGTTGTAAGGCGTTCCAGTGCCCCAGATCCGTTGTGCTTCGCGAACCACCGAAAGACCCAGAGCAAGCCCAGCGGCGCGAACACCCCCAGCCACTCGTACCAAGCCCAATGGTTCAGATAGTAGAAGCTGCGCGTGGAAGCGGCTACACGCCACGCATCGGAGGCGGGCGCGAACAGCCAGCTCAGCGGCAACAGAAATGCCGCGTTTGAAATCCTGCCAGCGTGGCCCTGCCAGCCGAGAAAAATGCAGAAGGAGAGTCCGAAGCAGGCCATGATGGCATGGTTGGCGAAGGCAAAGGCCAATAGGACTCCCGCCAACACAAAACGTCTATCGAGCGTCGCGACGATTGCGGCAACAATCGCCGCCGCTGCCAGGTTGCGGGGATGAAGATACTGGTCAGCGAGGTTGATGGCTGTGCCGGAAACCGGAATCGTGAGAACGAGTCCGACAACGGTGACTGCGGCCCATTGTGCGTGGGATTCATCAAAGCAACGGCGGGCAATCTGCCAGCAGCCCCAAAGGAGGAAATAAATCGAGGCAACTTGCCAGAGCAAGACGGACCAAGCCAACGGAAGATGGCTCAAGCGGATGGATTCGGCGATCAGCTTATCGAAGACAGTAGCCTGAAACTGCAGGCGGAAGAAGTCGGCATCGTGCGGAAACAGCGCTGGGTTCAAGTTCCGCTTGATGGCAGCGATATAGAAGGCGTCATCCTCCAAGCCGGGGTGGTAGCCCAGCACCAGCATCGCAATTAGCGTGAGCAGCAGAAGGATCGCGAGATCGCGTATGCCGGATTCCCGGGCCGAGGATTCCGCCGCCATTAAGCTCCCGGGCTGTTGACAACGCCCGCTTCATAATACTGGGGTTCCAAACGCCGGCCGCGCTCGTTGAAGATCGAAAATTTTGCCAGGCCCCATTGTTGCAAAGCAAACTGCATCGTCGTCGCCAGCACGCCGAACCCATATGTCACGCTTCGCCGGAAATTGATGGACGAAGCTTCTTCGAAATACTTCGTCGGGCAGGAGACTTCGCCGATACGAAAGCCGAAATGAACGCACTGTGCCAACATCTGATTGTCGAACACAAAGTCGTCGGAGTTCTCAAGCAGCGGCAGCTTGGTGAGGACATCGCGGCTAAAGGCGCGGTAGCCGGAGTGATACTCCGAAAGCTTGACTCGGAGAAAGAGGTTCTCGAAGGCGGTCAGCAGGCGATTCGCGACGTACTTGTAAAAGGGCATGCCGCCGCGGAGGGCGTTGCCTCCGATGATGCGCGAGCCGAGCACCACATCGTAAACGCCGTACGCAATCATGCTGACCATGGAGGTGACGAGCAGCGGCGTGTATTGATAATCGGGATGCACCATGATGACGACATCGGCGCCCGCGGCCAGCGCCTCGCGATAGCAGGTCTGCTGGTTACGGCCATAGCCGTAGTTGCGGTCGTGGACGAAATACTGCAGGCCCAGCCGGCGCGCGACTTCCACGGTGCGATCGGAGCTGTGATCGTCCACTAGAATGCACGCATCCACGAGGTCGGGTAGTTCCCGAACCGTGGCTTCCAGCGTCTTTTCCGCGTTATACGCGGGCAGCACCACGGCAATGCGCTTGCCGTTGATCATGCGGAAATCCTCAGATTCGACTTGTAAATGATAACCGAAAGCCGCGGAAATGCCCGATGTTTGGGGCCCGCAGGGAGCCTTCTCCGATTTATTATCTTTAATCATGCCCGCCGCCCGCACGCTGTTCGACAAAATCTGGGACGCGCACGTGGTCACTGCGCCCACGGGCCAGTCGCCGCTGCTTTACATTGATCTGCACCTGGTTCACGAAGTAACTTCGCCGCAGGCCTTCGATGGATTGCGTGCCAATGGGCGGCGTCTCCGCCAGCCATTGCGGACCGTTGCCACGGTCGATCACAACATTCCCACCACGCCGCGCGGCACGCCCATCACTGACCCGATCGCGGCAAAGCAGATTGAAGCGCTGCAGAAGAATTGCCGTGAGTTCGGCGTTCCTTTCTTCGACATGGATTCAGCCGAGCAGGGCATTGTGCACGTCATCGGCCCGGAGCTAGGCCTTACGCTGCCCGGCATGACCATTGTTTGCGGCGACAGCCACACCTCCACGCATGGAGCCTTCGGTTCGCTTGCTTTCGGTATGGGTACCTCGGAAGTCGAACATGTTCTCGCCACGCAATGCCTGCCGCAGAACAAAGCGAAGGCGATGCAGATTGTGGTGCGCGGCAAGCTACCAGTGGGCGTAACGGCCAAAGACCTGGCGCTCGGGATCATCGGCCGCATCGGCACGGACGGCGCGACCGGACATGTGATCGAATTTGCGGGCGAAGCCGTACGCGGACTCTCGATGGAAGGCCGCATGACGCTCTGCAACATGAGTATCGAGGCTGGAGCACGCGCCGGCCTAATTGCACCCGATGAGACGACGTTCGCCTACATCCGCGGCCGCCGTTTCGCGCCGCAGGGCGCGGACTGGGACGCGTCGGTTGCTTACTGGCGCACGCTCGCAACGGATCCAGGTGCGCGGTTCGATCGCGTGGTCGAGATCGATGCCGCTTCGCTGGCGCCGTATGTGACGTGGGGAACAAATCCCGGCATGGTGGTGGCGGTGGATGCACGCGTGCCCGAGTTAGCCAGCTTTGCCGACGAATCCGATCGCCGCGCCGCCGAGCAGGCTCTTGCCTATATGGGCCTTCAACCCGGAACGCCAATCGAGCAGATTGCCATCGACCGCGTGTTCATCGGTTCCTGCACGAATTCGCGCATTGAAGATTTGCGCGCCGCAGCCCGTGTAGCCAAAGGCCGGCGGGTTAGCCCCAAGGTCCGCGCTATGGTCGTGCCGGGCTCGCAGGCGATCAAGCTAGTCGCCGAACAGGAAGGCCTGCATCGCATTTTTCTCGATGCGGGCTTCGAATGGCGAGAATCCGGATGCTCGATGTGCCTTGGCATGAATCCCGACATCCTGGAACCGGGTGAGCGCTGCGCCTCAACCAGCAACCGCAATTTCGAAGGCCGGCAGGGCCGCGGTGGACGCACGCATTTGGTCAGCCCCGAGATGGCAGCGGCGGCGGCGATCGAGGGGCATTTCACCGACATTCGGAAGTGGCAATTTACCCAGTAGCACGGAGGCGATCCTCGCGGACACGGTCACCGATGGCAGGTATCGGGCTCACGCGAACGCGCCGCCGCACGATTGAGTTAAGATAATTTGCTCACACCTTTGCACTTCAGCCGTCGAAAGCCTTTATGAACAAAAATGTCCTGTGCCTCCTCGTAGTATTCTCGCTCCTGTTTTCTTGCGTCGCCGTTGCTCAGAAGTCATCCTCATCCGAGCCAGTCCTGCCCTACTCGCCGAGTCTCGATTTGACGTCGATGGATAAGTCCGTCGATCCCTGCGTCGACTTGTATCACTACTCGTGCGGCGGATGGCAGAAGAGGAATCCCATCCCCCCCGACCAGACTTCCTGGTCCGTCTATGGAAAGCTCTATCAGGACAACCTGAACTTTCTGCGGGGCATGCTGGAACAGGCTGCCAAGCCGAGCTCACAACGTACCGCTGTCGAACAAAAGACGGGCGACTTTTATGCGGCCTGCGTGAATGAAGCCGCAGTCGAGAAGCAGGGCCTTTCCCCAGTGCAGCCCGAGCTCGATGCAATTGCCAAGGTCAAATCGGTAAAGGACCTCACGCCCTTGGTGGCGCGCTTGCAGTTCACGTATCGGCAGTACTCCTATAACAGTCCCATGCTTTTTGCGGCCGGGTCGAATCAGGATCCTGACAACTCCGAGCAGGTGATCGCCGACGTCGATCAGGGCGGGCTTGGCCTTCCTGACCGCGACTACTACACCAAGACCGACGCGAAGTCGAAGGAAACGCGCGATCGCTACTTGCAGCACGTGCAGAAGGTTCTCGAACTGGCCGGCGACAGCGCGGAGGTTGCAAAGAAAAACGCGGAGACAATTCTCCGCATGGAAACGGCGCTGGCCCAGGCTTCCATGACCCGCGTGGACCGCCGCGACCCCCACAAACTGGTCCACAAGATGAAGGTCGCCGACCTCGCGCAGCTAGCGCCGAATTTTGACTGGGTCGCGTATTATCGCGAGCTGGAGTACCCGCAGTTTGACATTCTGAACGTGGATGCGCCCGAGTTTATCAAGCAGATGAATGCGCTCCTCGGCTCAGAACCGGTGGAAAACTGGAAAACCTATTTCCGTTTTCACGTAGTCGACACTTCGGCCCCGTATCTGTCGTCGAAATTCTCGGAGGAGAGTTTCGAGTTCTATCGCAAGTATTTGCGCGGGGCCAAGGAAATGCAGCCTCGCTGGAAACGCTGCGTCGAATATACCGACTACAGCCTGGGCGAAGCGCTGGGGCAGGTGTATGTGGCAAAGGTTTTTTCGCCCGAGCTCAAGCAGAGCACGCTCGACATGGTGCAACGGATTGAAACCGCCATGGGTGAGCGTATCCGCGCGCTCGACTGGATGAGCCCGGAGACCAAGCAGCAGGCTTTGACCAAACTGGCCGGCATTCGCAACAAGATTGGCTATCCCGACAAGTGGCGCGACTACACCTCGGTGAAGATTACGCCCGGCGACTTCGCTGGAAACGTGCAACGCGCGCACCAGTTCGAGAGCCGTCGCGACATCAACAAAATTGGAAGGCCCGTCGATCACGGCGAATGGGACATTTCCGCTCCGACCGTCGACGCGTATTACAACCCTCAGATGAACGACATCAATTTTCCTGCGGGAGTGTTGCAACCGCCGCTCTTCGACACCAAGATGGACGATGCGCCCAACTACGGCAACACCGGTGGCACTATCGGGCACGAACTGACGCACGGCTTCGACGATGAAGGCAGCCAGTTCGACGCCCACGGAAATTTGAAAGATTGGTGGACCAAGGAAGACCGCGACAAATTCGACGCTCGTACGAAGTGTGTGGATGACCAGTACTCGGCCTATGTCGCGGTAGAAGATGTCCACGTTAACGGCAAGCTGACGCTGGGCGAAAACGTAGCCGATCTTGGCGGCGAAATCCTGGCCTATATGGCATGGCAAGACAAAACGAAAGACATGCACTTGCAGCCGGTCGATGGCCTGACTCCGGAGCAACGCTTCTTTATTGGCTTCGCGCAGTGGGATTGCGCCAACGAGCGTCCCGAAGACCTGCGTGTCCGGGCGATGACAGATCCGCATTCGCCGGCGCAGGACCGCATCAACGGCGTGGTGGTGAACATGCCGGAGTTTCAGCAGGCATTCCAGTGCAAATCCGGACAGCCGATGGTGGCGCCAGCCGATAAAATCTGTAAAGTTTGGTAGATCCGAACTCTGTCGCTAATGCTGAACTGACGATTATGGAACCATTTCGTAAACATACCGGCATTGTCGTCCCGCTCGATCGCGTCAACGTGGACACCGATCAGATCATCCCCAAGCAGTTCCTCAAGCGCATCGAGCGCACCGGCTTTGGCCAGTTCCTGTTTTACGATTGGCGCTTCTCGCCCGATGGCCGGGAGATCTCGAGCTTCGTTCTGCACGATCCACGCTACCGGGGAGCGACCATCCTTGTCGCCGGGAAGAACTTCGGCTGCGGCTCCTCGCGCGAGCACGCGGTCTGGGCGCTCGCCGATTACGGATTCCGCGTTGTCATCGCGTCCTCGTTCGCTGACATTTTTGCCAATAACAGTTTGAAAAACGGCTTTATCACTGTTCGCCTCAGCGACGAGCAGGTCGCCGCGATCATGCGCCGCGGGCGCGAAGTCCAAAACTATCAGCTCACCGTCGATCTCGAAACCTTGAGCGTCGAGGACGACCGAGGCTTCGCCGCGAAATTCACCCTCGACGAGTTCGCCCGGCATTGCCTGCTCAACGGATTGGACGACATCGGCCTGACCCTGCAGCACGAAGGCGCCATTGCCGCCTATGAAGCGAAGCATCCGGTGCGCGCGGAAATGAAGGCAGTCGCCACGCGTCCTACCTAGGCCCTGTCTGCCCGTTGTACACTTTCTGTTTCTTATGCTCAACCGGCATTTAGCCGGCACAGCTACTGAATCGGAGCGTTCGTGAAAAATCTCTTCGCCGGTTTTGCCCTAGCTTTCTTCCTGCTCTCCACCGGAGCTGCACAGACCTCCGCGCCAAAAGAGCTCACCATCGAAGCGATTTTCGCCGAAGGCGGCATCACCGGCCGCGCTCCCGAAACGATCAAGTGGAGCCCGGACGGCTCTAAAGTCTCCTTCGTCGAGCGCGACGATTCTGGCGAGCACGGCCAACTCTGGTATTTCGACACTGCAACCGGCGAAAAGAAGGTTCTCGTCAGCGAGGACAAGCTCTCTCAGCTAGCCCCGCCAACGTCCGCGATTCACGACGAGCGCGAAAAAGAGCGCGTGACACGATATCACGTGGCCGCTTACCTGTGGTCGCCTGATTCCAAGCACCTGCTCTTCGATTCCCATGGACAACTCTGGTATTACAGCCTCGAAAATGGCACCGGCGTGCAGATCACCTCGTCCTCCGACCCGAGTGAGGATCCGAAGTTCTCGCCTGATGGCAAGCGGATCGTCTATGTGCGAAAACACAATCTCTATGCGCGGCCGGTCTCGGGGCAAGATGAACGCCTGCTCGTCCAGCCTGAAAAAGACAAGAAGAAGGACAAAAACTGTGTTGGCAAAGGCGACGACGAAATTCTGAACGGAGAAGTCGATTGGGTCTACGCTGAGGAACTCGCGGTTCGCAGTAATTATTTCT
>Ga0074046_10001682_pt1 | contig 19685 bp, 21 predicted proteins | sample BogForMeECP23OM3_FD_94441 | JGI IMG/M metagenome (GOLD analysis project Ga0074046, IMG submission 94441) | Bog forest soil microbial communities from Calvert Island, British Columbia, Canada - Bog Forest MetaG ECP23OM3 | ecosystem: Environmental > Terrestrial > Soil > Wetlands ... | reverse complement strand
GGTCACCGAAGGTAACCGGGAGGCGGGTAACGGCCAGGGCGCCGTAGGCGGACGCCGGCGGGCTCAGGCTGGGCTGGGAGCAAGGGGCGGATCGGTGGCGCCCCGGTTAAGTTCGAAGACCCGAAACCGCGGGACGCTGAGATCGGCGGGACCGCCCCCCTTGCCGAGCACTGTAGCCCTGCGGCTCCAGGGCTCGCAAGACCAGCCAACGGCCCAATCAGGTGCTCGGTCAGGACCTAACTGTCACTCGCGGACAGACCCACAGCTCAACCGCCTGGGTTGACGCACGTGGTGCTGGCAGAAAGACCCTAGCTTGGGATGCCGGCATCTGATCCGGTCCCTGCGCCGCCGCGTACCCCGGGCTCCCCCGGACCCTGCGTTTATGGCTCGGCCGCCCCTCATTTTTGACCACCCTGCTGCCAGCGCGACACGCGCCGTCCCTTCGATGAAACCCGCGCGGGGAAAACCCCGCACCCCCGGTTTCAGGTTGGCCTCCTAGTCCACGACGACCACGGCCAGGAGGAAGAACGCGAACGGCCGCGCGGCACCTCGCGCGGTCCTTCGCCGGGGTCACTGAATCATCATGCAACCGGGTGATCAGGTCAGTGGGATCTCGCTGCCGCGAGATCAGCGGTGCGAATGGCCTGGATCACCGGGTGCAAGCTTCCGCCACGTCCCCTGCTGCGGGTCGTACTCTTCCCGTTCGAAGAGGTACATGTTGTCACCCAGGAGGATGAGTGAGTAGGGGCTGGGTCCGGTGCCGGGGACATGGCCATGGTTGTGGATGTCGCCGGGCGGGGTCAGTGTCGCGACGTCACCGCGGTGCATGGCGCGATCATCTGCAAGGCGCAGTTCAGCCCGGCCGCCCTCGTGGCGAACTGCGTCCCACCGCTGATGGGTCTCCACTCCGCGGACCGGAGCGATCGCTACCCAGCAATGGTGGGAGTGAGTGTAGGCCATCACCCCCTCTGGCCGGTGGAACAGCACCAGGCGAGGACCCCGTTCGGGCTTGACCAGCCACTTCCCCCCGGCCGACTCAGAGGGCATCTCCGCGATCATCGGACCGAGATACTCCTCGTCGGCGGCCAGCTCCACCAAAAGCCCCCCCACCTGGTCCATATCGAGGATGTCGCCGGAACGCAGCTCATCCAGCCGAGCCAGGAAGTGGCGGAGTGGGCTGGGGAAAGCGCCGGTACTCACTTTCACACCCTAACCCACGGTCGGCCAGCTTCCCTCGGCGACCAGCCCGCGCGTTCTCGATGATGAGCTCAGTTCGCGGTCTTGCTCACCGGCCGTCAATCTCTGTGACCTGGGCGGTGCGGAGTTCCTCCTGGAGCACCCACGGGCGACGAAGTCCAACATGGCCGAGACGTCCGCGACCTCGAAGGAGACTCGCCGCCGCCCGCTCTCCGCCGTTCCTTCAGGCTGCTGCCGGGTTCGGGGGAGGGTCTGGGCAGGATTTGCCAATGGCCGTTGACACCGCCTGCGGCACCCTCCTAAGGGGCGCAGAAGCGTACGATTGAGGACACGCAGAGCGGAGCCCGGAGTGCTGGAGGCTGCGATGAGGCTGCGACCGCATCAGCGGAACCTGGTGGTGTGGAGCCTGTCCGCCGGCCAGGCCGGCCGGTACGGTGCCCCGAGGTTCACACCGCTCGCACGCACCAGGCGGATCCGCCGGTGTATCCGTACGGGCGCGCTGCTCACAGTCATCGGCCTGATGCGGTTGGCCCGCGCCGTGCGGGCCCGCTGGCAGCCCTTGCTGGCCGGGGTGGTGCTCACGGTGGCCGGCGTCCTGTTGCGCAGCGGCATGGGCAGCCTGGTTTTCTTCCCCGGAGTCCTGTTCCTCCTGTCCGCCCTGCTAAACCCTCCCAGCTCTAAGGCCGCCCGCAAGCGGCGCTCTAAGCTAGAGCGCGAGCTGGCCGCATACTCAACTTCGGCCCAGCGGCGCGATCTTGAAGCGACTCTTGACCTGTACCCAGACGGCATCACGTACGAGGTACGTGACATCCTGGCCAGCCAAGCCATAGCCGCCGGTAATAACCGGATGCCGGGTGCCAGACAGTACTGAAGACCACCTCCAGGCTGGCCAGAGTTGATCTCTCAATCGTCTCACCAATTACGAAGACAGCACCTGACAAGAGCGTCTCCATCGGACAGCCGGCCCGAGGCTTTCTTGCGGGAGCCACCCGGTCACCGAACAGAGCCCCAGCCGAACTGTACAGATTAGATACACCGGACTAGCGTTCCAGATATGACGCGATGGGCCCCGGCCGATGAACCGCTGAGGACGGGGAATGGAGTCGTCGCGATGAGCTTCAACACACCCAACCGGACCCTGGTACCCCGAGCCCCGGTCATCAACGACGATGTGCCGCCGTGTGAACGCTGCCTGCACCGTGCCAGTGCCCACCACGATGCCACGAGCTGCTCCGTCCGGGGACGGTGGGGACGCCGCTGCCGTTGCCACGGCTACACCAGGCTTGATTCGACTACTCCCCCCGCGCCTTCACCGCGCTCTCCAGTTGACCGCTAGCAAGCGGCCCGCTGCTCAGCCGGGCCGACCATGGCCGGACCGCCTTCGGCCGGAGCGCGGTGATGACTGAGCAGGCCGTCCGGGTGGAGCGGTCGGGGCCCGTCAGCACCGTCTTCCTGCACCGCCCGGCCCGCCGCAACGCCGTCGATGGCCCCACCGCCGCCGAGCTGGCCGCAGCCTTCCGTGCCTTCGACGCCGATCCCGACGCCGCCGTAGCGGTGCTGCACGGTGAGGGCGGGGTCTTCTGCTCCGGTGCCGACCTCACCGCGATCGGCACCGACCGCGGTAACCGGGCCGCGCCCGACGGCGACGCACCGATGGGTGTCAGCCGGCTGCGGCTGTCCAAGCCGGTGATCGCGGCGGTTTCCGGGTACGCGGTGGCCGGCGGCCTCGAGCTGGCCCTGTGGTGCGACCTGCGGGTCGCGGACGAGACCGCCACCTTCGGCGTCTTCTGCCGGCGCTGGGGGGTTCCGCTGATCGACGGCGGCACCGTGCGCCTGCCCCGGCTGATCGGGACCAGCCGGGCGATGGACATGATCCTCACCGGACGCGCCGTCGACGCCCAGGAGGCGGCGGCGATCGGTCTCGCCAATCGTGTCGTGTCGGCCGGCCAGGCGCTGCGCGCGGCGCAGCAGCTCGCGGCCCAGCTCGCCGCGTTCCCGCAGGTCTGCCTGCGCAGCGACCGTGCGTCGGTGCTTGATCAGGAGGGCCTGGACGAGACCGCCGCCCTGGCCTGCGAGTTTGCGCACGGGCGGGCGGCGCTCGCGGCTGAGGCCGGCTCAGGCGCCGCCCGGTTCACCGCCGGCGCGGGCCGTCACGGATCCTTCAGCCCCGGTAGCTCCCCGTCTTCGTTACCGGCCGGGCTCGGCCAGGAGCCGCGTGAGGACCGCCGGATCACCGCCTGCCACCTCGACCACCTTGGTGCGGCTCCTCGTCCCGGTCACGAGCGTCACCGCGCTGCGGCGGACGCCGAATGCGCCGGCTACCGCGGCCAGCGCGGCCTCGGTCGCCTTGCCGTCCACGGCGCGCGCGCCGACCTGGACGATCAGCGCACCCGCGCGCTCGCCGCCGATGGCCGGATGCGCTGAGCCGGGCCGCACCCAGATCGTGATTCGCACCTCACCAGTGTGCGGCCGAGCCGCGACTGCGGTGATCCTGCTGGGTCGTTGGCTGGGTGCCTCGGCGCAGGCTGCTGGTCGCCGTCGCGGGCACCCGGCGAAGAAGGGATGCTACGGGACGCGGCCATGTTCTCGCTGATCGCGCCCGAATGGCCGGCGGTCAAGTCGGCGCTGGCCATCCGTATCGCCCACGCCCGGATGATCGCTAACGCCGGCGAGCCGGCCCGCTGCTGGCCGACCCGGAGCGCCGGCCGGTCCGGCCACCGCGGCGCCGCCAGGTCGGATCTCACCGTAGGCATGGGGAGCAGTACGGATACCGAACGGGTGGGCGCGGTGCCCCGGTGACCGGGAGCGCCCAGATGACCAGGAGCGGCCGTGGGGCGGACCGCATCGGGTCCTGGCGGCCTGCGGTCCGCGATGGTCACCAGCCGGCGTCGTCGCGCCGGTTCTGTCATGGCGTGCTGGCAGCGGAACTGGCAGCTCACGCAGCCGCCGGCCGCGGCCCGGCGGCGGCGGGTCGACATGAAGATCGCGACGACCAGCGCCGCGGTGACGGCCGCGCCGGCGGCGGCCACCGTCACCGCCGTCATGAGCGTCGCCGTGTTGAAGAAGTGGCTGACGGGCGTGGCGAACACCAGCCATGCGACGAACACGATGGCCGCCAGGCGTCTCCCAGGGCGGGCATAACAGACCATGGTCAGCCTCTCTCTATCGCGTGCGTGCCGTCGAGGGGTGGCCGTGCGCCGTCCTTTACCTGCATCGCTCAGTTGGGCGGAAAAGTCAAGACCCAGTGTCGACCGGATGTGAGCGCAGCGTGACGAAGGCGAGCAGGCCGGCCGCCAGCGCCAGCCCGGCCGACAGGTAGAGCGCCGCGTGCAGGCCGTTGTGGAAGGCCGTGTAAGCCGCGCCGATTACCTCCTGGACCAGCTTCCCGAACCCCGCGTAGCCGGAGGTGTTCTGCGGGATCTGGCCGGTCTCGATGGCGTTGATGACCAGCCCCTGGAAGGCGGCGGGTACGCCGAGATGGTTCATCTGCGTGACCAGGCTGGCGTGCAGCTGCGAATACACCAGCGAGCCGAGCACCGCGACCCCGGTGACGGCGCCGATCTCCCGGCTGGTGTTGCTGGCCGACGCGGCCATGCCGGAACGCTCGGGCGGCACCGCGGCCAGCACCGAGGAGGTGATCGGCACCACGGTGGTGCCGATGCCGATCCCGGCCAGCGCGAGCGCCACCATCAACGGGCCGTAATCCGGATGCGGCGACAGGTAGCCGTCCGTCAGGAACAGCCCGCAGGCCAGCAGCAGGCAGCCGATCGTGATCGACCAGCGGGGCCCGGCCAGCACCGTCCAGCGTCCTGCCAGTATCGACGACACGATCATCAGGACGGTCATCGGCAGGAACACGAGCGCGAGCCGGTAACCCGACGCGTTCACGACCTCGACCAGGTACAGCGCGGTGAAGAAGAAGATGGCGAACGTGGAGAAGTACGTGCAGAACGCGACGATGTTGGGCGTGGTGAACTGCGGCACCCGCAGGTAGCGCAGGTCAAGCAGCGGTTGCGCGGCGCGGCGCTCCCGCCAGACGAACGCCGCGAGCAGCACCGCGCTCACGCACAGCAGGATGATCACGACGGCCGAGCCGAACCCAGCCGACTCCGCGTCGATGATCGCGAATACGAACGCGGCCAGCGCGCCCGCGCCCAGCAGCGTTCCCGCCGTGTCGACGCGCGCCGCCGTGGGGTCGGCGCTCTCCGGCAGGATGATCGCCGCGACGATCAGGGCGGCCAGCCCGAACGCCAGGTTGAACCAGAAGATGCCCCGCCAGCTCCAGACCCCGACCAGCACGCCGCCGACGACCGGACCGGCCGCTAGCGCGAACCCGGACGTGGCGGCCCACACGCCGATCGCCCGGTTTCTGGCCTTGGCGTCCGGATACAAGTGGCGCAGCATCGACAGCGTGCCCGGCTCGCTGGCGGCCGCGCCCAGGCCCATCACCGCGCGGCCCGCGATGAGCGTCTGGACGTTCGGGGCGAGCGCGCACAGGACCGAGCCGGCGCAGAAGACCCCGGCCCCGGCCAGCATGACCTTCTTGCGGCCGAGCTCGTCGCCGATCATCCCGCAGGCCAGCATGAGGCTGGCGAAGGTAAGGGCGTAGGCGCCGACGACCCACTGCAGCTGGGTCACGTTCGCCTTCAGGCTGGTCTGGATGTCTCCGAGGGCCACGCTGACTACGGTGTTGTCCAGGAACGTCAGGAAGAGCAGCGTGCACAGCGTCGCGAGCGCCAGGGCCTGGCCGCCGCGGGCTACGGCACCATCGTCGCCGTGCCGGTCACCCGAGACGGCCTCGGCCTGGCTAGCCAACCGCGCGACCCTGCCTCAGCCGGCCGAACTGCACACGGACGGGGCCTTGCCGCCATTCTCGAGGGCCAGCAGCTGGCAGAAGCTGACGTCGCCGACCTTCCATGTCCCGTCCTGGTACACCGCCGTGCCGGTCTGGTTAGACAGCGCCGTCGTCCCGTTGAGCAGGACATCGTAGGTTACTGTCGCCTTGGTCGAGGAGTTCACCACCACCTTGGTGACCTTCGCCGAGGCCGAGCTGGCCAGGCTCGACCCAGCCTGGGCGTTGATGACGGATGCGAACGCCTGCCCGTTCTGAAGCAGGGCGATCTTCTTCGCAGCTGGGGTCTTGCCGTTGAAGAACGCTTCCCAGTTCGCGGTGATCTGGGCCACGGCCGCGGAGTTTGACCCGGTGCTCGGGCTGCTCGGGGCGGATGAACTGGGTGCGGACGACGAAGCCGCCGGAGCGCTCGATGACGACGACGACGTGGCCGTGCTGGAACTGCTGCTACTACTGCAAGCGGCGACCGTCAGGGCCAAGACTACGGCCAGCGTCGGCGCCAGGGTAATCCGGCGAGCCAAGAGATTGAATCGCATGACACGCCTCCTTAGTCTCGGTGGATGTACTGCTGAACGCGGCCCGTCTGAGCGGAACTGAGTGCCTGCTCGCCAGTCTGCACCGAATGTTTCCCGCGATGCGGCTGGTTACCCGTCGCTGGCCGACGTGCGCGTCAGGGTAGCCGCGCAAGATGCCGTCGCATCACCCGATTGTGTCGGATTTACCAGCGGAAATGCACGAACAGGCGGCCGAAGTTCTTCGAGTCCTTCTCCACCCGGTGATATTTCGCTTTGATCTCTTTTTGCTCGAGAAACCGGAGCACGTGCTTCTTGAGCTGACCCGAGCCCTTGCCGGGGATGATCTCGACCAGCGGCGCCTTCTTCGCCACGGCCTCGTCGATGATGGCCTGCAGCGCCCGGTCGATGTCCTGTCCCCGGTTGTAGATGTCGTGCAGGTCAAGTTTCAGCTTCATGCTCACCGCCAGTGGCGCCGGAGGCACTGGGGATCGGGCCCGCGTCAGGCGCCTTCCCGTCAGGCCACAGTACCGCGATGATCGACGCCACCGTGCCGGCCGGCTCGTCCGCCTCGACCACGGAAATCACGTGCTCGTCCGGCTGGGGCGGGTCTAGGGCGTCGAGCTGGGTACCCAGCAGCTTCTCGGGGAAGAAGTGACCGTGCCTGGCGGCCAGCCGCCGGGCCAGTTCCTCGGGAGGTACGTCCAGGAAGATCATCTGCGCCTGCGGGCGACCGCCGAGCAGCATGTCCCGGTAGGAGCGCTTGAGCGCCGAGCAGGCGAGCACGGCCGACTCGCCAGCGGCGCTGCGCTCGTCCATCCAGGCCTCGATGGCCCGCAGCCACGGCAAGCGATCGGCGTCGGTCAGCGGTATCCCGGCCCGCATCTTCTCGATGTTCGCGGCCGAGTGGAAGTCGTCGGCGTCAGCGAACCGCCAGCCCAGACGGCCGGCGAGCATGGCGCCCACCGTCGACTTGCCGCTGCCCGACACGCCGGCCACGATCACGATCATCACGTTCCGCCGTTTCTTAGCTTGTTGAGAGCCTACTGAGAACGTTCAGGTGCATACTCGGCTGGCGGCCTGAAGTCCGGGGCCGGACTTCCTCCCAGAAAGATACTGCCATGCCGTTTACGAGGCCGCGTCACGGGCTGAGGTGGCTCACACGGCGGTCCGAGCTTTCGCCGGCTTCATGACCACCCAGGATCACGGCCTGCTGGAGTTCCTGCTGGTCTTCACCAAGGCCAGCTAGGAGACCTCGTAGCCCACGACGACCTCGCCGGCGTCCTGCCGCCGCACCGAGATCACCCCGGTGTTCTTCGGATCCGGGAACGGGAGCACGGTCTGGCCCTTGGCGGAGTCCACCGTGACGTCGTTGGTGACGTGCCACTCGGTGTCGTAGATCGCCACCCGGAGCACCGCGGGCGGCAGTCCCTGGAGGCCGTTGTCGCAGCCGAACGCGATACTGGTGCCGCTGCCGTGCGGCACCGTGATCACCGTGACGGCGCTGGCGCCGGTGTTGAGCTGACCTGACTGCACTTCGACCTCCTCCTGGAACGAGCTGATCCACGCGGCCAGCTCGGCCGGGGTCCCGTTGAACACGTCATTGTCGTGGCTGCTCGTCCCGCCCGACTGCCAGAACCTCCAGGCGGTCCACGGCGCGGGCGCGGGCGGCGTCGCCGACTGGAAGATGGCCAGCCACAGCGGGTACGAGCCGAGCCCGGCGCAGTTACCCGAGGTGATGAAGTCGAAGAAGGAGTACACGCCGCACGGGTTGTGCGGGCGCAGCGACACCAGCCTGGCCATGAAGTCGCGGGCGCAGGCGGCCACGGCGGCCGGCGACGACCCCGCGGTCTCGTTGTCCAGCCAGAGCATGTCGGTGGTCTCGAGGCCGACCTGGCTGACCTGCTCCACGAAGTAGCTCGCCTGCGCCGCCCCGGGCAGGCCCGGGTCGAGGAAGTGATAGGCGCCCCGGGCGAGCCCCTTGGCCTGGATCCGGGGCCAGTTCCAGGGCAGGAAGGGATCGGGCGAGTTCGTGCCCGGAGCGCCCAGGCCCTGGCTGGCGCGGCAGATGCCGAACGACAGGCCGGACGTGGCCGCCCAGTCGAACTCGCCGTCGAAGTTCGAAACGTCAATGCCGGTTGCATTTCCCGCCATCGGCGCCCACCCCTTCCCTCCCGCGTCGCAGCGATCGTAGCGTAGGAGATACTGGGCATCAAGACTGATCGAAGTGACGCGGGAGGTGACGCGAGAGCTATGGGGACCCGCAGCTGGATCGGGTCGTGGCCGGTCTACCGGCAGCTGACCGGAACCGACCGGCTGGGCCTGGGCGCTGCGGCCAAAAGCGATCATCCCCGGGTGGCCAGGACGAGCACCGCCGACGCGGTGGTCAAGTCGGTCTGCCCGTACTGCGCCGTCGCCCGGGCTACTTCCTGTTCGGGGAGAACCCGGCCGTCGGCTCGGCCAACGGCCGGATGCAGCGGTTCGGCCTGGCCAACCTGGACTGGCTCGTGGTGCGGGACCTGGTCATGATCGAGAGCGCCACCTTCTGGCAGAACGGCCCGGAGATCGAGACCGGGGAGATGCGCACGCAGGACATCGGCACCGAGGTGTTCTTCCTGCCCGCCGCCGCGCACACCGAGAAGAACGGCTCGTTCACCAACACCCAGCGGATGCTGCAGTGGCACCACGAAGCGGTGCCGCCGGCCGGCGACGCGCGCAGCGACCTGTGGTTCACCTACCACCTGGGCCGTCGCATCCGGGAGATCTTCGAGGCGGGCATGGCCTCGGCCCGGGACCCGAAGTACACGATCGTGCCGCAGCGCCGCCTTGCGGGCCGTCCGCCGGGAGCGGCCTGACGCCACCGCCGCCATCCGGGCGGCCGCCAGAGCGACAACGGCGGAATGAACTGGTACCCGTTGCTGTTGTGCGGTATAGTCACATTTTAAGTGGTGCTCGTTATTGCGGGCAATGGCCCATCTAGCGGCCAAGGTACTAGCTCCGTCAGCCAGGCATCGGGAAACCCGCCCGGCGCTGACGTAGAGCCGGTGACGAGAGTTTTCCAGATCTGTTCTCAGGCGTTTACCGCTTCACGGTAGGGCACTTCTGCCCAGCTAGAACACCTCATGTGCCGTGTCATCACGAGGCACCTGGACGGGCGTTAGGTCCGCTGTCGCGCCAGCTATTTTTCCGGCGCGCGCGAATTCAGCGCGGACGGCCCCATTCACTTCTCCCTGGAAAGGAATTCATTCATGACAATGACAGCAACAATGCAAGAATCAGCAGCCCCGCCGCGGGGCCAAAAGGCCCCTGCCGCTATCGCGGTGTCCGGCATCGTGGACATGGCGGGTGGCCAGGCCTTCGTGCGCACTTCCGGCTACCGCCGCAGCCCGGCCGACGTGTCCGTCTCCGCCGGGCAGATCCGGCAGTACGGGCTCAGGAAGGGCGACAAGATCGAGGGCGCGGCGCGCTCCGAGGGCGCCCGGACCAATGGGACAGGGCGCGGCCAGCTCAACCAGCTGGTCCGGGTCGACACCGTCAACGGGATGCCGCCCGAACTAGCCCGGGACCGTCCGCATTTCGACGACCTGACCCCGCTCTACCCCCAGGAGCGCCTGCGCCTGGAGGACGGAGACGCGTCGGCGACGGCGCGGATCATCGACCTGGTCGCACCGATCGGCAAGGGCCAGCGGGGCCTCATCGTGTCCCCGCCGAAGGCTGGCAAGACGATGGTCCTGCAGGCGATCGCGAACGCGATCGCGAACAGCCACCCCGAGATCACGCTGATGATGGTGCTCGTCGGCGAGCGGCCGGAAGAGGTCACCGACCTGCGCCGGTCGATCCGCGGTGAGGTCATCTTCTCGACGTTCGACCAGGCGGCCGAGGATCACATCAGGGTCGCCGAACTGGCCATCGAACGCGCCAAGCGCCTGGTCGAGCTGGGCGCCGACGTGGTCGTGCTGCTCGATTCCATCACCCGGCTGGCCCGGGCCTACAACCTGGCTGCTCCGGCCAGCAGCAGGACCCTCGCGGGCGGGGTCGCGGCGTCCGCCCTGCAGCCGCCGCGCAAGTTCCTCGGCGCTGCGCGCAACGTCGAATACGGCGGCTCGCTCACCATCTTGTCCACCGCGCTCGTCGACACCGGCTCGCGGATGGACGACCTGCTGTTCGAGGAGTTCAAAGGCACCGGGAACATGGAGCTACGGCTCCGCCGCGAGCTGGCCGAGAAGCGCATCTTCCCGGCGATCGACGCGATGCCTTCCGGCACCCGCCACGACGAGCTGCTGATGCTCCCCGACGAATATCAGGCCGTCGGCAAGCTGCGCCGTGCGCTCGGCGCCCTCGACTCACAGCAGGCCCTCCAGCTGCTCCTGGACAAGACCACGGATACCGACTCGAATTCGGAGTTCCTCAGCCAGATCCAGCGGTCCCGCTAACCGGACCGCCTCCTTACGCCGGGCGACCTGCAGCACCGCTCCCCAGTGCCGCCGTACCGAATGGTCCCGCCGCAGCGCGAGCCGCCGCCTGATCTCGCCGTACAACCTCTCCCGCTTCCAGTCCGCCATGGCCAGGTGCCCGGAGAACGTGCTGAGCAGCTCGATGTACTCCTCGGCCGGGTAGACGCGTTCCCAGTCGTAGTGGCGGACGGCGATGACCTCGAAGAGCCCGCTTGCCTCAATCTCGGCTCGGTTATCGGGAAGCTCGCCGGGATGCGGCTGCCCCTCGCCGGGCGGCTGCCCCTCGCCGATCTCGTCGTAGATGTCCTGGATCTCGCCGAAAAACGGGTCGCCGCCCTCGGGGAACACGTGTCCCGCCGCCCAGATGGCCAGGTGACCGCCCGGCCGCAGCGCCTGCCAGGCTCGCGGGTAACGCAGGCCGGGATCGATCCAGTGCCACGCGGTAGCCGCGTACACCAGCCCGTATGGCTCACGCGGCGGCCATTCCTCGAACTGGCCCTGCACCACCTCCACCTGCCACCCGGCGAGGTTCTCGCGGGCAACTGCGGCCAGTTCGGCGCCGAGTTCGATGCAGGTGATCTGGAAACCACGCCGCGCCAGCGGGCGGGTTGCCTTGCCCGTCGCGCAGCCCACCTCGAGCAGGTGGTCGCCCGGCGTGAGACCGGTCAGAGCGATGAGATCATCGAACAGGGCCTCGGGATAGTCGGGTCGCACCCGATCGTAGAGCCCAGCCGCACGGTCGAACGTCTGCCGCAGTCGTTCTCGCTCATCCGCCGAAGGCACCCGGTAAGTATGTCACCCATGGTCGGGCGGCTATAGATGATCCGGGACGGGACCGGTCGTCATAACTCGCAGAGAGCGCCGCCGGAAGGAGACCACCCATGCCTGCCCAGGACATCGCCACCAGCCATTACCTGCAGCCTCAGGTGATGACCGCGCCGGGACAGTACCAGCCGCTGCTGGCGGACCTGCCACAGGGCATCGCGGACCTCGCAGCGGTGGCCCACGGCCTGCTGATCCACGAGCACATCGCCGGCGCGTACGGGGTCACGCTGACGCCGGAGCGCCGGGCCAGCGTGCACGTACGGCCCGTGGCCGGGCTGCTCGGCCGCATGATGGCGGAGGACAGTCGGCCGCTGACCGTCGCCAGGGAACCCGCGAGCCGCCTGCCCGGCAACTGTCGGCATTTCACCGTGCTCGCCGCCGCCATGCTGCGCACGCAGGGCACGCCCGCCCGGGCGCGGTGCGGGTTCGGCGGCTATTTCGGCTCCGGCGCGTTCGAGGACCACTGGGTCTGTGAGTACTGGGACCAGGCCGCGCAGGGCTGGCGACTGGCCGATTTCCAGATCGACGACGTCCAGCTCAAGCTGTTCGACGTCGATTTCGACCTGATGGACGTGCCGCGCGACAAGTTCCTGGTCGCGGGCGACGCGTGGCGGCTGTGCCGGATCGGCGACGCGGATCCGGCGAAGTTCGGGCTGAGCCTCCTGAACGAAGCCGGCTACTGGTGGATCGCCGCCAACCTGCTGCGCGACCTGGCCGCGCTCAACAACATGGAGATGCTGCCCTGGGACGTCTGGGGCGCCATGCCCGCCCCGGATGAGGCCATCGGCGACGAGCAGTACGCGCTTTACGACCGGCTGGCCGAGCTCACCCGCGTCCCCGACGCCACGTTCGCCGACCTGACTGCCGCCTACACCGGCGACACACGCCTCCACGTCCCCACCACCATCTACAACGCCATCCTGAACCGCACCGAGCCGGTTCTCGACGAGAATCATGTGTAGTTATCCCGGCAGACGGGGTACTCGTGCACCTGCGCAGCGTCGGCTACGGCTGCTATAACTTTGCCGTCGGCGCGACCGGCTGACTAAGAATCCGGGCGCGATCAGCCGAGACCGAGAGCGAGGTTGCGCTGAGAACCTGGCGGACCGGGGTCATCCGGCGGGTCGCGCATCCCGGGCGGGGGTTCACCCAGGGGCTGATCACCGGCGACGGCATGGTGTGGGAGTCCACCGGACTGTACGGGGAGTCGGCGCTGTCCCGGTACCGGCTGGGCGCCCGCGAGGTGGAGCAGCGCGCGCCGCTGGCCGCTGAGCTGTTCGGCGAGGGCATCTGCCGGGCCGACGACGTGATCTGGCAGCTGACCTGGCAGGATCGCGTCGCCCTGCGTTGGGATGCCCGCACCCTCGAGCTGATCGACCAGGTGCCGTACAACCGCGAGGGCTGGGGTATCTGCGCCGCCGACGGATACGTCCTGACCAGCGACGGGAGCAGCGAACTTGTCCGGCGTGACCCCGAGGCCCTGGCCCCCCAGGCGGTGATCTACGTCCGCTGCGCGGGCCGCCGGGTGCTCGGCCTGAACGATCTTGCCTGGTCGTCGGGCACGATCTGGGCCAACGTGGCGGGCACGCACTACCTGGCCGGGATCGACCCGGGCAGCGGCGAGGTCACCGACATCGTCAACGCCCGTGCGGCCGCCGAACGGCATCTGGGCCAGCCGCAGGCGATCATGAACGGGATCGCCGCGCTGCCCGCGCCGGGGGAGTTCCTGCTCACCGGGAAGGGCTGGCGGTCGATCCGTCACGTCCGGCTGAAGCCGGCCAGGGAAGGCGCCTCAAGGCAGCGCCTGCTAGCCGGCCTGAGCCACTGACCGGGCCCGGACCCGCCGGAGGCCGGGCCGCAGGGGCCTGTCGGCATAGCCGCCGTCGGCCAGCCCGGCCCGCCGCTCGAACACGTTGCGGGCGCCGAAGTCGCCAGTCAGCGCCCAGGACGCGGCCGCCGCCGCGAGGTAGAGCGGCACCATCAGCACCCCGCCGCACCAGGCGTACTGGGTGGCATGCCGCGCCTCGTGCCGGAAGAGCCCCGACCCTTCGGTGAGCCCGTCCAGCCTGGTGACGATCACGTTGCCCAGGCAGAACGCCGGGGCGGGCGGCACCGGGAGCCGGTACCCCGTGCCGAGGAACAAGCCGTCTGCGCCGCGGGTCACCCGGGCGCCGCCGAGCGCGGCCACGCCCAGGCCGGCCAGCGTCGACCCGTTGGCCAGGTTGACCAGCTGCCGCGCCCGCAGGCCAGCGCGCATCGCCGCGCCTCGGTCAGGACTGGTCCGGGCTGTTGTGCCCGTTCAGCCCCGACGGGTCGGTGTCGGCCACGACCACCCCCGCCACCCACGGCGGGACCGCTGCGGCCGGCGGAATGGGCGCCGGCATGTTCAGCTGCTCCGGGCTGTGCTCGCGGTGCGCGCGAGCGGCGGCTAGGTGGTAATCGCTGAGCGCGGCCAGGAAGCTCTCGTCGGCGTACGCCCGGCCGTCCACCAGCGGGCCGCGCGTGTGCTCCAGGACCGCGACAACATCCTCGCCGCTCAGCGTCTTGTGCGTCTCCAGGGCGTGCGCCAGGGCCAGAACCTGGTTCCTGTTCTCCTGGAGGATCTGCTCGGTTCGGTCGAGCAGCGTGATCAGCTTGTCCTCGATCCGATCCGCGAGCGCGTGCCTGACGTGAGCCTCGGGGTCCTGCCCCTTCTTCAGGGCGCCGCCCCGGCCGCCGCCCGGCGAGCCCACCTCGAGCCGCTTGGCCGTGGAGTACGACGACACCGTGGTGCCCATGCCCCAGAAGCCCTCCATGAACGAGGCGACCGTGGTGGCGGACTCCAGGTCCCCGGACACGCCGGAGGAACTGTCGTTGTTGAAGAACATCCGCTCCCCGGCCAGCGACGCCAGCGACACCAGGATGTCGGCCTCGTACTCGCTGCGCCACCGGGTGAACTGGTCCTCGGGCGGGATGCTCGCCACCATGCCGAGGTAGTCGCTGCCCTTCTCGATCGTCGCGATGTCGATCTCCATGTGCTGCCTGGACCGGAACGCGACCAGTGCGTGACAGGCCTCGTGCACGGCGACGGCGTGCCGCTCGCGCTCGATGTACTCCACGTCCTCCGGCGGACCGAGTTCCTTGAGCTGCTTGGCCTTGATCACGTCCGGCCAGGTGATCACGTCGCGGCCGTTCCTGATCGCGGTGATCAGGGCCTCGTTGACCAGGTCCTTGATGGTGGCGCCGGTGGCGTAGGGCGTGATGGTGGCGAGCTTGTCGATCTGCTCCTCGGTCAGCTCATGCTGGACCTTGGAGAAGTATCCCTCGTAGGTGCGGACCCGGCCGGCCTTGGACGGGTAACCGACCTTGTAGATGCGGTCGATGCGGCCGGGGCGCAGCAACGCCTCGTCCAGTGCCGTCGGCATGTTGGTCGCCATCATGACCAGGATCCGGTACTTGGGCGGCGGCTTCGGCCGCATGCCGAAGACCCGCCGGACGTAACGGTTGACGAAACCCCGCGGCTTCTTCAGCCCGGACAGCTCGGTCAGCAGGGCCTGCAGCGTCCCCATCCCGCCGCCGCCGCCCCCGTTCATCATCCCGCCGATCATCTGCCGGCTGCGCCGGGTGTCCGGCCCGTCGGTGACCGCCGATTCCATCGCGTGCTTGGCCAACTGCCACTGGGTATCCCGCGACAGGTAGGAGAACCCATGGCAGCCCGCGTGGGCGAAGGCGGCACCGGAGCGCTGCTGCCCGCCGGGGCCGCCCTGGGTCATCATGCCGCGGTTGCCGAGCGAGTCGGCCTCGTCGAAGAAGACGATCACGCCGCCGTAGCGCAGCGCGAGCCGCCGCAGCTTGCGGAAAAGCCCCTTCACTTTGAGGATGCCCACGCCCATGAACATGTTGATAAAGGCGCCCGGGTCGACGAACACGTAAGGCCTGCCGGTCTCGCCGGCCACCGCCTCGGCCATCAGCGTCTTGCCGGTCCCGGGCGGGCCCCACAACAGCAGGCCGCCGGGCACGTAGCCGCCTCGCTCCTCGACCAGCTCGGGGTGCTCAAGGAAGATGATGTTCTCCTTGACACGCTCGAGCACGTGATCCTGGCCCCAGACATCGGTGAACCTCGTCTTGATGTCGTCCGGGTAGTACACGTCCACGCCACCGCGCGACATGAACCAGAACAGCGCGGCGAATTGGACGATGATGAGGAGGACATAGACGAGGATCTGGAACACGAACGGCAGGGAGTGCCAGATCAGCCCGGGCGCGCGGAGCAGCGCGACGATCGGTGAGGTGTGGATGAACTTGCTGACGACGAACGCGAGCACCGCGATCCAGAACACCCAGACGGCCAGCCGCCAGAGCCGGAACCTGGTCCAGTCCGACATCCTCCGGTGCGTGGCGCGCTCCACGCCGCCGAACACCGTCGAGGTCCAGAACTGGTTATAGGCGCCCGAGTGCTCGCTGATCAGGAAATGGACCTGGCGGAGCAGTTCCAGGCCCAGCAGCACAAACACCCACCAGCCCGCCCGGACCTCGATCCGCATCGCGTCCGAGAACCCGACGAGGGGATCGTCCGCCATCACGGACCAGACCAGGACGAACCAGAGCAGGGTCAGCAGGAGCAAGAACTTGATCCGGTCCCAGAGCCCGAGGGGCTTGCGGGTCAGCCGGTCGGCGTCCACCGGTCTGCCACCGCCGGGCGGTGGCAGGCCTTCGCTGGTCGGGGCGGCCTGAGCCATGCTCATCACGGGCTCCTGATGGTAAACGACGACATCACGTCGTTGATCTCGGTCTGATCGTTGCTGTAACAGCTTGACGTGCAGTGCAGCACGAGGAGGTAGACGACGGTCTGATCGGCGTTGGTCAGGGCGACCTCGTCGAACGTGTCGGTGATGCCGCCCGTGTAGGAATAGTCGAAGGTTTCCCGGACCCCGTGCACGCCCTGGCTGAGCGTGAGCACCTGATCGCGCATCTGCTTGAAGCCGGTAAGCGGGAACCCCTGCGCGGCCGCGTTCTGCCTCGCGGTGGAGGTGACCGGCAGGAAGAAGTCACGCAGCGTGTCGTAAGACAGCGAGTTGCTCGCGGTGGAGTTGAGCTGGCCGACCTCGGCGAACACGAACGGCTGCGAGGTGCCGAAGGACAGGAAGTCGCCCGCCGTGGGCTTGCGGCCGGCCTCGTAGGCGACCGTCCACCCGGCGCCCGAGCCGCCGGTGGCCGCTTGCAGCTCGGAGGAAAGCGCGGAGTCGCTGATCTTGTGCCAGCTGTACGGGACCTTGAAGTACGTGCTCTCGCCGGAGTTGGCCACATAGGTGTACTGCGGCGCTGCGCATCCAGACAGCGTGACCCCGAGGAGTAGTGCGCAACCCCCGACGAGGCCCTTTGTGACGCGGTGGGCCTTGCTCGCCAAGAGGTGCGACCTCCACGTAAGGACTACGTAGTGTCAAGTATGACGCCTTCATCCGCAATGGTACAGGTTCCCCGAGGAGGGAAAGCTATCCGGTCCCGTGCGGTAGCGCAGGCTATGACACCTCTTTTCCGTACCTCTTTGCGTACCCCGCGTTAGACCCGCTCAAGCGCGGGTAGCGCAGCGGGCTCAGCCGGAAGGGCCGGACGGGAAGGCAGTAGTCCTCATGGAACGTTCAAGCGCGACCCAGCTTCGCCATGACCAGGAATATTCGACCGGTGAGCTCGTCAAGATGATGTCCGAGCAGGTGTCCGTGCTCATCCGCGACGAGCTGAAACTCGCCCGGCTGGAAATGGCCGCCAAGGGCAGGCAGGCGGCCCTCGGCGCCGAGATGTTCGGGGTCAGCGGCGTGGTGGCTGTCTACGGCGTGGGCTGCCTGCTAGCGTGCGCGATCATCGCCATCAGCGGTGTTGTGGCTGCTTGGCTCGCCGCGCTCATCGTCGGCGCAGCCTTGCTGGCCACCGCTGGCTGCGCGGCGCTCCTGGGCAGGCGGCGCATGCGGAAGGCTGCGCCTGCCGTGCCAGAGCAAGCCGTGGCCGAGGTCAAGGCCGATGTTGAAGAAATCAAGGAAAGGACGCACCGATGACCGCACCAGAAATTCAGCAGGAGATCGAACGGACCCGGGAGCGTCTCGGCGCGACCGTGGACGAGTTGGCCGCCAAGGCCGACGTCAAGGCCAGGACCCGGGCCAGGGCCGCCGAGATGAAGGCCAAGGCGCAGGGCAAGGCCGCCGACATGTCCGGGCAGCTGAGGCAGAATCAGCTGGTGCAGCGGCGCTGGCCGCTCGCCGCGGCCGCCGCGGGCGCCGTGATCATCGGGTCCGTGCTGGTCTGGCGGCGGCGCAAGACATGACCACGCTGGACCCGCGGCACGGCCGGCCCGCCGACGATGGCGGTGCCGGCCGTCGCCCGGCCTCGTGGTGGCGACCCGTTGCTGCACGGTCCCATTCTGCCCGGACCTGGGCACGGCTGAATCTGGCCGACACTAGACAGGGTGATCATGAGCACTCCTGACCCCCGCGATCCGCTTGGCCTGGCGGCGGACGCCCCGCTGCTGGCCGCCTGGCTGGCCTGGATGCGGCTGGCCCAGGCGGGTCGGCTGACGCCGATGACCACGCCCGGGCACAAGCAGCGCCAGGACCTGGTGGGCGCGGTGGTGGCAGGTGACGCGCCGCTCTACGGGGCGCTCGATGCCATCAAGCACGCCAGCCGCCTGCGGGCCGACGCCGAGGCACGCGCGGCCGCGCTGTGGGGCGCCGACTGGTGCCGGTTCTCGGTGGCCGGGTCGACCCACGGCAATCAGGCGTGCTGCCTGGCCATCGGCCAGCCGGGCCAGGAGGTGATTATCACCCGGACCCTGCACCGGTCGCTGCTGCTTGGCCTGGTGATGGCGGGCCTGCGGCCGGTATGGGTGCGACCGGAAATCGACCCGGGCTCGGGCCTGCCCGCCGCGGTCGCGGTCCAGACCGTCAGGGACGCGCTGGCCGCGCATCCGGGTGCCTGCGGCGTGATCCTCGGTGATCCGTCCTACGTCGGCACCACCGGCGACCTGGCCGGTCACGCCCGGGCCGCGCACGAGGCCGGCGCACCGCTGATCGTCGACGCGGCCTGGGCCGCCTACCTCGGCTTCCATCCGGACCTTCCGGCGCACGCGATCGCCGCTGGGGCCGATGCCATGGTGACAAGCGCGCACAAGACGCTACCCGCCTACACCCAGGGCGCGCTGGTGCTGGCCAGGACCGAGCGACTGGACGTGGCCCGGCTGAACCGGGCCTTCGACGCCACCCACACCACCAGCCCGGCCGGGTCGATCATGGCGAGCATCGACGCCGCCCGGGCGCTGTTGGCCAGGGACGGGGAGCGGCTGTGCGGGCGACTGCTGCGCGGCGTGGCCGCGGCCCGCAAGCGCCTGCGCGAAGTGCCCGGCGTGGACGTGCTCGACGGGCCCGGCGTGGACCCGGGCAAGCTGGTCGTGCTGCTGGCCGGGACCGGGGCGCACGGCGGGCTGGTAGAGGCCGACCTGATCGCCGCGGGCATGCCGGTGGAGATGGGGACAGGGACACCGTCGTGCCCATCGTGACGATGGCGGACGACGAGGAGCAGATCGCGGCGTTCACCGAGGAGTTGATCGCCGCGATCGAACGGCACCGCGGCCAGCCGCGCCGCCCGGCCGCGACCGCCGCGTGGACGGTGCGGCCGCAGACGGTGCTGGCGCCCCGGGAGGCGTTCTTCGCGCCGAACGAGACCGTCGCGGCCGACGCCGCCGCCGGCCGGATCAGCGCCGAACTCGTCGCTCCCTACCCGCCCGGCGTGCCGGTGCTGGCGCCGGGCGAGCTCATCACCACCGAGGCGCTAGCGGCGCTGCGCGAGGTGGCGGCCGACGGCGGCCGGATCGCCTACGCG
>Ga0074046_10001679_pt1 | contig 19701 bp, 17 predicted proteins | sample BogForMeECP23OM3_FD_94441 | JGI IMG/M metagenome (GOLD analysis project Ga0074046, IMG submission 94441) | Bog forest soil microbial communities from Calvert Island, British Columbia, Canada - Bog Forest MetaG ECP23OM3 | ecosystem: Environmental > Terrestrial > Soil > Wetlands ... | reverse complement strand
CGCGAAATGCCTACGCGGTCAATCGTGACGCGTCTGAGCTGGGGAGGTCTCGCGCAAAGGCAGCGGCCTCAGCTCAGACTGGCCCGATGCATGTCATCTATATGTCCGTAACGATCGCTACGCGATGCCCTACGGCGGCACACGATGACACACGGCGGGACAAGAAGGAAACGGCCCGCCGGGCCGCGTTTCCGCAGCGAGCGGGCCGTTTTCGCAGGTGGTGGCAGGTGTTGGGTTCGAACCAACGTAGGCTGAGCCGACGGTTTTACAGACTATTCCCGTTGCAGCTGGCGCGCTAGGAACTACCTGGGCCTACCGTAACGACGTTGACCGCGGATGCCCTGCGCATCCCATGCATATCCCACGCTGAGCGGTTGCCAGCCAGCCCGTCCGGCTGCAAAGCGGCCAAGGGGAGATCCAGGGTATAGTCCGGCGCGTGACCAGTGGTCTGCGTGGCCCCAGCCGGACCGCCGTCATGGTGGCTGCGGGCCGGTGGCTTCACCTGCAGCAGCCGCCGCCCCATGTGTTCATCGACCGCCTCGCGCTCGAGCTCGCTGGCGACGAGGGGCTGCAAATGTCCGCGGCGCTGCAGCGCGAGCTGTCGGCGGAAGACCTGGCCAGCTTCACGTCGTGGGTGGCCGTCCGGGCGCGCTTCACCGAGGACATGCTGATGCGCGCGCTCCGGGATGGCGTCGGCCAGTACGTGGTGCTCGGCGCGGGGCTCGACTCGTTCGCGTACCGCAGGCCGGACCTGACGGAGCAGCTGCGCGTGTACGAGGTGGATCATCCGCTGAGCCAGCAGTGGAAGCGCGCCCGGCTGGACGAGCTCGGCCTCCAGCGGCCACCCGGTCTCAGCTTCGTCCCGGTGGACTTCGAGCGGGATGCTCCGGCTCAGGTGCTGGCGGCAGCTGGGGCGGATATCACAGCGCTAACCTTCTTCTCGTGGATCGGCGTGACGATGTACCTGACCGCGGATGCGGTTCGGTCCATGCTGCGCGCCGTGGCCTCGTTTGCTCCCGGCAGCCGGATCGTGCTCAGCTACGACCTGCCGCGTGAGGCGGCGCCGAAGCCGGGACTGTACGACTTCATCCGGCGGCGCGCCGCCGAAGTCGGCGAGCCGTTCCTGAGCGTCTTCACGCCGGCCGAGATCGACGCGCTACTGCGGGAGTGCGGATTCGGCGGCATGACGCATTTCGGCCCCGGCGACGCAATCCGGGAGTACTTCGCGGCTCGCCCCAGCCTTGAGATCACGGGCGCCCAGAGGCTAGTCCTCGCAACGGTCCTCCGACCTAGCGGCCGTGACCTGGCCAGCGCGCTCGGAGGGACTCGAACCCCCAACCTTCTGATCCGTAGATCAATGGAGCATGTCCAGTCAGTGCGTCGGAATCCGTATCCGCTGGTCAGCGTCCTGCCGGGTGTCCGGAATAGGCGCCATGGTCCGGCACCGTCCGGTCAGTCCGTGAGAAAGCTGTGAGAGACTCCTGCTCGCCCTCGCCTCGCCCAGCTGGATGACCCGTGCCGAGCGCAAGTCCTCGGGCGGCGACACTCGTTTCAGAACGACAGCGTCCCGCTCTCCGCGAACTTGTCCACCTCGTGGCGCGGGAATTGCGTGAGCGAGCAGCTGCCGTCGGGGTTGCGGGCCAAAAGCGCCACGGCCCTTTCCGTCCCGGTGAAGCTGCCGGTCGCGTCGGCGAACTGCCTGGTGCCGCCGGTCACGTCCCAGGTAAACTCCTGCGTCCCGGTGAACAGGCAGCTGTGCGGGTTGATCGAGGATGACAACAGGGTCCCGGGCGTGCTGACCACGTGCATGGTGCCGCTGCGGAAGACCAGATCGTCCCGGCTGACACCGGCAGGATCGGGGGGCACGAGCTCGACGACCCGGCCGACGCCGCGGACCACCCCCCTGGCGCGCACCACGCTGCTGATGACCGTCCGGGTGTTCGTCCCCGGCACGGCCACGAACACAATAGTGCCGCTGAGCGTCTCGGTCCCGCTCGTCGCCGCGGCCGCAGTCATGGCGGGCGCAGCGGAGATAGCCAGCGCGGTCCCAGCGGCCAGCAGCGCCCCTTTCACCAGTCGTTTCATGCTCCCCGCTGTTCCCTGAATCCGCTCATGTATTCCTCTCATGGCGGCCAGTTGTGACGCGTACAGGGTGACATCTGACGTCCGGTAAGCCTCATCGTGTAGGAGCCGGGCGCCGCCTGTCACGGCCTGCTGCTCAGAAGAGTGCTGGTGGCGGTTCTGTGATCGCCTGGCCTACGCCACGGCCGGGTGCGCCCGGATCCTCGCGGGGCTTCCCGTGGCTCAGCGTGGCTCCCGGCTGACGACAGCGTGACGCCCTGGTCCTCTTCGCCATCTCCCGGCCTGTTTCCGGCAACCTGGCCGCGCCCTGTCCTGTCCCAGGCCCCTCCCCCGAACCCGATAGCTGCCGGACCTGACGGCAGACGGGTTCTGTCAAGGGGCGGCGTAGCCGATCACGAAGTGATCGCCAAAGGCGCCCTTGACAGGTTCCGGCTGTCGTGAATACTCCTACGGCGGGTTCGGGGGAGGCCACCCACACTTCCTCCCGCATGCTTCTGACCTCCTGATCCGTAGTTCCATGTGGGGGTGGCCGGACCCGTTCAGATCAGTCCGTGACCTCGACCGCGTCCCTGCCCGTTGTTCATGGCCGTCCGGAATCCCGGAAAGTCGTTCGCCCCGGTGGCTCCCAGTGGGCGAAGGCCGGGTAGAGCCCGAGCTGCCGTGTTGACCCTCTGCCGGGCGGGAATCTACGCTCGCGTTGCCGGATCGTCGGCGGTCATGAAGGTGGCGGTGAGCTGAATGCCGGGCAGGCCGGGTGTCGCGATCGTGGGGGCGGGTCCCGCCGGGCTTGTGCTTGCCCATCTACTGCAGCGCCAGGGTATCCCGTTCGTGGTCTTCGAGTGGCAGACGCGGGCGGACTTGTGCCGCCTGTCGAAGGCCGGGCTGATCGAGTACCGCACTGTGCGGCTGCTGGAACGCGAGGGCATCGCCCCCTCCATCCTCGACTTCTCGGTCGAGAACCATCGCTGTGAGTTCCGCACGCCCGGCGAATCAGTGGTGGTTGAGTACGCCGCCTTGACCGGGGGGCGGCCGCATTACATCTACCCGCAGCACCAGCTGGTGCGGCGGCTGTGCGACTCCCTGACCGAGGTGGGCGGCGAGGTCAGGTTCGGGCAGGAGGTCCGGGCGGTGCGGCATGCCCCCGGCGGCGTGGTGCTGTCGGTCGATGGTCCCGATGGTGACCGGTCAGAGATCGAATGCGAGGTCGCCGTCGGTTGCGAGGGGTCCAAGAGCGCGGTCGCGGCGGCTATGAGCCCGGCCCGGGTCTGTGAGCAATCCTTGCCGGTGCGGTTCCTGGTTATCCGCGGCGCCGCGCCACCGCTGGAAATGCACATGATCTATGCCGCGCATCCGCGGGGGTTCGCTGGGCAGTTGCGCCGTGGTCCGGACCAGACGCGGTACATGCTGGAGATCCCCGGCACCGACATCATCGCCGACTGGCCCGAGCAGCGGGTCCGCGCGGAGCTATCGGCCCGCCTTGGTGTCGGCGGGCGGCTGGACGATGTGCCGCTGGGTGAGTTCGGCCTGCTGGATATGCGGGTCCGGGTGATCGAGCCGATGCAGCAGGGACCCTTCTTCCTGGCAGGCGACGCCGCCCACCTGATCACCCCGGCCGGTGGCAAGGGCATGAACCTGGCCATTCAAGACGCCGTCGAGCTGGGCCACGGGCTGATCGAGCGCTTCGGGCCAAAACAGGACGGCACGCGGCTGTCCGCCTACTCGCAGACCCGGCTGCCGCACATCTGGCGGACACAGGCCTTCTCCAACTGGTTCCTGCATCTCAGCCTTACCAGCCTCCGAGACGGGCAAGAACCGCCCGCCGCCATGCCCGGCGGCTTCGGTGACGGCCTCCGGCAAGGCTGGATCACCGCTCTCCAAAACGATGCCCTCTTCGCACGCTGGTTCGCCCACGCGTACGCGGGCGTTGACCCTGGCTAACAGCTCCGGAGCGACACGCGCGAGATGTCAGCGCTGGAGGCTCGGCTCAGGCGCACGCAGCCCTCCCCATGAGTACCCGCAGCTTGCAGGGGATGGCCCGCGTCCGGTCCGGGCAGGCTCCTGCCTGGCCCTTGGTTCCGGCCCGGAGGGGGTGCAGAGGCTCCGCGGTCAAGGGTGACCGAAGGTCATTTCCGAAAGGAAACGCGAAGCGCCCTTGACGGTGGAGGGGCACCCCCGCACACTGAGCGGGCCATTCCCGGACCCTGGCCTCACCTCGGCTCTTGCCTTCCCCGTCCGCGTCGTCGTGGACCAGGTGCTCATCGCCAAACCGAAGCGCGGGCTGTCGCCGCTGGAGATGGGATGCAAGGGAACTATTGCCGCCGACGCGCGTAACGAGCTAAAGGGGGGTCGCCACGGGGGATCTAATCCCCAGGGGGGCAGGGGTCCGGGGGCGGCGAGCCCCCGAGGTGCGCGCCAGCGCAGGCCCGTACTGGCGTGGCGGCTGGCCGGGCTGCGCCTGATCGGCGAAGTCAGCGGCCAAGGAGCCCGCATCTGGGCCTGCGTGACGGATGAGCGGTGCTGTTCTGGCGTGTCCCGCGCGGCGTGGCCCGGCGTGCGCCGCGCGGGCCTTCGGAGGCAGAGCGCAGCGGCGCCGCTTGATTATAGGTACGGCCAGATTCGGCAATGCAAGAGGTGCCAGGTGGCGGTGTAGACTGCCCGGCGCTGCGTCATACCGGACAGCGCAACAGATCATGAGTCCGACGCGCTGCCAGGTTCATGAGTTCGGCGTACCTGCACAAACGTCATGGCGAGTATTACCCCTCAGATGCGATATGGCCGCGTATTTCCCATGTCCATGTTTCGGACAACTGCAGATCACCCCGTTCGGGGGCGCCTCAGCGGATGGACGCCGAGATTCCCGCTGACACGCAACGGTTACTTGTGTCGCCGCATGCCGGCCCTGGCGCCACCGTCCGTGACGGCAGCCGGAGTACCGCCAGTGCCGGACGGAGCCGCCACAGTGACCTGTCCCGGCGCCAGGGTGAGCGTGGCGGAGACGCTCATTGGCAGGCATACCAGCAACCGCGGTTCGCCGAGAGCGACGTCCGGCACTCACGGCTAATGACGCGTAACACCCTGACCTGCTGGAAGCAGGCGTTCTTCGTGGTGGCCTGGTTCGTGGGGTCCGCGTCAACTCCCCGCAAGGCGCCTGGATAAACGGCCTGGACACTGCACAACGCAGTACGGCACTACACACCACGAGACTCCATGTGATCGACGTCACACAGATGCCCTAACCGAAGTCCTAACCAAACGGTTAGGGAAAGCTTCGGTCTCCTGCCAAACCTGCAGGTCATCGGCTATACAAAATGGGGTGAGCGATGGGATTCGAACCCACGACATCCAGGACCACAACCTGGCGCTCTAACCAACTGAGCTACGCCCACCATTATCACCCAGCGTACGGCCGGGCGACAGCAGAACGCGCGCTGCCCCGAAGGACATCGCGCGGCTAACGAAGAGTATAGCGGCCCCCGCGCGCCCGCGCGTCACATGCCTAGGTGCCCGGGGTGCCCAGGGCGGGGGTGTCCGGCTCGGAGTACCGCGCGGCGATCTCCCGCGCGGTAGCGGAATCCGGGCCCGGCTGCGGCACGAACACCGCCTCCCGGTAGTACCGGAGTTCCTGCACGCTCTCCCTGATGTCCGCCAGCGCCCGGTGCCCGCCGTGCTTCGCCGGGGAGGCGAAGTACGCCCGCGGGAACCAGCGCCGTGCCAGTTCCTTGACGCTGGACACGTCGACCATCCGGTAGTGCAGGTAGGCGTCGAGTTCGGGCATGTCACGGGCGATGAACCAGCGGTCGGTGGCGATCGAGTTACCGCACAGCGGCACCTTCCTGGGCTCCGGGACGTGCCCGCGCACGTAGTCAAGCACGAGCTCGGCGGCCTCGGTCAGCGCGATCCCGCTGGGCAGCTCGGCGAGCAGGCCGGAGGCGGTGTGCATCTCGCGGACCACGTCGGGCATCGACTCCAGCGCCTCGGCAGGCGGCTTGATGACCAGGTCAATGCCTTCGTCGAGCAGGTTGAGCTCGGCGTCGGTCACCAGGCACGCGATCTCGATGAGGGCGTCACGTTCGATGTCGAGCCCTGTCATCTCGCAGTCGATCCACACGAGCCGGTCGTTCATGCCCCCAGCGTATGGCCTCGGCCGCCCTGTGCCGCCAGCAAAAAAAACCTTTTTACAGAACGAACCGGGTGCGTGCACCTGCAGAGATGGTCTTAGCCTCGCCGCCGGATGTGCTCCGGGGTGGCGACGCCCGGCCGCAGCGCGGCATCGGGCTCCGGTGCGCCGAACCGCACCGTGACCGGCACCACGCCCGCCCATCTGTCGGTCGCGCAGTCCTCCGCCTCGTCGGACGGGCCGCCGGCGCGGATCTTGACCGAGGCCTCGGTGAGCGGGAGCGCGAGGACCGAGGTGGCGGCCAGCTCTTTCTTGGTGGGCTGGCGCGCGTAGGACCACTGCCCGGGAGCGAGGTGCTCGGTGATGACCCGGAGCGCCTCCATCCGCTCGTCCGCCTCGGTGACCAGCCGGGCCACGCCGTAGATCATGGCGCTGCGGTAGTTCATCGAGTGATTGAACACCGACCGCGCGCAGACCAGCCCGTCCAGGTGCGTGACGGTGACACAGATCTCCTGGCCGCTGCCTGCCATGAAGGTCGCATTCGCCGACGACCCGTGCAGGTAGAGGGTGTCGTCGAGACGGCCGTACCCAGTCGGGAGCACGCGCGGCACGCCGTCGGCGATGACCCCGAGGTGGCAGATCAGGCCGGCGTCGAGCACTGCGTACAGGTCGTCGCGGTCGCCCCGGCCGCGCTCACGATGCCGGTGCAGCGTAGTCCGCGGCGTACTGGAGAGGTCAGGCAGGCTCATGATCCCTCACCGTACGCTCCACCTTCCCGCGCTAGCCCATCCCACAGAGGCCAGTTTCATGATCGTGGACAGTTACCCGCGGCCGAGCGCGGGTAACTGTCCACGATCATTGCAGCCCCTTACGCAGATACGAACTTGTGAGCGAGGTGGTGCCGCTGGGGTTCAGGCGGCGTCGGCGCCAGCGCTCGCGGGTGGGGTCAGACGGCGGCGGCCGCTCGCAGGGATGGCGAGATGTCGTGGGCGGTACGCGGGCCTAGGCGGATGGGGGTCCCGTTGGTCCGGGCGGGCTCGGGCAGTTCAGGGGCGATATCAACATCGAGCCGGGTGAGGTGGTCGATGTCGATGCCGCCCGGGCCGAGGTTGTCGCACTCGGGTACCTGGGAGGCGCCGTAGTGGCCGCCGCGCGCCCACAGCGCCCGGCTGCGCGGCCTGGCCAGCTGCCGGAACGGGGCCGGCTGGCCGGCCGGCCAGCGCCGCGGGATCTGCCATGAGTCGAGCCAGCCGAGGATCGCGGCCAGCCCGATCATCTGGAAGCTCGTGAACGGCTCCCGGGGGGAGCCGAGCACCCCGATCTGGACGCACAGCCTGCCCTCGCGGTTCACGCCCGCGGGACGCGGCGGCAGCCGGTTCGGCGCGTAGTTCAGGTACTCGGGCATGCCGAGCGCGCAACCCGCCCGAACGATCGGCAGCAGCTGCGCGATGTCACCAGTCAGTGGGTCCCACACCAGGTGAGTTGGCCGGTTCTCCTGGTTGAGCCGCTGCGCGGCCGACCAGACCGATACGGCGCGCGGGTCGGCGCCTAGCGTCAGCCAAACCACCCGCGGTGCTCCACCCCCGAGTTGCCCCCCGTCGGTCTGTGCTCGGATGCATCTGGCGCCCGGCATCCACGCGTCAGCCACAGGGTTAGCCTCCCTTTAGAACGGTCTAGACCTTCTAGCTCCCTTTCACCTGCTTACGTCACCATTGGTGATTAGTCCATAGGGGAGACGTTAAGATTTTGCATGCCGCCTGTTCGACGATTCGGTAGATCATGACCGTAACCAGCACTCCTCCGGGGATCCCCAGTCCTGTGCGGCTGGAAACGTGGCTCAGCCAAGCGATGGCCGACGAGCCCGTCGAGCTGACGGATATCCGGCTCATCGCGGGCGGCCGGTCGAACCTGACCTACCGCCTGGCCGTCTCGGTGCCTGCTCATGCGCCTGGCGGCGCGGGGCCCGGCGGAGACCGGCGGCTCGTGCTCCGCCGGCCGCCGCTCGGCCACGTCCTACCCACTGCGCACGACATGTCGCGGGAGTTCCGCGTCCTGTCGGCGCTGGCCGACACCAAGGTGCCGGTGGCCCGGCCGGTAGCGTTCTGTGACGACGCCGAAGTCGTCGGCGCGCCCTTCTACCTGATGGAGTACGTGCCCGGGGTGGTGCTCAGGTCCCGGCAGGACACCGACGTGCTGACCGAGCAGCACGCCGCGGACCTCTCCGAACGGCTGGCCGACATGCTCGCCGCCATCCACGGCGTCGACGTCGAGGCGGTCGGCCTCGGCGGGCTCGGCCGCGGCGCCGGCTACCTCACCCGCCAGCTGAGCCGCTGGCAGCGGCAGTGGGAGCTGTCCAAGACCAGGCAGGTGCCCGGGTACGACGATCTGGTGAGGCGGCTGACGGCCACGCTCCCGCCCGAAGGCGAGACCACGCTGGTGCACGGGGACTTCCGGCTGGACAACGTGCTGGTGACGCTGGCGCCGCCGCCGCGGATCACGGCCGTGGTGGACTGGGAGATGGCCACCCTGGGCGACCCGCTCGCGGACCTGGGGCTGACCCTGGTCTACTGGACCGACCCGGGCGAGGAAGGCTGGCTCGACCCGGCGCTGGGTTCGGCCGCCCCGGGGCCCGGCCTGAGGACGGACGGTACCACCACCCCAGGCTTCATGACCCGGGCCGAATTCGCCGCCGGGTACGCCCAGCGGACCGGGCGGGACGTCTCCCGGATCGGTTACTACGTGGCGTTCGGCTACTTCAAGCTCGCCGTCGTGCTGGAGGGCATCCACGCGCGCTACCTGCAGCGCCAGACGGTGGGTGAGGGTTTCGAGCAGGAGGGCCTGGCCGTCCCGACGCTGGTCGCCCGCGCGCACCAGGTACTCGACGCGGACACCAGATAAGTAAGCCAGCCCGGATAAGCCAGCACCGACCCAGGCTGGCGCTCCGCCGCAGTACGGGCCGCAGTACGGGCCGCAGTGCGGGGAGGCCAGCCGCTCACGTCACAGCCGGGCGGCGGAGCCCGGACGCCTGGCGCAAGGTCTAGGCGCCTGGCGCGGGCTCGACAGGAGCCCGGCGCCCCGCTCACGCCGAGCCGGAGCCCGGCGCCCCGCTCTCGCCGGGCCTGCCGCTCGGCTTCCGCCTGCCGAGCTTTTTGAGGCCCGGCGCCCCGCTTACGCCGGACCTCTACAGAAAAGGACGCGCTACCCCCGCCGGAGGTTCACGCCCGGCCCGACAAAAGAACGCATGAAAAGAACGCATGAATGCGGCAGCGTGCCGCCGGGGTCATGCGAGCAGGGCAGCGACTTCGGCGGCGATCGCGGCGGCGGTATCGGGGTCCGGTGGATCGACGGTCATCCGGGCGGCCGCGCTGGCCAGGCCGCGCACCTGCAGCGCGTGCTTGATGCGGCCGATGCTGGCCCCGAGCGCGACGATCCGGTCCAGCCGGGCCTGGTCCGCGGGCTGCTGCCGCAGGGCCGCGTAGACCTCGGGGTAGGCGGAGCTGCGGCCGGAGATCACGCCCGCGCCTCCGGCCCGCATCGCGGCCGCCGGGTTGGCGTCGTCGCCGGAGAAGATCGCCACGCCGGGCGCCGCCGCGACGTAGCCGGCCACCTCGGCCGCGGCGGATCCGCTGACCTTGGCGCCGGCCAGCCCTGCCGCCTCCGCCACCTGGGCAAATAGCGTCGGGGGGACGGGCAGCCCGGTCCGTTCGGGAAAAATATAGGCATAGAGCTCGGGACCGGGGGCGGCGTCCCGGATGCGGCGGTAGTGGGCCGTCAGCTCATCGGGGCGCGCGGGCAGGTAGTAGGGCGTGATCGCGGCGATGCGTTCGGCGCCGAGCGCGGCCGCCGCCTGGGCCAGCCGGCTGGCGTGCCGGGCGTCCGGGGCGCCGACGTGCGCGATCACGCGCTCCGGTCCCGCCTCGGCCAGCGCCAGTTCGAACAGCGCCAGCCGTTCGGCATCCTCCAGGGCGGGGAACTCGCCGGTGGTCCCGGCCACGAACAGGCCGTCCACCAGCCCGGCGACGAGCTTGTACAGCGCGCGGTTAGCCTCGGGATCGACTTCGCCGGACGCGCCGAACAGCGTCGGGACAGCGGAGAATACGACCGGGGCCGGGCTCACACGAAACCGCGCGGCTTGAAGAACGCGGTCGAATCCGGGCGCCAGAGCAGGTACACCGCGCCGAGGCCGATGAGCCAGGTCAGCACCGGGAACACCAGGCCGAGCAGCGTTTTCGGCTGGCTGAAGACGCCGACCAGGTCCAGCGTGGCCAGGCAGAACAAGACGGTGGACACGATGCGGGCCCAGTTCTTGCCCTGGCTGTTCGCCCGGGCCATCCACAGCCACAGCGCGACGCCGACCACGCCGGAGACGACGGCCAGCGTGATGATGAACGTGTTCAGCTGGTTGACCTGGGTGACGGTGAGGCTCGGCCGGGCCTTCCTGATCGCGGCCTTGGTACCGCTGATGTCGGCCAGGGAGATGACCAGGCTGACCGTGCTGACGGCGGCACCGGCGTACATGAGCTTGACCGCGTTCAGCACCGACGGCGGGGCAGGGGGCGCCTCCGGCTCAACGGACTTGCCGCTCGACGGGTAGGGCTGGACCATGATGACCTCTGCTGGGTGACGATGCCGAACCGGATGGCGGTCCCGCACTGGTCTTCAGAGCTTAGCCGCCCGCCCCGGAGCGGGCCATTCGGCTCCTCGGGTTCGGCGATACTCAAAAGACCATGACGGAGAAGACCCCGGCGAGCACCGCGCCCTCGACGGCTCGAGCTGAGCCGCTGACCCCGCTGGACGCCCGCGCCGCCTTGCTGCAGCGCTGGGAGATCGTCTGTGTCTTCGCCGTCTCGCTTGGCGCCAGCGGCCTGTACGCGCTGGTCCAGTACATCGGCTCGCTGACCGCGCAGCAGTCGCTGGCCAAGCAGCAGGTGGTGGTCCACGGCACGCTGGCCCCCGGCCGCCCGCTGCTCGACCTGTTCCTGCAACTCACCAACATCACCCTGTCCCTCGCCCCGGTGCTGCTCGTCTTCTACCTGCTGGCCCGGGCGGGGGAGGGGCCGTCCGCGATCGGCGTGGACGCCAGCCAGCCGGGCCGGGACCTGGCCCGGGGCGCCGGGCTCGCCGCCCTCATCGGCGGCAGCGGCCTGGGCCTGTACCTGATCGCCTACCACATCGGCGTCGAGCTGAACGTCGTCGCGGAGAACCTGCCGGACGTCTGGTGGCGGATTCCGGTGCTGCTGCTGTCCGCGGCCCAGAACGCCATCCTGGAAGAGACCGTCGTCCTCGGGTACCTGATGAGCAGGCTGGAGCGGCTCGGCGTCCGGCCGTCGCGGGCCATCGCCATCAGCGCGGTGATCCGCGGCTCCTACCACCTGTACCAGGGCGCGGGCGCGTTCCTCGGCAACGCCGTCATGGGCGCGATCTTCGGCGTCTTGTTCCGCCGGTGGCGCCGGGTGACTCCGATGATCATCGCGCACTTCCTGATCGACGCGGTGACCTTCGTCGGCTACGCGTTCCTGGCCGGTCACGTGTCCTGGCTGCCCAGACCATGAGCCAGACCATGAGCCAGACCATGAGCCAGACCATGAGGGAGCCACGCACGTGAACGTGCTCGCCCGGCTCTGGGACCGGGTGTCGGGCAGCCAGCCTCTGCCGCCTGCCTGGCTGATCGGCCTGACCGGCCTGGTGGCGCTGATCGTGGTGCTGAACACCGGGTCGTGGCGGCTGGCCGGGAAGGTCATCACGATCGCGCACGAGGGCGGGCATGCGCTGGTGTCCGTGCTGTCCGGACGGCGGCTTGACGGCATCAGGCTGCACGCGGACAGCTCCGGGGTGACCTACTCCCGCGGCAGGCGGAACGGCCCCGGCCTGGTGCTCACCGCGGCGGCCGGCTACGTCATGCCGTCGATGCTGGGCGCCGGCGCCGCGTGGCTGCTGGCGGCGCGGCACCTGACTGCGATGCTCTGGCTGGCCCTGGTGCTGCTGGCCGCGACGTTCCTGGCCGTACGCAACCTGTTCGCCGCGGTCGCGGTGCTGGTCACCGCGGGCGCCGTGTTCGCAGTGAGCTACTACGCCACAGCCGTCGTGCAGGCCGGGTTCGCCTACCTGGCCGCGTGGTTCCTGCTGTTCGGCGGGGTGCGCCCGGTGCTCGAGCTGGCCCGGGGCCGGCATCAGCGCTGGGCGCGGGGCTCCGACGCCGCCCAGCTCGCCCGGCTGACCGGCGCCCCGGCCGGGCTGTGGGTCACGCTGTTCGTGGTAGTGTCACTCGCCGCGCTGGTCGTCGGCGCCGGCCTGCTCCTACCGCCCGGCTGGCACGCTGGCTTGCCCTCCGGTCTGCGTTCCTGATGCCGCCCACGCCTGGGAGCCCGATCCTTAGTTCGCTGATATTTCGCACCGTTTCCCAATTTCGTTGACGGTATACGACGGACACCGTTATCATCTGCCGATAGCAATGTTCTGACCCTTCGAGAAGGGGCAATGGCCAGGGCTTCCGCAGTCAGAATGCCTCCGGAGGCGAACGCCGCGCACGGATGTGAGGGCGCCCGCCGCGTCCTGGCCCTGCTGCTCACGTTCTCCGCCGACGACAACACGCTCACTGCCCGGCAGCTGGCCGAACGCACCGGCATCGCGCTGCCCAGCGTCTACCGCTACATCACGCTGCTGCGCGAGACCGGGCTGCTGGCTGGCGACGAACGCGGCAGCTACCGGCTCTCGGCCCGGCTCATCGGCCTGGCCCGGGCGGCGGAGGCCGCCGAGAGCATCATCGACGTGGCCGATCCCGTCATGCACGACCTGGCCGAACAGACCGGCGAGACCGTCATCCTGGTCCGGCTGATCGGCCGGACGCCGGTGTGCGTGCACCGGGTGCAGTCCGCGCAGCAGCTGCGGATCACGTTCGAGCCCGGCCAGCCGCTGCCGCTCGAGCGCGGTGCCAGCGCCCGGCTCCTGCTGGCCAGCCTGGCGCCCCAGGTCCGCAAGGAATACCTGGCCTCACTGGCCGGACGAGACCCGGAAGCCGCCGCCCTGCTCGAGAAGAAGATCCTCGTGGCCGGCCAGCAGGGCTTCGCCACCAGCGAGGAGGAGATCCACAAGGGGGTGTGGGCGGCTTCGGCCCAGGTGACGCACGGCAAGCGCGTGGCGGCCGCGCTCACCGTGCCGTCGCCGCTGGTCCGGGCGCCCGCAGAGCAGCGGGCGCAGCTGCTGAGCCAGGTCAGGTCCGCCGCCCGGGAGATCAGCGAGGGACTGCGACCGGCGCGCCGGTGAGCCGGCCGCCCGCGCGCCCCGCGCCCTCCCTCACTCGCCGTCGATTTTCACCGTTATTCTTCCGGCATGCCGGAATTCCGCGACATGATCCCGGGCATTCAGGTCAGCGCGAGCCAGCCGTCGCTGGCCGGCCTGCAGGCCGCGATGGCGTCCGGGACGCTCACCTCCGCCGCGCTGACCGGCTTCTACCTGCAGCGCATCGACCGGCTGAACCCGGCCCTGCACGCGGTCATCACGGTGAACCTGGACGCGCCGGCGGAGGCGGCGGCCAGCGACGCGGCGCGGGCGGCCGACGGCCCGCGCGGTCCGCTCGAGGGCATCCCCGTGCTGGTCAAGGACAACATCCAGGTGGCCGGGATGCCGACCACCGCGGGCTCGCCTGCCCTGCTGTCCGCCGAGCCAGGCGACGCGTTCCTGGTCTCGCGGCTGCGCGCGGCCGGCGCGGTGATCGTCGGCAAGGCGAACCTGTCCGAGTGGGCCAATTTCCGGTCCAGCCATTCGACCAGCGGCTGGTCCACGATGGGTGGCCAGACCGCCAACCCGTACGCGCTCGACCGCAATCCGTCCGGGTCGAGTTCGGGGTCGGCGGCCGGGGTGGCCGCGGCGCTGGCGCCGCTCGCCGTCGGCACCGAGACCGACGGCTCGATCGTCTGCCCGGCCAGCGCCTGCGGGATCGTCGGCATCAAGCCCACCAACGGGCTGGTCAGCCGCTGCGGCATCGTGCCGATCTCGCCGGTGCAGGACACCGCGGGGCCGATGGCGGCCTCGGTCGCGGACGCGGCGGCCCTGCTGGCCGTGCTGGCCGCCGCCGACCCCGAGGACCCCGTCTCGGCGGCCGAGAACGAATTGGCCGAACGGGCCGGGGTCGACGTGTCCGGCGCCTCTTACTCGCGTGCGCTGGACGTCGCCGCGCTGGAGGGTGCCCGGCTGGGCATCTGGCGAGCCGGCTCGGCCGCGGCCGGGCCCGCCACCGCCGCCGTGCTGGATATGGCGGTGGCCAGGCTGCGCTCGCTCGGGGCCGTCGTGACCGATCCGGTGTCCCTGCCCGACGCGGATAAGATCACCGAGCCGGAGTTCGCCGCGCTGCGCTACGAGTTCAAATACGGGATCAACGCCTACCTGGCCTACGTCGCGGACTTCAGCCACGGCGCGGCCTTGCCCGGCAGCCTGGCCGAGCTGATCGACTTCAACAAGCGGAACGCGGACCTGGTACTCTCCCGGTTCGGCCAGGAGATATTCGAGCAGGCCGAAGCGACCAGCGGCGACCTGGCCGACCCCGACTACCTGTCCGCGCGGCGGGACGCCACCCGGCTCGCCCGCACCGCTATCTCCGCGCCGATGGCCGACCACGGGCTTGAGGCCATCGTGGCCCTGACCGCCAACCCGGCCTGCCTGACCGACTACGTCCTCGGCGATCACGACGTGTTCCACACCTCGGGCCCGGCCGCCGTGGCCGGCTGCCCGTCGATCACGGTGCCGTTCGGGTCCGTGTCGGGGCTGCCGGTCGGCGTGTCCTTCTTCGGTCCGCGCTGGACCGAGCCGCGGCTGATCGCCCTGGCCTACGCCTTCGAGCAGGCGACCCAGAACCGCCAGCCCCCCACCCTGGCCGCCAGCGTCACCCAGCCACCCCGTTAACCCCCTGACGCCGCACGATAACCTGACGAGCATGGAGTCTTGGCGCCGAGTGGAGGTCCCTGTGCTACCGGGGAGCGGTCCGGCGCCGCGGCTGCACGACACGGCGACCGGTGAGCTGGTCCTGGCCGCGGCGGGCCCGGTGGCCACGCTGTATGCCTGCGGCATCACCCCGTACGACGCGACGCACATCGGGCACGCCGCCACCTACACCGCCTGGGACCTGCTGGTCCGGGCCTGGCTGGACGCGGCCCCAGAAACCTCAGAAACGCCGGAGGTCTTGGAGATCCCGGAGTCGTCGCCCCCGGCGCGGTTCACCGTCATCTACGTGCAGAACGTGACCGATGTGGACGACCCACTGCTCCAGCGGGCCAACCGGGACGCCGAGGACTGGCGAGAACTGGCCCGCCGTGAGACGCAGCGGTACCGCGGAGATATGGAGGCGCTGCGCGTCCTGCCGCCGACGCACCTGATCGGGGCGGTCGAGGCGCTGCCCATCATCGAGCGGTTCAGCGCCCGGATGGCCGACCGGGGCGCCCTGTATAACGTGGACGAGGACGTCTACTTCGCCAAGTCGGCGGACCCCGGGTTCGGCTCGCTGTCCGGGCCCGGCACGGCCTGCGGGTACGACCCGGCCGAGATGGCCGAGCTCGCCGCCCAGCGCGGCGGCGACCCGGACCGTCCAGGCAAGAAGGATCCGCTCGACGTCCTGGTCTGGCGGGCGGAACGGCCCGGCGAGCCTGCCTGGGACTCGGGGTTCGGGCGCGGCAGGCCCGGCTGGCACGTCGAGTGCGCGGCGATCGCGACCGAGTACCTGGGTACCACCTTCGACGTCCAGGCCGGCGGCTCTGACCTGGTGTTCCCGCACCACGAGATGAGCGCCTCGCATGCCCGGGTGGCGCTGGCCCCGGCCGAGGGCGCGTTCGCCCGGGTATACGTCCACGCCGGGATGGTCAGCTACCACGGCGAGAAGATGTCCAAGTCGCTGGGAAACCTGGTCTTCGTGAGCAGCCTGCTCGCGGACGGCGTGGATCCCATGGCCATCCGGATGGCCCTGCTCGCGCATCACTACCGGTCCGACTGGGAGTGGACCGACGCCGTGCTGGGCGATGCCCGGGCCCGCCTGGCCCGCTGGCGCGCCGCCCTAGCCCGCGCCGAAGCCGCCGTCCCCGAGTCCGGCTCCCCCTCCGCCGAAGCGGCCGCCCCGGCGACCGCGGCCGAGATGGTGCTGGCAGGCGTGCGCGCCCGCCTGCGTGACGACCTCGACGCCCCCGGCGCGCTCGCCGTCGTGGACCGCTGGGCCGATGCCCTGCTGGCCGAACCTCCGACCCGCATCACCCCCCGCGACCTGGCCGGCGCCCGCCTCGTCCAAGCCACCGTCGACGCCCTCCTAGGTGTCAGCCTGTAGCCTGCCAGCTCTTGCGCAACGCGGCTCGACGGCGGTGTTCGGTCGGCGTAAGCTAATCATCGCTGTCAAATCGCGGCGCGAACCTGTGGATAACTTGGAGATACCCACAGGCTCGCGGATCGCCAGGCGGTGGCTTCCCGCCCCGCCGCACGCTGGCCATATGACTCAAACGCTTACCGCGGGTGACGACACCCCGCACCGCCCCAAGCCCTCGCACACTCCCCAGGGTCCGGCCAGCCCTCAACTCCCGGCCGACCCTCAGACCCCGGACGCCCTGCAGCCGGCCCTGGTCCAGGTCCGGGCCGGATCGCCCGAGTCGCTGCTCGCGATCGTGCCGCACCTGCTCGGCTTCGTGCCGCAGGCCAGCCTGGTCGTAATCGGGACCGAAGCTCCGCACGACCGCATCAAGGTCACGCTCCGCTACGACTTGCCCGATCCGTCCGGCGCGGGGGTCTCCGCGGACATCGCCGCGCACGCCGTCGGCGTCATCGGCTCGCAGCGGCTGGCCACGCTGGTGGCGGTCGGCTACGGTCCCGGATCCCTGGTCGACCCGGTGGCCGGCGCGTTGGGTGCCGCGGCGCGGACGGCGGGGATCGACGTGCTGGACGTTCTGCGCGTCGAGGGCGGGCGCTACTGGTCCTACCTGTGCGCCGATGAGGACTGCTGCCCGGCCGCAGGCATGCCGTTCGATCCCGGCGCGCATTCCGCCGCGGCCGCCATGGCCAGCGCCGGGAACCGGGTGCTGGCCGACCGGGCCGAGGTGGCGGCCCGGGTCGCGCCGCTCGGCGGCATCACCGCGGAATCCATGCGCCAGGCCACCCGCCGGGCCGAGCGGCACGCTGCCCAGCTGCTGGCGAAGGTCCGCAAGTCTCCTCGCATCGGCGCCGCGCGGCAGCTGATCGCCGCTGAAGGACTGAACGCGGTGGGCGCCATGATCGCCACCTACCGCGCGGGAGGCAAGTACACCACGGACTACCAGATCGCGTGGATCACGGTGGCACTACGCGACCTGCGGGTCAGGGACGACGCCTGGGCCCGGATGGATCCGGCGCAGGCAGACGCGCACCAGCGGCTGTGGATCGACGTAACCCGGCGGGCGCAGCCCGGGTACGTGGCCGCTCCCGCCGCCCTGCTCGCCTTCGTGGCCTGGCAGTGCGGCGACGGGGCGCTCGCCAACGTCGCGCTCGACCGGGCCCTGGCCGACGAGCCCCGGTACTCGATGGCCCTGCTGCTCCGGCAGGTGATCAGCGCCGGGGCGCCTCCGTCGCTGGCCAGGCTGCCGATGACCCCGGAGGAGGTGGCCGCCAGCTACGACGAGGCCGAGGAGGACGACCCGAGGGAGAGCTATGACCACGACCCGGACCCAGACGTCCACGACCCGGACCCGGCAGACGAACAATGAGGTCAGGGCGATGACACCGGAACAGGACCGGGTTGGCGAGATACACTGCGTGAGGCGTTCGTCCAGCTTTGTACGGATCTCGCTCGTTTGCCCGCCCCCGGCCGTTTCCATGATGGGTGACAGCCGTTAAACCGGAAGGATGCCCGTGGTAGATGCTCGCATGACTGCCGGCCTGCACGAGGCCGAGGTGGCCCGGTTGCGCGAGGCTTACGCGGCCCTGCCCCCCGGAGCGCCGGTGCGACTGGCCAAGCGCACGTCTAACCTGTTCCGGTTCCGTGACGCCGCCCCAAAGACCCCGAAGAACCCGCGAACTTCCGCGGCGAATACCGCTCAGGCCGAGCGGGGCCTGGACGTTTCCGCGTTCGGCCACGTGCTGTGCGTTGATCCGGCCATCAGGACCGCCTGGGTCGGGGGCATGACCACCTACGAAGACCTGTGCGACGCGACGCTCAGGCACCAGCTGATGCCGCTCGTGGTGCCCCAGCTCAAGACGATCACGCTCGGCGGCGCGGTCACCGGGCTAGGCATCGAGTCCACCGCGCTGCGCAGCGGCATGCCGCACGAGTCCGTCACCGAGATGGAGATCTTGACCGGCGACGGCCGCGTCGTCCGTGCCACCGACGACAACGAGCATGCCGATCTGTTCCGCGGCTTCCCGAACTCCTACGGGACGCTGGGCTACTCCCTATCGCTCACCATCGAGCTCGAGCCGGTCCAGCCCTACGTGCACCTCCGTCACTTCCCGTTCGGCACCGCGGAGGCCTGCATGGAAGCGGTCAGCCGGATCGCCGCGGAGGGCAGCTTCCGCGGCCATCGGGCGGATTTCGTCGACGGCACCGCGTTCGGGCCTGACGAGCTTTACCTCACCGTCGGGGCGTTCAGCGACGTGGCTCCGTGGCGCAGCGACTATACCGGGCAGCAGATCTACTACGAGTCGGTGCGGCGGGACAAGGAGGACTTCCTCACCATCCGCGACTACCTGTGGCGCTGGGACACCGACTGGTTCTGGTGCTCGCGACCCTTCGGGGTGCAGAAACCCCTGGTCAGGAGGATGTGGCCGCGTCGCTACCGGCGCTCGGACGTCTACCGCAAGCTGGTCGCCCTGGACCGCCGCTATGGCCTCTCCGGCCGCGTGAACGCGCGGCGGCAGCTGCCGCCACGGGAGGCAGTCATCCAGGACGTGGAGATCCCGGTCGAACGTGGTGCCGAGTTCCTACGGTTTTTCCAGGAAAAGGTGGGAATGAGTCCGGTATGGATGTGCCCGCTGCGGCTGCGCGGCGAGCGGATCTGGCCTCTTTATCCCCTACGGCCCGGCGAGGTGTACGTGAACTTCGGGTTCTGGGGAACCGTGCCGCTGCCCGCGGGCCAGGCCGACGGCTATTACAACCGCCTCGTCGAGGACGAGGTCGCCAAGCTGGACGGGCACAAGTCACTGTATTCCACGTCGTTCTACGCCGAGGACGAGTTCTACCAGCGCTACAACGGTGAGGCCTACCGCGCGCTCAAGCGCGCGTACGACGGTGAGGGCCGCCTGCTCGGCCTGTATGAGAAGTGCGTCACGGGACGCTGAGGTATCGCCCCGACAGGAAGGAAAGCGAAGAATGGCTTTGGCGGAGGTCTTCGAGGCATTGGCGGGGCCGGATGCCCCGGTGGAGTTCACGGCTTATGACGGCAGCCATGCCGGCGCGGCCGGATCTGCGGTGAAGATCACGGTCCGTTCCCCGGCGGCGGTGGCCTACCTGGCCTAGGCGCCGGGCGGGCTCGGCCTGGCCCGGGCGTACGTGGCCGGGCACCTGG
>Ga0074046_10001678_pt1 | contig 19710 bp, 23 predicted proteins | sample BogForMeECP23OM3_FD_94441 | JGI IMG/M metagenome (GOLD analysis project Ga0074046, IMG submission 94441) | Bog forest soil microbial communities from Calvert Island, British Columbia, Canada - Bog Forest MetaG ECP23OM3 | ecosystem: Environmental > Terrestrial > Soil > Wetlands ... | reverse complement strand
CGCCGGGCGAGCTGCCGCCGGGAGCAGGCGAAGGCCAAGGGGGCGGGAATGAGGACGTCTTCCCGCCGACGACGCAGCAAGAGGCCGCGCCAAAGTCCCCCTAGCGACGCACCGAGCGGAGGAGCGCGAGCATCTGTTCATGCACTCGGCCGTTGCTCGCAACGATCGGGTTGCCGTCCGGTGGTACGGGTCCCCCGCCGAAATCGCTGCAGCGCCCCCCGGCCTCCTCCACCAGGAGCTGGCCCGCCGCGACGTCCCAGGCATGCAGCTTCTGCTCCCAGTAGCCCTCGAATCGACCACACGCGACGTAGCACAGGTCCAGAGCGGCGCTGCCGTCTCTGCGCACGGCGCGCGCGGACTTCACGAAGGCTGCCCAGCTGGCGAGGTTGTCGTCGTGGCTGCGGTGCACGTCGTACGCGAAGCCCGTGGCAAAGAGCCCGCGCCCGAGTTCGTCTTCCTTCGAGACATGGATCGGCTTGCCATTTAGGAAGGCGCCTCCGCCCTGTGTGGCATGAAAGGTCTCGTTGAGAAGGGGATCGTGGACCACGCCCACCCTGCGAACCCCGCGCCGCTCGACACCGATGGAGACACAGAAGCGTGGATAGCCGTGGGCATAGTTTACGGTGCCGTCGAGCGGGTCCACAATCCAGCGCCAGGTGGCACTCGAGCGGTCGGTACCGCTTCCCTCTTCGGCCACGACCGCATCCTCGGGCCGAGCCACGGCGAGTTCATCCACAATCAGGCGTTCGCATGCGCGATCCACCTCGGTCACGAGATCGACGGGAGCGCTCTTTGTGCCGATGGTGAGGACGGTCTCGTAACGGCTCCGCTGGAGCGCGCCGGCGGCACGCGCGAGCCGGAGCGCGAGTTCGAGGATCAGCGCCGTCTCGGGCGAGGGATCGTTCAAGGCGCTGCCCCTTCCGACAGGCGGAACAGCCGCCGCGCATTGGCCGCCGTGGCCGTCGCGACCTCGGAAACGGCCACGCTCTTGACCGCGGCCAGCACCTCGCCCACCCGCCCGACGTGGCAGGGCTCATTGCGCCGGCCGCGAAAGCCCTCGGGAGCCAGCAGGGGCGAGTCGGTCTCCACGAGGAGTGCGGAGAGCGGGAGCTTCGCCGCGACCTCGCGCAGCCCGCGGTCGCGCTTGAAGGTGAGAATCCCGGAGAACGAAACCAAAAGCTGCTGAGCAATCGCGTGGCGGGCAAACTCGAGCGTTCCCGTGTAGCAGTGCAGCACGCCCTCCACGTCGCCTTGTCCCTCGCTCTGCCAGATCTCGAGCAGATCGTCGTAGGCGCGCGTGTCGTCGCCCCGCACATGAATCGAGACCGGTAGAGCCTTCTCCCGTGCCAGGGAGACCTGCTCGGCGAAGGCCTGGCGCTGTACCTCGCGCGGCGCCCGCATGTAGTGATAATCGAGGCCGCATTCCCCCACCGCTACGACCCGGGGGAGCTCAAGCCATGCGCGCACCCGCGCGCTCGCTTGCTCACCCCAGTCGGCGGCGTCATGGGGGTGGACGCCGACGGTCGCGACCACGCGGGGATGTGTCGCAGCGAGGGCCGGCGCCAGGGCGTTGTGTTCTACGCCGTATCCGGCACCAATTGCAACGATCGCCTCGACCCCCGCGGCCCACGCACGCTCGAGCATCGCCCCGCGGTCCGCGTCGAACTCCCGCGCTGTCACGTGGGCGTGGGAATCGATCCAACCCGCAGAGGGTGCGCCTTGCCCTCCCACCAACTCGGTCACGTTCCGCCCAGCTCGGCCAGGGGCTCAAGGCGAGGGAAGAGTGCGTCCCCCTTGTGGACCGCGGACCCGACGGGAAGCTGACCCCAGTGGCGTGCGTCCTTCGGGAGCTGCGCTGCGCGGATCGCCTCGGGGATGCCGAGCCGCTCGACGATCCTTTGTGCGGCCTCGGGCAGGAAGGCTGCGAGCAGGAGCGCGATCACGCGCAGCGCCTCGCAGGAAGCGGCCAGAGCCGGGCCGACGGAGCTCACGCGTGCGGGGTCCTTGGCCGCCTTCCACGGTTCTGAAAGATCGACGAAGCGGTTCACCAGGGAGACGAGCCCGAAGATCGTCTCGAGCGCGCGGTGGGGCTCCACGGCGCGGAGGTGGGTGTCTACCGCATCCGCCGTTCTCGTCGCGGCCTGGCGGAGCTCGCGCTCCGCGAGAGCCACCGCCCCTGGCGGGAGAGGCTCCGCCGCGGGGATCGTTCCGCCGCAGAATCGGTCCACGAGATTCAGCGTTCGGCTCACCAGGTTCCCGAGATTGTTGGCGAGGTCTGCATTCACCCGCTCGACCAGGGCCGCCTCGCTGAAGTTTGCGTCGAGGCCGAAGCTCATCTCGCGCAGCAGGTAGTGGCGGAACGATTCGAAGCCATACTTCGCCTGCATCGCGAGCGGAGAGATCATGTTGCCGAGGCTCTTCGAAACCTTGCGGTCGTCGACGTTCCAGAAACCATGCACGTGGATCTGCCGCGGCGGCTCGAGGCCGATCGCCTTCAGCATGATCGGCCAGAAGATGGCGTGCGGTTTCAGGATGTCCTTCCCGATCAGGTGCTCTGCGCTCGCCCAGCGTGCCGGAAACTTGGGATCGTCCGGATAGCCTGCTCCGGTGAGGTAGGCGATCAGGGCATCGAACCAGACGTAGCAGACGTGATCGCGATCAAACGGGAGCTCGATGCCCCAGTCGAGGCGGGTCTTGGGCCGTGAAATCGAGAGGTCGCCAAGACCGCTCTCGTCCCGAAGCATGGCGAGGGCTTCGTTCCGGTAGCGCTCGGGCCTGAGAAAGTCTGGACGGTTCTCGAGGTTGCTGCGCAGCCAGCCAAACTCCCGACTCATGAGAAAGAAATAGTTGATCTCGCGGCGCGGCTCCGGGGCGCGCTCGTGGTCCGGGCACACTCCGTTCACAAGATCGCGCTCGGTCAAGAACCGCTCACAACCCACACAGTAAAGGCCCTCGTATTCGCGCAGCTCGATCCACCCGGCGTCGTACACGCGTTGCAGGATCTCCTGCACGTTCCGTTTGTGGGCGGATTCGGTCGTGCGCACGAAACGGCTCGGCGCGATTCCAAGCTCGGCCCAGATGCGCTGGAAGCTTTCGGAGATGGCCGCGGTGAAGAGCGCCGGGTCGACCCCACGCTTGGCCGCCGCTTCCACCATCTTCTCGCCGTGCTCATCGGTGCCGCTCACCGAGAAACCGTCCTCCCCGCACAGCCGGTGCCAGCGCAAGAGCGTGTCGGCCACGACGGTGGTGTAGGTCGAACCAATGTGCGGCTCCGCGTTCGCGTAGTAGATCGGGGTGGTGACGTAGAAGGTCCGGCTCATCTCGTCCCCTCGTGCAATGCCAGGAGCGCCCGCTCCGCCACCATCTGCGGGTTGGCGTTGCGCGAAAGGAGGGAGCGACGGGCGGCACGCAGCACCTGGAAGGCCTCGAGGGCAGGTTTTAGGTCCCCTCCCGCCTCGCAGGCCGCGGCGCGCACCCGCTCCCGCAGCCACGAACCGCCCGCTTCGAGGAGTAGCTCTACGGCGCGCGAAGCGTCCGCGCGCGCGCCGCGGTACTCCTCCGCCCAGTCAAGAAGCTCGGGGAGCGACGCTGCCCCAATCTGCTCGATGCGGAGGATCAGCTCACGAGCGTCGTCGGAAGCACTGGGCGATCGCCACGGGTCGGTGTCGGGGAGCGGAAAACGCACGCGCTGGCAGCGGGAGCGGAGCGTCGCGAGGAGACCTGCGGCGCTCGCCGCGACGAGCACGAGGACCGTGCGCGGCGGCGGCTCTTCGAGGAGCCGCAGCAGCGCATTCTGTGCCTCCGCGTTTAGCCACTCGGCGTCTTCGATCACCGCCGAGCGCCAGTGCCCCTCGTAGGACCGCAAGTGCAGCGCGGCCTGGAGCGCGCGCACTTGGGCGATGCGCACCCGCGTGTCGTCTTGCCCGCGGCCGAGCCACAGGAGGTCTGGGTGATCCCCCACGTGACGGTAGAGCGGTCCCTTTTTTCCGGAGCCATCGAGCGCGATCTCGCCGCGATCCCCGGCGGAGCGCCGACAGGAGGGGCAGCTTTCGCAGGGCCGAGGCGGGTCCCCCACGCAGACAAGGGCACGCACGAAGTCGAGGGCCGCTGCTGCCGGCGCCGGGCCCGGCCCCGCGAGCAAGTACGCGGAGTGCACGCGACCGGTTGCGAGGGCCCGCTCAAGGGGTGTCTCCGCAGGGGTGCAGGTCTGCGCGTCCGTCTTTTGCTCGGTCGACATGGGCGCGGGAGTCTAGCGCGCATTGCCCGGCCAGAAGGCGGCCTCCATACTCGAGAGCATGCTCCCTCTGCGGGACGACGTGCCGACCCGCATCGCCCCGACAGTGACCATCGTGCTTGTCGCGCTCAACGTGGCCGCATTCCTCTACGAGCTCTCCCTTCAGGGTCCTCGGTCGCACGGTGCGGCTGAGAAATTCATTGAGAGCTTCGCGGTGGTTCCGCGGGCGCTCCTCGCGCCACGACCCCACCTGCGAACTTGGATCACCCCTTTGACCTCGATGTTTCTCCATGCGGGCTTCCTGCACGTCGCGGGCAACATGCTCTACCTCTGGATCTTCGGGAATAACATCGAGGATCTCCTGGGTCACGGGCGCTACCTCGCCTTCTATCTCTTTTGTGGTCTCGTCGCGGTGGCCACACAGGTGGCGACCGCACCGGAATCGTCGGTTCCCGTGATCGGCGCCAGTGGCGCGGTAGCGGGTGTGCTCGGGGCGTACGCGGTGAGCTACCCGACGGCGCGGATCCGAACCCTGATCGTGTTTGGCTTCCTCTGGACCGTCTATCTGCCTGCGGCCGTGCTCCTCGTGGTCTGGTTCGCGATGCAGATCCTGTCCGGCACGCAGCAGGGGAGCGGCGCCGCAGGCGTCGCGTGGTGGGCCCATGTGGGGGGGTTCATCGCGGGAGCGCTGCTGGTGAAGCCCTTTCAGGTGCGTCCCCCGGTGCAGGCCCGGATCCCTATCTAAAGAGATCGACGCTCCCGTCCGCGCCTCCGGCGCCCCGCAGGCGCCCCCTCAAGTCCCGCGCACCCTCGGCCGATCTGCGCTCCATTGCCACGAGGAGGCCCTGTATGGCGCTTACGTTCGGTCGCGGCGGAAAGGGCGAGGGGACCAGTGAATTTGGTGTCTTGTCGCCGTCCGTTCCGTCGGCGAGTTCGGGCAGCGGGCTCACCGCCTTCATCGACCAGGGCTCCGAGTTCGAAGGGAAGCTCTCGTTCAAGGACTGTGTCCGCATCGATGGCCGGTTCGTGGGGGAGATCTCGAGCGAGAACACCCTGATCGTGGGCGAGAGCGGCGAGATTGAGGCGAAGATCCGCTCGCAAATCGTCGAAGTGAGCGGTTCGGTGACCGGCGACGTGGTCGCGACCCGCAAGCTCATCCTCCACAAGACGGCACGTCTCGAGGGTAACGTCGAGACCGCGGCGCTCGTGATGGAGGAAGGTGCTTCCCTGAACGGGCGCCTCACCATGGCCGCCGGGGCACGGGAAGGCCGCAAAGGGGCCCGGCCCGAGACGACGACGGTCGAGGGGGGCGGGAAGAACTCCTAAGGCGGGGCCTTGGGCGGCTTCTCGCGTCGGAACCGGCGGAAATCAGGCGGGCGCTTGCCGACGAACGCCTCGACTCCCTCGCGCGACTCCTCGCTTTCGAGGTAGCGCTCGAGGGCCGCATGGCCGAGCTCTGAATTTCCCGTGATGTGGTCGGTCTCGGCCTTGAACGAGGCCTTCGCGATACGCAGGGCGCCCGGGCTCTTGTCCAGAATTTCCTGGCACCAGCGTTCGACCTCCGCGTCGAGCTCCGCCGCAGGGACCACGGCATTGATGAGCCCCATCGCGAGGGCCTCCTGCGCGCTGTAGCGCCGGCACAGGTACCAGATCTCCCGTGCCTTGCGTTCCCCCACAAGCCGCGCCAAGTACGCGGTCCCATGGCCCGGGTCGACGGAGCCCACGCGTGGCCCCACCTGCCCGAAAACTGCCGTATCGGCCGCAATGGCCAGGTCACAGAGCACTTGCAGCACGTTGCCGCCGCCAATCGCGTATCCGTTCACCGCGGCGACGACCGGCTTCGGAATCCCGCGGATCACCTCATGCAGCGCAAGGATCCCGCCGCGGCGGAACGCGTAGCCCCCGGTTTCCTGCCGCTCTTTTTGATCCCCTCCAGTGCAGAACGCCCGGCTCCCCGCACCCCGCAGAACGACCACGCCCACGGTCGCGTCGTCCCACGCACCGTAGAAAGCGTCGGTCATCTCCTCGACGGTCTTGCCACGGAAGGCGTTGAGTCGGGCTTCGCGCTGGATCGTGATGCGCGCGATCCCGTCCCGGGCCTCGTAGGAGATGTCCTCGTAGCGCATGGAGGGGCTAGGCCGCGCGCCGCGCTAGGCGCGGCGGGGGCTGCCTCCATTGGCTTTCCGCTCTCTGCGCAAAGCACGGCGCTTCACTACTTGGATACCTTGAACACCTGATCGTGTTCGCGGACCCGCTGCGGGACCTGGATTCCCACCGACTGACCGGCCCTGGCGAGCTCGATCGGGCGGTGGTCCACCTCCATGTGCTCGAGACGCTGATAGAAGTCCGTGGTGTGGCCGCGGATATGCACGGTATCACCCAGACGGAGCTCGCCCCGCTCGAGAGCAATGACACCGGCATTCACGTGGGCGAAGTAGTGGGTGATGTGACCGACGAGCTCGGGCACCGTCGCGGCGATGCTCGCGCTCGGCGCGCTGAGCTGCGCGGCGCCCGTTGTGGCCGCGGGCTTGGCAGAAACTGCGGCAGGGGGCGCGGGACGCGTTGCAGGCAGAACCGGCGGCTTCTGTACGCTCGGCTTTGTAGGCCGGGGCTTGGAGGCCGCAGCTTTCGCTCTCGTCCCTCGCGCGGCCGCGGTCTTGCGCGTGGTGGCCACGCGCTTCTTCGCGGCGCTCTTCTTCCGGGTGGTCGTGCGCTTGGGCCCGGCGGCCCGCTTGGTCCCCCGACTCCCTCTCGCCTTGGCCTTCGTCTTCTTTCGGGCGGTCGTGCGCGGCTTGCGTCGGGTCGCGGGCTTCCGGCGGGCGCGGGTCTTGGAGCGGGCGGCCATAGTGGATCTCCCTCGCGGTGGTCGAGCGCGCATGATTCTACGCAGCGAGGAAAAAAGAGGCCAACGCAAGCGCCGAAGGTCGAGCGCAGACCGCTCTCTAGACCGGGATCACCGAGGTGACGCCGGGCACCTCCTCGCGGAGCGCGGGCTCGAGGGCGAGGCGGAGCGTCGCGGATTGAGCCGGGCACTGTACGCACGCCCCCAAGAGGGCGAGTTTCACCGTGCCATCGTCCTCGACGTCCACGAGCTCGACTCCACCGCCGTCCGCGACGAACGCAGGACGCAGGCGGTCGAGCGCTGCTTCCACCCTGTCGCGCAGGGGTCGCGAAAGCGCCGAGCCCATATACTCTCGTTTCGGCCGCCCGCCACCGCGTATTGAGGCAAGCCGCCGCTCCCGCCCCGCCTCGACCCTATGCTGGGGGAGGGATAGCCTCGCCCCCATGCGGGTTCGTCTGCGCCTATTTGGGGCCGTACGGGAGGCTGTGGGATCCACGGAGCTCGAGCTCTCTCTCGCGGCCGGAGCGCGTGTGGCCGAGCTGCGCGCACTTTTGCTGAGCGAGTTCCCGGGGCTTGGTCCCCTCGACGCCCGCGTCCGGATCTCCGTGAACCACGAGTTCGCCGAGGGCGATGCGGTGCTCGCCGAAGGGGATGAGGTGGCTCTCCTCCCCCCCGTCGCGGGAGGCGCAGGCGCGTGCACGATTTCCGGATCTCCCCTGGACGTCGACGCGGTGGTGACGCAGGTCACAGGCCCGGGTTTCGGCGGGGTCGTCACCTTCATCGGTACCGTTCGCGATCACGCCCGCGGCCGCTCGATCCAACATCTCGAATACGAGGCCTATCCCGAAATGGCGGAGCGCGAGATGCAGCGGATCGCCGATGAGGCGGCCTCCCGCTTTCCCGGCGCGCGCGTGGCGATGGCCCACCGGACCGGGCACCTCGCCATCGGAGAGATCGCCGTCGTGGTGGCGGCGGCTGCGCCGCACCGCGCGGAGGCGTTCTCGGCCTGTCGCTTCGCGATCGACACGCTGAAGGAGCGCGTCCCGATTTGGAAGAAGGAGATCGCGAGCGACGGCGCGTACTGGGTGGACGATCACGCGTGAAGGGCGAGGCGACGAAGGGACATCACGACCCTGCGAGCTCGAGCGCACAGGCCCACCGGGATGCCGCTCCGAAGGTGGTGTGTGCCCGCATCATCACCGTGAGCGACTCCCGCACGCCTGAGACCGATACAGCGGGTGCACTCGTCGCGGAACTGCTCGCTGCCCGGGGACATACCGTTGCCTCTCGCGAGATCGTGCGTGACGAGCCCGCGGCGATCCAGGCTGCCTTGCGGGCGGCCCTTGGCCAGGAGGGGATCGGCGCCGTCATCCTGACCGGTGGAACGGGTATTGCACCACGTGATGTAACACCCGAGAGCGTCGAACCTGCGCTCGAACGCATCATTCCCGGCTTTGGCGAGCTGTTCCGAATGCTCTCGTTTGAGGAGATCGGTTCCGCAGCGCTGCTCTCCCGGGCGCTCGCCGGACTGGCGTGCGGACGCGTGGTCTTCGTGCTGCCGGGCTCTCGCGGCGCCGTGCGCCTTGCCATGGAGCGACTGATCTTGCCTGAACTCGGGCATCTCATCGCCGAAGCCGGGAAGCGCCGCTAGGCCCGGCCCGCGGGCTCCCCGCGACGAGTCCCGCCCACCCCTCGTGCCGGGCCGTTAAGGCGCTGCGGGCCCCCGCCGAACAGCCGGGGGTGAGACGGCGCACCCCGATCGCTTTGGCCGCCGCGCTTGCCTTAAGCGCGGCCGCCGTCCCCTCGCGCGCGGACACGTTCGTGTGGATCGATGAGAAAGGGGTGACCCACGTCACCGATGACCCTGCCTCGGTTCCGCCTGCCGCGCGAGAGAAGCTCGTGCCGGAGGCGAAGCGGGCTTCCCTTTGGAACGACGGCTTCCGCGGGCCGCCCGTACGCACACCACAAGGGGGGACGGGAGGAGAAGAAGACCGCGCCTACCGCCTGTTGCAAGGGGCGGTCGACAACCTTGCACGCGGAGATACGGCGCGCGCCTCGAGTGAACTCGAGGCGGTGTTGCGGGATTCACCCGGGAATGCGGAAGCGCACTGGTACCTTGCGCTTCTGGATGGTCAGCGCGGGCGGCATGAGTCTGCCGAAGCCCACTTGCGCGCGTTCCTCGCGAACGCGGGCGAGGCCCTCGCGCCGTGGCGCGCCTCCGCCGAGCGCAGGCTCCAGGCCCTCGAAGATGAAAAACGCCTGACCGAGGCACAGTCGGCTTCTGGACCGCTCCGCCTCGTGGCGCTCGAGAGCCCGAACTTTCGCATCCACTACGACGCCCAGCTCGGCGGAGCGTCGCCCGACTACGCACAGACCGTGGTCCGCTACCTCGAAGAGGCTCGTGCCCATGCCCTGGAGGAGCTCGGCGTCGTGCCGCGGGAGCCGACGAGCGTCATCCTTTACGGCAAGGCGGCCTATCTGGAGGCGCACCGACACCGCTTCTCGTTTCCCACGGTCGGCTTTTTCGACGGCCAGATGCATGTCGTCTCTGCCGCCCATCCAGCGGGCGAGCTGCGGGCGCTCCTCTTCCACGAATACACGCACGCCGTCTTCCGCGAGCAAGCCGGGAGCGATCGCCCTTTCTGGCTGAACGAGGGTTTGGCCGAGCTGGCCGGCCGCGCGTCACGGCGCCAGTCCGGGCTCTCACGCAGTGAGCAAGAGGCGCTGCGGGGACGCATCGAGGCCGGGACCTGGCTTAGCCTGCGACGCCTCGCGCCCGGATTCGCCGGGCTCGACGACGAAGACGCGCGCGTCGCCTACCTCGAATCGACTGCCGCAGCGGTCTGGATCGAGGCGCGGACCACTCCGCAAGAGCGGGCTGCGCTTTTGGCTCGCCTCGGCACGGGGATGCCCGACGATGAGGCCATGCGCCAAGCGGTCGGCCGGGATACCAACGGGATCGACGCCGCGGTCCGCAGCGCAATCCTCGCGGAGTTTCCGTCGAGCGCCGGGGCGTCTTCGACGGTTTCCGAAGGCGCCGGGCAGATGCCCTAGGCTTTCTACACGCTCTCCGCGTCGCGATCCAGCTCGTCTTGGATTCGACTGGCCTCGAGCAAGAGCTCCGTCACCGTGCTGCGTATCGTACGGTCGGGCGAGGCTGCGCCCGCCTCGAAGGCGAAGCGCCCCTTCACTGCGGAGACCAGACAAAGCGCCGCATCAAAGCCAAGCAGCGTCTTTGCCTCAGCATGGACAGGTGCCCCGTCCTCAAGCCAGATCCGCCCTTCCGCGCCGTCGGACGTGATCTGCAGCACTCCTGTCTTGCGGCCCATCTCGAGGATCTGGAGTACGGCGAAGCTCGGAATCTCCGCCAGCTCGCCCCGAAGGGCCTCGACGTCAGTTCTGCGCTCGAAGAGCACGGTCTCTACCTCTCCGGTGTCGGGCCCGGGCACCGGAGCGCCCGCGCGACTCTGCATGAGACAGAACGTAATCACCTGCCCCGCAATCTCGATGCGATCGCCCGGTTGCAGCTCACGCTCGCCGGTGACCGGTTGGCCGTTCACGCGGGTACCGTTCGTGCTCCCAAGGTCCCGCAGCAGCGTACGCACCCCGTCATAATGGATCTCCGCGTGGCGCCGCGACGCCTCCAGGGAGGCCAACGAGAGATCGCACGAACTGCTCCGCCCGACCACCCACGTCGCGTCCCTGCGAAGCGCGATGGGAGGGAGCGGGGGCGCGAAAAGGAGCGGGGTCGAGCTCCAGTCCATACCCCAAAATCGGCAGGTCCGGCGCGAGGCTTTACGGCAGTTGCCCATGGGGGGGAGTTCGCACTGCGGGACTCACTTCTACCAGGTCTCCGCGCTCCCAGCCCCGGGCGTGGACCGTCCCGGCGGGCACCTCGAGCACGAGGTCTGCGGGCTCCCGCGGGCGGTACTCCGGCAGGCCCGCCGTGAGTGGATCGAGTTCGGGTGGCGGATGGGGCAGGCGCTCGGAGAGGTCCACGACGCGTGTTCCTCGAATCCACACAATATCGATGTCGAAGTACATGCCCGCCATCCAGAACGCAGGACGGCCAGGCTCGTCAAACGGGAAGGCCATGCCGGCGTCCGGGGCCAAGGACTCCCTGCCGCCGAGGCCACGCGCCCGCTCTTCGGGGGTGCGCGCGACGTCGACCGAAATGACCTCTGAGCGGATCTTGATGGTCGGGCGAGAGGCCGCACCTTTCGAACAAGCCACAGAAAGCGCGGCGAGGACGACGACGACGGCCGCGCGGATTCGAAAACGCCGCATCTCAGCGCACCGCGAAGCCGCGCAGACCCTCCGGCTCCTCCGAGTGTTCTTCGACGCGGTCGACCCGCGCCGCGGGGGGGCCCACGCGGCAAAAGGCCGCGAGCTTGGCCACGCTCTCCGGTCCGCCCTCGAGGACGGCCTCGACGGAGCCGTCGGGCAGGTTGCAGACCCAGCCATCGACACCCAATGCGCGCGCTCTCTCCCGGGTCGCGTAGCGAAACGCGACGCCCTGCACGCGCCCACGCACGATCAGGTGCTGGCGGATCCGCGTCGCATGCTGCATGCCTTCGCTGTCCTCCCACCCTGGATGGGCGCGGCGGAGCCCCGCGAGGCTATCGTAGACGGGCAGTCGGTCGCCGCGCCTCGGGGCGCTCTCGAATCCCGCCGCTATTCGCGTCGGAGAGGCACCATGGACCGTGGGTTTTCGACGCTGCTCGGCGAGGCGAAAAGGCTCCTGCCCGAAGCGATCGAGCTTCGTCGCCGGATTCACCGCAGGCCCGAGCTCGGTCTCGAGCTCCCGCTGACTCGAGCGGCGGTCCTCGAGAGCCTCGCAGGCCTGCCCCTTGAGCTCGAGACGAGCCTCAAGACGAGCGGCGTCGTGGCGACGCTGCACGGGAAGGGCCGGGGCAGAACGATTCTCTTGCGTGCCGACATGGACGCGCTCCCCCTCGAGGAGAACACCGGGCTCGACTTTGCATCGGAGCGAAAGGGCGTGATGCATGCCTGCGGGCACGACGCCCACATCGCGATGCTGGCCGCGGCGGCCCGCCTTTTGGCAGCGCGGCGCGAGGAGTTCAGCGGGAGTGTCAAGCTGCTCTTTCAGCCCGGAGAGGAGGGATTCGGAGGCGCGCGAATCCTAATCGGCGAGGGGCTTCTCGAGCACGAGCCGCGCCCCGAGGGCGCGTTTGCGATCCACGTCGATCCCACCCTGCCGCCCGGCTGCGTCGCCACGCGTCCGGGACCCATCATGGCCTCCGGCGATCTCTTGTCGATCGATCTCACGGGCAAGGGCGGCCATGCCTCGATGCCCCACCATGCGGTGGATCCGATCCCCGTGGCCTGTGAGATCGTGCTTGCCCTGCAGAGCTTGGTGACGCGGCGGGCCGATGCCTTTGACCCCGTCGTCGTCTCCATCACGCGCGTGCAAGCGGGGAGCACCGACAACGTGATCCCCGCCACCGCGCATCTTCTCGGCACGATCCGCACGGTCTCCGAGCGCGCACGCCGCTCCGTGCATGAGGGCGTGCGTCGGGTCGTTCTCGGCGTCGCCGCGGCGCACGAGGTCGAGGCCAAAATCCAACTGATCGACGGTTACCCCGTTACGGTGAACCACGAAGGATTCGCACGCTTCGCGCAGCAGGTGGCCTCAGAGCTCGCCGGGAGCGGCAGCGTGATCGAGATGAAGACGCCGATCATGGGCGCAGAGGATTTCTCGTACATCCTCCAAGGCGTTCCCGGTGCGATGGTCTTCCTGGGCGTCCGGCCGCAAGCGCGGGAGCCCGCACCTCTGCACTCCAACCGGATGGTGCTCGACGAGAACGCGCTCGCAACCGGCATCGCCCTGCATGCGGCCATGGCGCTTCGCTTCCTGGAGCACGGGATCGACCGGAACCCGTGACCGGTGGCACCTCGGGACGGCTTCTTTCTCCGCCGCGCGCGCGCACGCTCTACGCAATCGCGGACGCGCTCTTGCCGCCCGGCCCCGCAGATGGGAGTCCGGGCGGGGGTGGCGTGGATCTGGCACCGCTCGTGGAGGCTGAGCTCGCGCACGCAGAGCGGGCCCGCGTGTGGGAGATGAGGATCATGCTCATTCTTCTTGAATGGTGGCCGCGGCTTGCGCTGCGCGGACGGCGCGGTTTCTCCTGGCTCTCCCGTGCCGAGCGCCTGCGAGTCCTCGAGAGCTTCCAGCACGGAGCGTTTCGGAGATTCCGGCGCGCCACGGGCCGGCTCCGCGCCCTCGTCCTCGGCGCGGCGAACGAAGCGCTCCGATCCTACTCCTTGCCCGGCGCGTAGTACTCGAAGTCGACCAGATTTTCTTTGAGATACTCCCGCAGCCGGGAAACCAGACGGGCTTCGAGCTGGCGGACGCGCTCGCGCGTCACGTGGAACTCGTCGCCGAGCTCTTGGAGCGTCTTGGGCTCCTCCGCCAGAATGCGCTGCTCGATGATCTGACGATCCCGCGGGTCGGTCAGCGTTTCGGCGAAGGCGTGGACTTTGTCCAAGAAGACGCGCCTCAATTCGGTGTCGGCTACTTGACTCTCCGCATTCTGGCCGCCCGCGGCGAGAAAGTCGCCGAACGAAGCACTTCCCTCTTCGCGGCCGACCGGCGCGTCGATCGAGAGATCGGGCTCCGCGAGACGCTGCTCCATGTCGCGGACCTCAGACTCCGGAACCTCGAGCCGCTCCGCGATCAGCCGCGGTTCGACGTCGAAGCCCTGCCGCTCGAGCTCGCGCTTCTCGCGGTTCAGGCGGAAGAAGAGCTTGCGCTGCGCGCGCGTCGTGCCAAGCCGTACCAGACGGATATTGTCGAGCAGGTACTTCAGGATGTACGCGCGAATCCAGTACGCGGCGTACGAGGAAAGTTTCACGCCCTGGTAGGGGTCGTAGCGCTTCACGGCCTGAAGCAGTCCAACGTTCCCCTCTTGGATGAGATCGAGAACGTTCGTCCAGGCGCGGCGGTAGTCCATGGCGATCTTCACCACCAGGCGGAGGTTCGCGAGTACCAGTTCTCGCGCGGCGTCCAGATCCCCCTGTTCGACCAGGCGGACGGCAAGCCGGTGTTCTTGGTCGCGATCGAGCGGAGGGTGGCGCCGAAGCTGCGCAAAATATCGCGAGAGCGTGTCTGCCCGCTCGATCCCCACGGACGAATCCTGGAGCGCCGGGAGGGCGTGCCCACCCGGTGTCTCGGCGCGCTCGGGCGTCTCGACCGCGTTTTCCTCGGGATCGCGCTGGCTCACTCGGATTGCGTGACCTCGCTGCCGAGCGTAGCAAGCGAAACGGGGAGGAGACGCCTAGGCGTTCTCCTCCCCGCTTCGCAGTCAGCGCCGTGGGGCGCTGCGTTCTACTTGTGGAAGGTGCGGATGTACGCGATCACGTTCTGGATATCGGCGTCCGAAAGGGTGCCGCCCCAGGGTGCCATGAGCGGGGAGCCGCCGTACACGCCCGCACCGTTCTTAATCACGTTGGTCAGCGCGGCGTCGCTGCCCGGCTTGCCGTCCTTCGCGGCGTCGAACTTGAACTTGGCCTCGGTAAAGTCTCGCGGATGCGGGTTCAAGGCTGCGCCTACGGGCCCGTCCCCCTTGCCGCCTTCCCCGTGACAGGAAGCGCAGTTGGTCGTGAAGATCACCTTGCCCTTGGCGGCGTCGCCCGCGGCGTGCGCTGCGGTGACAAGGCCGACGGCAATCAAGGCCGCGAGGGCGCCACCCCCGACGATTCGGCTGAACCTCACACCGAAGCTCTGATGGATGCCGCGACTCATCGACTCTTTTCTCCCTCTAGAGGCTCGGCCCGTTTGCCGGCCCGTGAAAACGGCGCGGAGCTTAGACAGCGGTGCTGCGCGCGTCAAACAAGCGGTGGTCTCGCAAAGCAGGGTCTTCTTGTGAGCGAAAGGCGCCTTTCTGCACATCCCAGGATCAGGCGATCGGACCGCCCCGCCATTCGCGCAGACACTCGAGCAGCAGCCGCACGCCCACCCCCGTCGCGCCGCGGGGCTGGTAGGGGCCAGGCTTTTCCGTGTAGGCGGTGCCCGCGATATCGACGTGTACCCAGGGGGTCTCACCGACGAAGTTCCACAGGAACGCGGCGGCGGTCAAGGCGCCGCCGTCCCGACCACCGGTGTTCTTGAGATCCGCGACGTCGCCGCGGATGTGCTCCCGATGCTCCTCCCAGAGCGGCATGGGCCACGCGCGTTCTGCGGTCGCCTCCCCGGCCGCTCGCAGCCGCTCCACCAACCGTTCGTTGTTCCCGAACAGACCGCTGCACCACTTGCCGAGCGCTACGACACACGCCCCTGTCAGGGTGGCGAGATCGATCAGGGCATCGGGCGCATGTTCCGTGCGGGCCAGGTGGAGCGCATCCGCCAGAACCAGCCGCCCTTCGGCATCGGTGTTGAGCACTTCGATCGTCTTGCCCGAGCCCGCCGTGACGACGTCGCCTGGACGATAGGCTGCGCCGCTTGGCATGTTCTCGGCGGCGGCGATGATGCCGACGATATGGAGTGGGAGCTTTAGCAGTGCTGCGGCGCGCAGCGCGCCGATCACGGCGGCCCCGCCAGACATGTCGTGCTTCATCTCGTGCATGCCCGCACCGGGCTTGATCGAGATGCCCCCCGAGTCGAAGGTGATGCCCTTACCGATCAGGCAGACCCTCGGAAGGCGCCGGCCGGAGGCGACTTTTTTCGAACGCTGCGCCCCGGCGCGGCGGGGAGCGCCGCGCGGTCGGTGCTCGAGCACGATCATGCGGGGCGGGTTCTGGCTGCCCTGTCCCACCGCGAGGATCGCGCCGAGCTTGCGGCGCTTGAGTTCGGCCACGTCGAGCACCTGGCAGGTGAGACCAACCTCTTTCGCCACGCGCTGCGCTTCGTGCGCAAGGGCCAAAGGAGGGAGCGCGTTGGCCGGCGCGTTCGAGAGGTCGCGGGCTACGTTCTGCGACTCGCCGAGCACGACACCCGCATCCCGCCCGGGGCGCGCCGCCCGCGCTGCGCCGGCGCCATCGAACACGAGGGAGACGCTCGAGACGGCAGCGCGGCTGTCCTCGTTGCGCGTTTGGTAGGTGTCATAGCGGTAGCCGGCCAGGATCGCGCCCTCGCTCAGGGCTTGACCCACGGCGAAAGGGCGCAGCCTGCGCACCAGGGGAGCGACCAGAGCGACCGAAGCGCCGCGACGGGCCGCGGCGGCCGCGACCGCAGCGCCAGCGGCACGGCGGAGCGCCTCCGCGTCGGCCTGGGCTTCGGGGCCAAGGCCGAGGAGCAAGACGCGTTTCGGTGCAGCTCCAGGTTCCGGATAGAGCAGGAGGCTCTCGCCGCGTTTGCCCTGGAAGTCCCCCGTGCTGAGCGCGGCGGAGATCCGCCCCCCGAGGGCCTGGTCGATCCTGGCGTGCCGGGGTGTGAGCCTGGGTTTACCCGATTCGGTCTGGAACAGCGGAAGGGCGAGCACATCCACCGCCGCTCGAGCCGGATCGTACGATTCCACGGTCACCTGCATGTGCGCTCCTCGCTTTGACGTGCTTGGTTGAAGCGTTCTCGAGCCTTCCCTAAGGTTCCACCGCACGGGGGTTCGGCGCCTCGAAGGCGCGAGAGGGCTATGTCGTTAGTCATCGTCGGGGCGGCCGTGGGGGGACGTCTCGCGAGCGTTGACGTTCTCGACCTGATGTTTCAGGCCGGGTGGCTCGTCAAGATCGTCCTCCTCATTATGGCCACGATCTCCGTCGTATCGTGGGCAATCATCGCTTACAAGTGGCGGGAGCTCCGACGCGCCGGCAAGGATAGCGACGCTTTCCTCGAGGTCTATCACGAGGGATCGCTCGACCGCGCGTACGAGGCCGCCCGCGAGCTCGCCGGGAGCCCGCTCGCCCGGATCTTTGTGGCCGGCTACGCCGAAGCGAGTCGCATCGCAAAGTACACAGGAAAACCGATGTCGCGCATGCTCGATGAGAAGCAGCTGCAGGTGCTCGAACGGGAGATCACCTGGACCGCCTCGAGAGAGGAGCTCCGACTCGAGCGTGGGCTTTCCTTCCTCGCGACGGCGGGGAGTGCGACGCCCTTCATCGGCCTCTTCGGCACCGTGATCGGGATCATCAACGCCTTCCAGAACATCGGCATCTCTGGCTCGGCGAGCCTCGCCACCGTCGCCCCGGGCATCGCCGAGGCGCTGATCGCGACCGCCGTAGGTCTGTTCGCCGCGATCCCCGCCACCATCCTCTACAACTATTTCGTGGGCGAGTTGCGTGGCGTGACGGCCGCCATCGAACTGTTCGCCGCGGAGTTCGAAGGAGACCTGCGACGGATCGCCTCTCCCGAATCGGCGTCTGCGAACCCGGCGGCTCGGAAGGTAGGCCCCTAGCATGGGGTCGCCCCTCGCCGGCGGCCGCGGGCGGCCGCTTTCCGAGATCAACGTCACTCCTTTCGTCGATGTGATGCTGGTACTGCTGATCATCTTCATGGTGGCCGCACCTCTGATGCAGCAGGGTATCGATGTCGATCTGCCCGAGACCACCACCCAGCCGCTGCGCGTGAAGGATGAGCCGCTGATTCTCACGGTGAAAAAGGAAGGGAAGGTCTTTCTCGGGCGTCAGGAGATCCCGATCACTGAACTCCAAGCCAAGCTTGCCGCCATCTTCGAGGGCAAGGATTCGAAGGAGATCTATCTGCGCGCGGACAAGGAGGCGCCCTACGGCATCGTCGCCAAGGCGATGGGCGCGGCACGGAACGCGGGTGCCAACAAGATGGGAATGGTGACGGAGCCGGAGCACTAGGTCGCGCCTCGATCGCGACGCGCGCGTTGGGTACGGGACGAGTTTCCAAGGGGATCCATGCTGGAGTTGGCGGAGGAGTTCGACGCCGAACGGAAAGGCGCATTCCGCCGCGCCCTGATCCTCTCTTGTGTCGCCCACGCCGCGCTGCTCGCGCTGTTCTATTTCGGCCCGTCCTCCCAATCGAGCGTGCCGGCCCTTCCCGGGATCATCACCGTGGATCTCGTCGCGGCCGCACCCGGCCCGGCCCCGGTCGCCCCGGCCCCTCCCGCGCCCAAACCCGAGACGCCGGCGCCCGTTCCGGTCGAGCCGCCGAAGCCGCCGCCGCCGCCCCCGCCGCAGAAGATCGTGTTGCCCAAGGAGGCCACGCGTTTGCCGGAGGCGGTGCCGGCGAAGCCGAAGCCCAAACCCCCGCCCAAGGACTATGACGCGCTCATGAAGGAGCTGCGGTCGCAGACCGGCGATGTGCGACCGCAGCCCGTCGAGACCGCCCGAAGCACACCGGTCGCGGTGGCGGGCGCAGCCGGCGGAACCGTGCGCGTGAGCCCGGAGGTCGCCGCGTGGATTCGCGATGTCAAGATCCAGGTACACAAGAACTGGATCAGGACTCCCGGCTTCGATCGTCTCGAGACCACGCTGCTTGTGACCCTCGACGCGGCCGGCAATGTGGTCGGGGAGCCGAAGATCAAGCAGCGCTCTGGCAATCCCTATTACGACGACAGCGTGGTGCGCGCGATCCAGAAGGCGAGTCCACTCCCAAAGCCTCCCACACCGGGCGAATGGACGTTCGTGTTCCCCTCCGAGGAGCCCTCCTGATGTCGCGCGCACGTGTTGCCTTGATCGGACTTTTCTTCGTGGCGCTTCCAACGGCCGCCCTTGCGCAGGAGGAAAACCCGGCCGTCGTCGTGCCGCCGCCGGCGGAGGGCGGCGTCTACAAGGCCGCCGTGCAGCGCTTCTTCGACTTGGGTGGAGGAGGCGAGGCGCTCGACTCGGTGCGCGCTGGGATCGGCGACGCACTCGAGTTTTCGAGCCTCTTCAAGGTCCTCCCCCACGGGGCGTACCTGGCGAGCGACAGCAGTGCGCGCCTCGAAGGTTCGCCACCCCTCGTGTGCTCGGACTGGCGTCAGATCGGTGCCGACGCCCTGGTAGAAGGCGAGCTCTCACAGAGCGGCAAGGAAGCCACCGTCGAGTTTCGCGTTTGGGACGTGTCCCGCTGCACGAAGCTTCTGCGCAAACGCTACACCGGCCCCCCGAGCGACCTGCCGCGCATCTCGAGACGGATTGCCGATGAGATCGTCGGCGCCTTTACCGGCAAGCCCGGAGTGGCCAGCACAGAAATGGCCTTCATCTCGAACCGCACCGGGGCTCCAGAGGTGTTCATCATGGGCGCCGACGGGAGCGACGTGCGGCAGGCCACGCACAACAAGTCGATCAACAACTTTCCGGGCTGGTCGCCCGATGGCAACACAATCATCTATACCTCCTATCGCGAGGCGCACCGTCCTGCTCTGTATGTCCTGACACGCGGCACCCAGTCTCCGGGCCGCGTCTTCCGCAATCTCGTTCCGGGGGCGCAGCAGTTTCGCGGTGTCTTCGATCCCTCCGGGGGGAAGGTCGCCGTAGTGATCAGTGTCGAGGGGAACTCGGACATCTGGCTCGTCAATCGTGACGGCACAGGCGCTCGGCGCCTTACGAACGAACGCTCGCTCGAGGTCTCCCCGAGCTTCTCCCCCGACGGCCACCGCATGGCCTTCGTCTCGGACCGGGCGGGCTCACCTCAGATCTACGTCATGGATCTCGACAGCGGAAACGTGAGGCGGCTCACCTTCAACGGCGGCTACAACACCGCGCCGGCTTGGTCTCCCGATGGAAAGTGGAT
>Ga0074046_10001676_pt1 | contig 19728 bp, 13 predicted proteins | sample BogForMeECP23OM3_FD_94441 | JGI IMG/M metagenome (GOLD analysis project Ga0074046, IMG submission 94441) | Bog forest soil microbial communities from Calvert Island, British Columbia, Canada - Bog Forest MetaG ECP23OM3 | ecosystem: Environmental > Terrestrial > Soil > Wetlands ... | reverse complement strand
TGCAAGAAATTTGAGCCTGAGGTACGTCATGAGCAGGCACTTGCATTACTTTCCTTCGCGCGCAAGCGCGGTTGAGAAGCCGCGTTTTCTCGTCGAAGCCGGCGAGCTCGAAGCTGGCCTCTGAGTTCCTTCCTGTGAGCTAGCTCACTGACGCCGCTTACGTTCCTGATCTAGGATGCGCTACAAAATCTAAGGAGCTTTTATGAAGGCGATTCGTGCAGTCATCTTCGTCATTCTTATGTTCCTGGTTCTTGAACTGTCCCTGGTGGCTCAGACCTCGCAAGGCAGAATCCTGGGCACGGTGGTTGACCCCTCCGGTGCGGTAGTAGTCAACGCTAAGGTGACGATCACGAACACGGGCACCCGCGTGAGTCGCTCCGTGGTCACAACCAGTGCGGGTGACTACACGGCGCCGAACCTCGATCCCGGCACGTACACGATTTCTGTGGAGGCGGCAGGGTTCAAGAAGACGGTGAGCACGCCGATCCTCCTGGAAGTTTCGCGCGAGGTGCGCGTCGATTTGAAACTGCGACCCGGCATGGTGACCGAAACGATGATGGTCACGGCAGAGGCGGAGTTAGTCGACACTACGAACACCACGCTCAACGGCGTGCTTTCGAATAAGGCCATCTCCGAATTGCCCGTGCAGGGCCGCGACTTTCAGAATCTGCTGGAACTCCATCCTGGGGTGCAGCGGACGCCCGGCGGTGGCTTTCACTCGGTTACATCCAACGGGAATCGGCCGGATGACAACAATTTTTTTATTGACGGCGCCGACGACAACGACGCGTATTACGGTGAAACCGTGGTCAATGACGCCGGCATTCAAGGCACTCCAGCAAGCTTTTTGCCGCTCGATGCCATTCAGGAATTCAATACCCAGGAGAGCCCTTCGGCGGACTACGGCGTCAAGCCCGGCGTGGTCATGAACATCGGCATCAAGTCAGGCACCAATAATATCCACGGCACGGCATACTACTTTACTCGCAACGCAGCTTTTGACGCGCGCAACTATTTCGATCCGTCTCCTGAACCGGTAGCCGCATTGATAATGCATGAGTTCGGCGTATCGCTGGGCGGCCCCATCAAGAAGGACAAGTGGTTTTACTTCGTCAACTATGAAGGGATTCGTGACAAGGTCGGCAATCCCGGGCTGACTGACAGCCCAGTGACAGCTTCGCTGGCCAGTCAGTTGGGTGGGATTGCGAACTCCGACGGAAGTCCGAATTCAGCTAGCTACAGCGTTCCAGACGCCATCGCTTATTTCAATGATCCCAACAATGTTAACTATTGCCTGAATAACACCAACTCCACAACTTGCACCGTGAACCCGCTTAGCGTTCAATTGGCAAACTTGTTTCTGCCGAATCCAGGATTTGCCTTAACGCAATCCGATCCCGCCGGAATCAACTTTGACTTCACCAATAAAAACCGCGGTGACAACCTCGTCGCTAAGACCGACTACACGCTAAGCTCGCATAACGTACTGAGCGCCCGCTTCATCTACGCGAATACCAATCAAACCGAAGAAGATACGGTGCCATTGCGGCCGGATTGGCTTTCGACCACCAGCCCGACTACCCAGGTATTCGGCGTGAGCCTGGCTTCCACGTTCGGTTCCGCTTGGACAAATGAACTTCGCTTCAGCTACAACCGGTTCAATGAAGCCATCTTCCCGGTTGACCACAACGTCAACCCGCTCACTTACGGCCTCAATACCGGCGTCACCGATCCGCGGCTGTTCGGGTTCCCGCGCATCAACCCAGGGACGGACGCATTTAACTACATGGGCGGCAATTCCAGCTGGCCCCTGGAAACCACCCCCAGCAAGGCGGATAGTTTTTCCGACACTGCCACCTACACCCACGGCAAGCATTCCATCCGCTTCGGCGGGTCTTTCCACTACGGCGATGTGGATTATTACCGCGCTGGTTATGGACGAGGCCGTATCGATTTCAGCGACCTGACTGATTTCATGGATGGGAATGTGCGCCGCTGGCGTTTCCTCTACGGTGACCCTTCGCGTAACGTCAGCCAGAAGTCGTTCGGCTTTTCCGTCCAGGACGATTTCCGGGTCCGCTCCAACGTGACTCTGAACCTCGGCTTGCGCTACGACATAACCGACCCGATCAAAGATTCGCGTAATCTGCTGGCCAACTATGTCCCAACTTCGCAGTCGGGCATCGTCCAGGTAGGCCAGGGCATCAGCTCTCCTTATCCAACCAACTACAACAATCTGTCTCCACGCGTGGGCGTGGCGTGGGACGTCTTCGGAACCGGCAAGACAGTGTTCCGTTCTGGGTTCGGCATCATCTTCGAACAGCCATCGATCCGAACTTTCATGTACAACGGAGGCGGTCTCAACCTGAACCCGAGTGGGGTCCCTTACGTCGACGGGAACGGGAATGTGGTGCAACCCACAGGCACAATTACGTCCTTTCTTCAGGAATCGAGCGATTACACCCTGATTAACTGGAGCTCCTCAGGCGGCCCCATTTTCCCCTCAGCTGCAGGGAATCAGTGCAGCCTCGGCAGCCAGTGCAATGTGTTTGCCGTGGACCAGCATCTGAAGACTCCCTATGTGATGAACTGGAATTTCAACGTGCAGCAGCAGTTGACAAAGTCGGCGGTTCTGCAGATCGCCTACGTCGCCAACCATGGCGTCAAGCTGTACAGCATCACCGATATTAACCAGGTGAACTATGCCAACGACGACGGATCCGAAACCGTCGGGCGGCCGCTGAATACCAACTGTCCGGTAAGCGAAGGAGGTCTAGGCACAGGTGGACCGTGTTTTCCGTGGCTTGGCTTTTTCAACTACCTCGGCAATCGATCCGATTCCAGTTACAATTCGCTGCAAGTTACGTTGACCAAGCGCTATTCCCACGGACTCTATCTGCTCGCGGGTTACACCTGGGCACATGCGATCGATACTGCGACCAGCAATCTTGCTGGCGTGCCCCCGGACAGCAACAACTACAACGAAGAGCGTGGCAATGGCGACTACGACATTCGCCATCGCTTTACCCTATCCGTGACTTACGATCTGCCATCCGTCAAGACAAAGTGGCAGATGCTGGAAGGCTGGCAGGCGACCAGCATCGTCAATCTGCAAAGCGGTGAACCCTACACCCTCGGCGACTTTAACGACGACATCAGCGGCACCGGCGAGTATAACGACCGCTGGAACATGACAGGGCCAGCGAGCAATATCCACTGGTCTCCGTCAACGACGATTCCCTATTTCCCTTCCGGCGATCCGGCTTGTGCTCCCTACGCTGATCCCGGCCAACTCTCCTACTACGGCTGCTTTGTTTCGGGCAGTACGGTGATCACGCCGCCCGATGCGGGCACTCAGGGCAATATGGGCCGCAATATTTTTCGTGGGCCTGCGTTCGCGAACTGGGACTTCTCCCTCGCCAAGGTCTGGAAGCTGAATGAGCGGGTGAAATTGCAGTTTCGCGGTGAAGTGTTCAACATTCTGAATCACGCCAATTTCGACGTCTTCACTATGAACACGGACTTGTCCAGCCCATCCTCGGTTGGCTTGGTCATCTTCACGCCCGATGTCGCCTCTTCCAACCCGGTCATCGGTTCCGGCGGCTCGCGTCATATTCAACTGGGGGCGAAAATTATCTGGTAGTGGGAAGGTCGGCACTAACAAGAATTTGAGGCCACCGGACCTAGGTGGTGAGGACGTGACCGGAGCGATAGCCATGGATACGAATGGTTATAGCTCCGGGCTTTTTTTGCGTCGTGCGCATCGGTTTTGCCCTCTCCACCAACACAATTCTTCTTGCTCAGTGCTGGTTTTGGTGTAGATTATTGCAACGAAAAACGGGGGGGGGAACTCATGTCAACTCTTGCCGCGCCAAGAGGGGTCTTGGCGCCAGCGAAAAAAAGAACGGCGAATTTCGCAGCGAAGGTCCTAGCCTCGACTGCGATTCTCGCTGTGGCTGCTGGCTTCGTTCTTAAGTATGTGTTCCGTTACTACCTGAATTACAACCAGGCGGCATTTACCGATCCCCTGCGCGGCGCGGCCAACTATTGGACCATGCGGGGATGGCTGCTGATGCACATGACCGGCGGCATGGTCGCGCTGCTCACCGGCCCCTGGCAGTTTTGGTCGGGTTTTCGCGCACGTTATGCCCGCTTGCACCGCTGGACAGGACGGCTCTTTCTGGGGGGCGTGGGGGTGGGCTGCGTCGGCGCCTTTCAGATGGCTATCAACACCACCTTGGGATGGGCCGCAGGCGTTGGACTGCTCGCGCTGGCTACCGCCTGGTTTACAACCGCAGCCATGGCGTATTACGCCATCCTGAAAGGCCGCGTGCCGATTCACAAGGAATGGATGGTGCGAGCTTACGTCGTCACGTTTGCCTTCGTGACCTTCCGGTTGCTGAACGACTATGGTCCGACTTCCCGCCTCCTGCCAGACAACGACCGGTTTCTCACGATCATCTGGGCTTGTTGGGCTCTTCCGCTGCTGGTCACCGAAGTGATCCTGCAACTCCGGCGCATGCGGTCACCGGTTGCATCCGGGTGATCTAAAACCAGTACCCGAACCCGACCCTAAAGCCAGACCCAACCCGTCGCGTTCCCACCATTCGCTGCGCTTATACTATGGAATTCATCGGCCATGGATCGCACTGGCCCCCTTTGGATATTCGGCGATCACCGGTGCGCCCATGTGTGCTCAATCTTCGGCGGACTCTGCAAGGTTTGCATCACCACGCAATACTGTTCCGTTTTCGCCTGCAACGCACTGAGCTGTTCCTTCGTTGCTTGCGGGGCGCGGACGTCGAAAATGACTCTGATGCTCTGAAATCCGACCGGGGCCTCTTTCGATATTCCCAGCGTTCCTTGCAGGTCCAGATCGCCCTCGACCCTGACATCAATTCCGTCGGTAGGTATTCCCATCGCAGCGTCTACCATCTGGCAAGTGATCTGAGCGCAGGCGGCGAGCGCGCCCAACAGCAGGTCCCCGGAGCAGGCCCCAGTACCTGCTCCGCCAACGCCCTGGTGGGCTTGCGCATTGTAGATCGCCCGCCCCAAGTCGACCGAGCAGGCGATGGGCGCGCCGGCCTGACTGCCGCGCGCGGTCAGCGTGATTCGGGAACTCGCCGGATCTTGCCGGTACCGGTCTTTCAGCGGACGCTGCAACGATCGAACATCCATGAATCGGCTCCTGAGATCTGGGGTATTATAAACGCACTCAGGGGTGCTGCTGCGGAGAGTCGTCGCGGCGGCGAGTAAGAATTCAAAATAAATCACGCAGCAGCCAACCTTGTCAGGCCGGTAGCTGCGCCACACCGAGGTCCATGAACCCGCCGGAAACTCCATCATCCCCGCCGTCCACCTTGTCGCCGGGGACGCGCTTCGGAAATTACGAGATTCTCCAACGGTTGGGAGCCGGCGGCATGGGCGAGGTCTATCGCGCCAAGGACACTCGGCTCGAACGCGAAGTCGCCATCAAGGCTCTTTCGCTGGAGCACGGGTCTCAACCGGAAGCTTTGTCGCGCTTCGAACAGGAAGCCCGCGCCGCCTGCGCGCTCAATCATCCAAACATCGTCACGATCTATGAACTCGGTCACGTGAACGGAACTTGCTACATTTCCATGGAACTGGTGATGGGGGAGACGTTGCGGGAATTGTTGGCCTCTGGCCCGATTCCATTCCGCAAGGCTGTCGCAATCGCAGCGCAGATTACCGACGCCCTCGCCAAAGCGCACGCGATCGGAATCGTTCACCGCGATTTGAAGCCAGAGAATCTGATGGTTTCAGGCGACGCTACCGCCAAGATTCTGGATTTCGGTCTGGCGAAACTGCTGCGGGTTAACCCTACCCCAGGTTCGGACGCTTCGACCAGCATCACGGAGCAGGGGACGGTGATGGGCACGGTTGGCTACATGTCACCGGAGCAAGTCACAGGCGGGGAAGTTGATTTTCGTTCGGACCAGTTTTCGTTCGGATCGGTACTCTACGAGATGGTCACCGGGTTTCCTGCATTCCGGAAAAAGACTCATGCGGAGACCACGGCCGCCATCCTTCGCGATGAGCCGGAGCGTCTTGGTGCCAGAATGCTGGCAGCGCCCCCTCCCTTCCTTTGGATCGTGGAGCGCTGCCTGGCGAAGGACCCCAAGGAGCGCTACGCCTCCACCCAGGATTTGGCTCGAGATCTGGCCGCGGTGCGCGACCGTCTGGCCGAGACGTCCACGCGCCCTTCGGAGTCTCGTCCCAACAACCTCCCGGTGCAACGCACTGCATTCATTGGACGCGAACACGAAGCGACTGTTCTCCGTCAGCTCTTGAGCCGCGTGGACGTGCAGCTCGTGACCCTCACCGGTCCGGGCGGTATCGGGAAGACGCGACTCGCCCTGCAGGTAGCGGGCGATGCCGCCGGTGAGTTTCCGGGGGGTGTTTGCTTCGTCCCGTTGTCGGCGGTGAGCGATGGTGCTTTGATCGCTTCCACGATCGCGCAGGCGTTGGGGGTGCGCGAAACCGGGAATCAGTCGTCGCAGGAAAGCTTGAAAGAGTACGTGAGCGGACTGGATCAGCCGATGCTTCTCTTGCTCGACAACTTCGAGCACCTGGTCTCGGCCGCGCCGGTGATAACTCAGCTGCTCACCACCGGCCCGAAGCTCAAGGTCGCGGTCACAAGCCAGGCGCCGCTTCACGTCTATGGCGAACATGAATTCCCGGTGCCACCTCTGGCGCTGCCTGATCTCAAATCGATTCCGCCGCTGGAAGTGCTTTCGCGCCTTCCAGCGGTGGCGCTTTTTGTGGAACGCGCACAAGCGGTAAAGCGCGAATTCGCGCTCACCAAGGAAAATGCACCCGCGGTGGCGGCCATCTGCGCCCGCCTTGATGGCCTGCCTCTGGCCATCGAACTGGCGGCGGCGCGCATCAAGCTGCTTCCGCCGTCCGCTATGCTCGCCCGCCTCGAAAGCCGTCTGAACCTGTTGACCGGCGGTGCCCGCGACCTGCCGACCCGGCAACAGACTCTTCGCAGCACGGTGGACTGGAGTCATGGCTTGCTCAATGCCGCTGAACAGAGTCTGTTCCGGAGGCTTTCCGTGTTTACCGGCGGTTGTACGCTGGAAGGCGTGGAAGCCGTGTGCGATACCAAGAGCGACTTGGGCCTCGACATACTCGACGGCATGGCATCCATGGTGGACAAGAGCCTGGCGCAGCAGGCGGAACAAGTCGATGCGGAAACGCGATTTCTCATGCTCTCCACCATCCGCGAGTATGCACTCGAACGCCTGGCCGAGAGCGAGGATGAATCGGCGACACGCCGCGCCCATGCTGCTTACTACCTGGTGCTTGCCGAGGAAGGCGCCGAGGACGTGGTCGCTCACCCCGAATGGCTCGACCGATTTGAGATTGAGCACGACAACTTCCGGACGGCACTCGACTATCTGATCCGTACTGGGGATGCCGAGTGGGGCCTCCGTCTCGGCGCCGCTCTGTTTCGCTTCTGGGAAACGCGGGAACATCTCACGGAGGGGCGGGACGCGATGGCCAGAGTGCTCGCGCTGGAAGGAACCGCGGCGCGTCCAAAACTGCGTGCCCGCCTGTCGTTCGCTGCCGCAGTTCTGGCGGGTGAGCAAGGCGATTACGTCTCGGCGCGGCAACTGTTCGAAGAGAGCCTCGAAACCTGTCTCGAGCTCAACGATAACCGCGGCGTTGCCGTCGCACTGAACGCGCTGGCCGTCAACGCTCGCGATCGTGGCGAACTGGCCGCTGCATCCTTACTCTTCGAGCGTTGTGCCGCGATATGGAAGGACCTGGGCGATTCCGCTGACATCGCGCGCGCCCTAAGCAACCTCGCCAATGTGACGAAGTTGCAGGGCGAATATGAGCGCGCATCCTCGCTTTATGACGAGTGCCTGACGATGTTCCGTAAGGCTGGAGATGACGCAGGCGTCGCCTGGACACTGAATTACCAGGGCGACGTCGCGCGGGAAAAAGCGGACGTGGTCGCCGCGCGCTCATTTTGCGAGCAGAGTCTGACGGCGTTTCGCCAACTGCGGGATGGCTGGGGAATTGCGAGCGCCCTCTCCGATCTAGCAAGCCTAAGCTGCGATCAGGGGAACGACGCCGAAGCCCGGCGTCTCTACGGCGAAAGCATCCAGATGTTCCAGGAGTTGGGTCACAAACGCGGCATTGCCCGGGTTCTCGAATGTCTGGCTGCAAGTGCCGCAGCGCAATCGAACGCCGAGCAATCGCTGCACCTGGCAGGAGCCGCCGCTGCACTTCGCCAACGATTGGGCGCGCCGCTCACGCCGACCGAACAACCAAGGCTGGAGAAGGCCTTGGAATTCGCGCGCCGAACGCTTGGTAATGCTGCAGGTCTGACGGCGTGGATGGAAGGCTGGGCGATGCCGGTCGAGCAAGCCGTCCGTGAGGCGCTTGGCGGCGACGCGGAACCAGGACTTCGGAGTCAAAACTCTGCTTGACTCAATTTGCCGTGTTGGGATCGATCATGCGCCGCACCGCCGAAATGCGATTCGCCGGAAGGCCTGCGCGGCGTGCGTGTTCGCGAACCGTTTCCTCGTCCGGCGCCAGGTACACACAATAGACTTTATCGCCCGTGACATAGCTGTGGAGCCACTTGATCTCCGGTCCCATGTCCTTCAGCACGCCTACCGATTTTCTGGCGGCTGCCTGTAATTCCGCATCCGATAAATTACCTGCGCCCGGGATCTCCCGCTCGATCACAAATTGGGGCATAGCCACCTCACCGAACGGTCATGGTAGCAGACTTGCCAGGTGAGTGCACCTGCAGTGTCATGCGGCGGCGTCTGAAATGTGCCTCTGCCCGTTGCCTCTCAAGAGCGTCACAGCAGCGTCACAACGGGCGCGGTTAGCTTTGGAAGTGATTGAAAGCGAAAGCTTTGTGGCAGCCGGACCTGTAAGCCGAATTCTGTCTGCCTTGCGGCAGGACGGTCATTCCTCTGGGCCCCGCATTACTGCGGGGCTCAAGCGACCTACCCGGAGGTTGTGGCGCGCCGAGCCGGCACGCGTCCGGCCGAAACCGGATTCCCTCCCTATTTGGTCTTGCTCCGTGTGGGGTTTGCCCTGCCCGCCGCATTACTGCGCCGGCGGTGCGCTCTTACCGCACCTTTTCACCCTTACCTGAGCCTTGCGGCCCGGGCGGTATGTTTTCTGTGGCACTTTCCGTCCAACCGGCTTGAACCGGCCGTCCCGGACGTTATCCGGCACACTGCTCTGCGGAGTTCGGACTTTCCTCCCGTCTTGCGACGAGCGACCGTCCGGTCCGGCTGCCAACAGATTCATTATAGTGCAGCCAGATGGCGCAGACGGATGGCGCGTTTTCTCACTCCACCTCTTTGGGCGCGAGGACGAACGTGTACGCCAGCAGGGCCAAGCCGATCAACAACGGAATCAATCCGGCGAGATAAACCGGCTCTTCGTGCTCCAGCCCGTGCAAAAGCGCCATGACACCGATGCCGACGACGGCCGTGATCAATCCGCCCAGCTTCATGCTTTCGAGGCGGCGTCTTGTAACGCTCTTATTCTGTTCCCGCAGCAGCTCGATCGCGGCCTTGGCGCCCTCTCCTGAGCTTTCCGCGATTTTTTTCAGGGTTTCGCTCCGGTAGTATTCCTCTCTCTCTCGGCGGCGCGCGTCGGACCATGCGGCGACGGATAGAAAAGAAAATAGGGCAATGCTGCCTATGACGGGTATCGCAACTGCTACGACCCCGACGGTGTTGCCGTCCACATCGAATGCCATTGTCAGCTCCTTGAACTTCTTTTGCTTTCGTCAGGTAGGACCGGTCTGGCGCAGTTCCGGTTGCATTTTCTTCGTGGTGGGTCCACTTTTGAAATAATGCAACCGGGCGCAGATTCGCCGTGTCATACCGTTTGAGGCAGAGTCCAGAGTGAGCGCGAGCGACGATCAGAGCGATGTGGAAAGAGTTCTGGCCGGCGACATTCCCGCCTTTGAAGGGATCGTCCGCCGCTGGCAGGGACCACTGATCAACCTGGCCTACCGTTTCTGCCGCGATCGTGGGCGCGCCGAAGAGATGGCGCAAGAAGCCTTTCTGCGCGCCTACCGCGGGCTCGGCCAGTGGCGCAAGGACGCGGTCTTTTCCACCTGGCTCTTTGCGCTGGCGACGAACCTCTACCGTTCGGAACTGCGTCGCATCCCGGCGCGAACGATGTCCTTGTCGCTCGACGACATTGCCGAACCTGCGGACGCGCGTGCTTCTGACGGAGGCCTCGAAGACCGGGACCGGGATTTGGCGGTGCGGCGTGCGGTCGGCACTCTGCCGGCGAAGTATCGCGAGGCTCTGATTCTTTTTTACTTTCACGATATGGACGTCCCCACTGCGGCGCGAAGTCTGGGCTTGCCCGAGGGCACGGTCAAGGCGAGATTGTTTCGCGGGCGGGAAATCTTGCGCGGGAAACTTCCGCAGCGGCTGGCTGTGCCGCGTTTGGAGGAGGCATAATGAGAAGCTCGATTCGACCCGACGAGGACGAAATTGATCGCATTCTTTCCGGTGAGGGTGAAATCCTGCCGTCGTCGGGCTTTGCCGTCTCCGTCATGGATGCGGTTCGGCGCGAGGCTGCGGCGCCGCCGCCAATCCCATTCCCGTGGAAGCGCGCTCTGCCCGGCCTGGTGGCTGGGGGTCTTGCACTGGCAGTGGTTCTGGTGGCGGGGATTGTGGCTATCGTGCAGTTTGGGAGAACGGCAACGACTGCACAGTTTTCCATGGCCTTGCCGTCCGGGATGCCACCTGTCTTCCATGGGCGTATCGAGTCTGCGGCGATCTGGACTGGGATGGCGCTGGTGATGACGTTGGTGTCGGTGAAACTCTCGATGCGGTTGGCTTCCGGCAGGGGTTGAGATTTCTTCCGCGGTCTATCTATTTTTAGCGAACCTAAAATTGCTGTGATCAGGGGGGTCTGCCGAGCTTCGCTCGGCCTGGGCGGACGAATGCGTCCGCCCCTACGCGAACCATTTCCCCCCATAACACGTTCGCTCTGTGAAGGCCTTCGAACACAATGGCCCGTGGCTGCGCTGCTAAACTGATAGCGAAGCGAGGAGCAAGCCTGAGACCTGACACCTGCGACCTGAGCCGATGAATATTTCCGAGGCGATCAAGATCGCGTTCCTGTCGCTGTGGGCGAACAAACTGCGCTCGGCGCTTACCCTGCTCGGCGTGGTGATCGGAGTGGCCGCGGTGATTGCCGTGGTCACGTTCGTCAACGGCATCAACGGTTATGTCGCGACGAAGATTTTCAATCTCGGAGCCGACGTTTTCATTGTTTTCAAGAATTCCCCTGCCGTTACCAACATCGACAAATACCTCGAAGGTGAAAAGCGCAAGGACCTGACCATGGAGGACTACGAAGCCGTCCTCGAAGCCTGCAAGCATTGCGAATGGGTGGGAGCCGGGCTGCGTAACGATACTGGCGATGTCAAGTATGGCGAGCAGTCCATCACCGACACCATCGTCCGCGGCATGACGCCCTCCATGGTACCGATTCTCGATATTGACCTCACCGCCGGGCGCATGATCAACGACATCGACATGAGGAACAACTCCGCCGTCGTAGTCATCGGGCCGGACATCGTGGATAAACTGATGCCGGGCGTGGATCCCATAGACAAGGAAATTCGTGTGGACGGCTGGGTCTATCGGGTGATCGGCATCGGCAAACGCAAAGGCAAGACGCTGGGCCAGAGCCTGGATAACTATGCGATCATGCCGATCACCTCGTTTCAGAAACAGCATGGTTCACACACCAGCATCCGCATCTCGGGCAAGGCCGCGGCCAGCGGCGCCGGATTCGACGAAGCGATGGATGAAACGCGGGCCGTTCTGCGCGCCCGCCGCCATGTCCGTCCGGGCGACGAAGATAATTTCGACATTGAGACCAACGACAGCCTGCTGAGTATCTGGTCGAACTTCAGCGGCACTTTTTTTTATGCCATGATCGGAATCGCCGCCATCTCGCTGGTGGTGGGTGGCATCGTGATCATGAACATCATGCTGGTCTCGGTGACGGAGCGGACCCGGGAGATTGGCATCCGCAAGGCCATGGGGGCGCGGCGCGGCGATATTCTGCTGCAGTTTCTGATCGAGTCTGTGGCCCTGGCGCTGCTCGGCGGCGCGCTCGGCGTGTTGTTCGGAATCGGCATCGCCAAGGGCGTCACGCTGGCGATCGGCATGCCCTCTGCGATCAAACTCTGGGCCGTCGCGGCGGGACTAATTGTGGCAGCCAGCGTGGGGATTTTTTTCGGCGTGTATCCGGCGCAGCGGGCAGCTTTGCTGGACCCCATTACCGCGCTGCGATTTGAAACGTAAACAAATTGCAACCACGGGGGACACAGAGTTACACAGGGATTCACAGGGGAAGGCCAAATCAGATTAGTTTTTTCTCGGCGCTTTCTGCGTCTCAGCGGTGAAAAGGTTTTGAAGCAATGTTGGTCAAAGGCGAATTCGGCGAAGGGCTGAACATGGCGGTGGACACGATCCGCAGCAACAAGATGCGGTCGTCGTTGACCGTGCTGGGCATCGTGATCGGAATCGCCATGGTCATCGGGATTTCGTCGATTGTGCGTGGTCTGAACGACAATGTGAGCCAGGTCATCACCAGCCTGGGTTCCAACATCATTTTCGCGTTCCACATGGATCCGGTCATTTTCGGACAGCCGACGGAAGAGATGCGCACCCGGAAGGAACTGACCTTCGATGACGCCATGGCGATGCAGGATCTGCCGCACGTGAAAGCGGTCGGTGCGGGCTTGCGCTATTTCCGGCCGGAACTCGGCACCGGCACCTACTCCGTCAAATACAAAGACCGCAAGGCGAAGCAGACCATCCTGGAAGGCGACACCAGTTCCTACAAAGATGTCTTTGACATTGCCCTGGACTCGGGCCGCTGGTTTGGGAATGTCGATGAAGAGCGCCGCGCCCCGGTAATCATCATCGGCCACGATACCGCTGAAGAGCTGTTTCCGAGTGAACAGCCATTGGGCAAAGAGCTGAACATCGAAGGGCAGTTGTTTACGGTGATCGGGGTGGCGAAAGTCCGCCCCAGCGTGTTCGGTGGCGGAAAGAATCCCGATGACAACATCATTTTTTTCCCGCTGACTACGTTCCGCAAGCTGCACCCCGAATTGAAACAATACTGGATCAGCGTCAAGGCCACTACGCACGACGACATGCCCAAGGCGATCGACGAGATGCGTGAGTTGCTGCGCCGCCGCCGCAGGGTTCCGACCGAGAAGCCGGACAACTTCGCCATCTTCACGCAAGACTCGATTTCCGACGTGTGGAACCAGATCACGAGCATGATCTTCATCTTCATGTTTGCGGTTTCGAGTGTGGGCTTGATTGTGGGCGGCGTGGGGGTGATGAACATCATGCTGGTTTCGGTGACCGAGCGCACGCGCGAAATCGGAGTGCGCAAGGCCATGGGAGCCCGCAAGCGCGACATCCTGGTGCAGTTCACGCTGGAAGCTGTGATGCTCACGGCCGTGGGCGGAGTGATCGGGCTCGCGCTGGGTGCCCTCATCACCGCAATTGTTCCGGTTGCCTTCCCGTCGATTCCGGCTACCATGTCGATGTACTGGTCGATTTTCGCCTTCATCGCTTCGGCCACGGTGGGCCTGGTCTTCGGAATTTATCCGGCGTGGAAGGCGGCCAACCTCGATCCCATCGAGTCGCTGCGCTACGAGTAACGAGCGGCGCGTCAGCGAGCAGGTGTATCGCGGAGACTCCTGTCCGCGCTGCATGCAGCATCGAAAGGGCTCGCGGGCGAGGGCGCCCGCGCCACACAAAACCATTCGCGGTTGAGGGTTCCCACGGTTTATTCTTTCGATTCATATGCCGCTAGCTCTCAGAGCACTGCTCGAAATCGTCGCCACACTCGGAACCGTCGGCAGTCTCTTTTTCTATTTCCTGTCAGCGCTCGGGCTCGCCAGTTTCCTTCGCGACAGGGGCAAGAAGCTCAAGGAGGCCCCGCTACCCGAGAACCAGCTTCCTCCAGTCTCCATCCTCAAGCCCCTGAAAGGCGTTGACCCTGAGATCTGGGAGAGCTTTTGCAGTCACTGCGAGCAGGAGTATCCGCAGTTTGAATTGATCTTTGGCGTCAGCGAACCTGCGGATCCCGCCATCGAGGTGGTACGCAAGCTTCAGGCAAAGTATCCCAAGCTTGCGATTGAGCTGATGGTGTGCGATCGCGTTCTGGGAACAAATATCAAAGTCAGCAATCTGGTGCAGATGTTGCCGGCGGCGCGCCATGAAATCCTGCTGGTGAATGACAGCGACATTCGTGTTCCTGCGGATTACTTGCTGAGGGTGACCGCGCCGCTCGCCGACGCTTCCGTGGGATTGGTGACCTGCCTTTACCGCGGCGTCGCCGGCCCGACGCTCGGCTCGCGCCTTGAAGCCTTGGGCATCAGCACCGACTTCGTGCCGGGAGTGCTGAGTGCCCGGTTCCTGGAGAAGGGACTGCACTTCGGATTGGGATCAACGCTGGCCTTTCGCCGCCGCGAACTGGAAGCCATCGGCGGCTTCGAAACGCTACTGGACTATCTGGCCGACGACTATGAACTCGGCCGGCGCATCGCGTCCGCGGGAAAGAGAGTCGAACTTAACGCGGCAACCGTCACCACGTTTCTGCCTGCCTACACGCTGCGGGAGTTTTTCCAGCATCAACTGCGTTGGTCGCGAACTATTCGAGATGCACGTCGCTGGGGATACGCCGGGCTGCTTTTCACTTTTGGCCTGCCATGGGCGTTGCTCATGCTCTTGGTTGCCCGGAGCGCTGCGTGGGCGTGGGGACTCTTCGTGGTGACGTTCGCTCTCCGGCTGGCCTGCGGGTTAGTTGCTGCGGAGGCCGTGCTCCATGATCGTCAAGTGCTCCGCAACATTCTCCTGCTGCCGGGGCGGGACCTGATTGCGCCGCTGGTCTGGGCCGCTGGGTTTATGGGGAATCGCGTTCACTGGCGCGGCGAGGTTTTCGATCTGAAAGACGGGCGGTTGACTATCGGGAAGTCAAAGTAGCTGTGGCCACAGGCAACTGCCGAGCTTCGCTCGGCTGGGACCCTTCGGCTTCGCTCAGGGCAGGCTCCGAGGGCGGCCGTCCCTACGCGAGCGGGGTAGGCGTCGCCGGCCGATTCGAAAAGATAATCTTGCCGCCGCGGCGCGCTACCTCATAGCGCGGCAATCCGCGCAACGCCGGCGGATCATCTTCTTCAGCCCACAAGAAAACGCGCTGCGGACCATTCCACATCTCTACGAACGAAGCCTGCGTCTCGAAAACCCGTGGCGCTCCCGGAAACTGTGTACCGTACCACATGTTCCCGCCGGGCGATCGCAAACTGTGCAAAGGGATGCCGGTGTAAAAATTCAGCGAGGACGCATTTTCATACAGCCCTATCACCACGATCTGATCGCCGGGCCGGTACTGTTCGCGAATCGCGAGCGCGAGGTCCTTCGAAGAAAGAATCGGCGAGAAAATGCCGAACGCAATCCGCACGCACGCCAATAGCACCACCATCATTGCTACCAACGCGACGTTGCCCGCCCCAGCGCGGCCGCGGCGACGCAGAATCCAGTTGGCGACTGCTCCCAGCAGAAAGGCGAACGAAAAACCGAACAGGGGAACGCGGAATGCCCCCATCGCCTGCGGGGTTAAATCCAGAAAGTGGCCGAACGAAAGCGCATAGTCCTGCGGATGTTTCCGCAGCAGGGCCGAGAGGTCGGCGCCGGGAGCGGGCGCCTTCGAGAAGAAGAGCAAGGCAAAGCCAACCGCTGCCGCGACGACACCGACGGCCAGCAACACCGTCGACGAAATGCGTCCACCGCGCCGTTCGCGGCTATCAGCAGGAGAAGTCCTCTCCCGTTGCAGCCATCCGCCGACCAGCAATGCCATCCCCGGAATGGCGGGAATGGTGTAGTATTCCTGCCGCGTCGAGAGGCTGAAGAATCCCACGATCACGACGTTCCACAAGAAGAACATTAAGTAAGCTCGCTGGCGCCGCGACATCTGCGACCGGAACTCGCGCCACCGCCGCGGCACTTCCTGCAACGACTGCGGAAGAAAGACGGTCCAGGGAATCAGCCACAAAACCAGCAACACCCAGAAGAGCAGCAGCGGAACTGTGTCGTAGTCGCGCGGCGTGCGCCGGTTGAGGAAACGCAGGATGTGCTCGTTGACGAAGTAGAACCACAGAAATCCGCGGACGTTCCCCTGCGGCGGATTTCGCAGCGCTGCCAGAATGTGCCAGGGCGCGGCGATGGCGAAGAACACCAGCGCGCTCGAAACCAGGCGCAGTTTTAGCACGTGCCGCAAATTTCCCGTCAGCAGGAGATAAAGTCCGATCGCTCCTGCCGGAAACACCAGTCCGATCAAGCCCTTGGTAAGGACGTTGAGCGCGCACACGGCGGCGAGGCCCCAGCAGGTCCAGCGCGCCGGCTTCGCTTGTTCCAGTGATACCAGAAAAAGCCAGAATGTCAGCGTCAACCAAAGGCCCACGGCCACGTCCGGAATCAGGAAGCGCGTAAAAAGATACGGTCCAAGCGCGGTTGCCAGCACCAACCCTGAATCGAATCCGCCTTCGTCTCCCGAGGCCCAGCGTCCCAAACCGTACGTGGAAAGGATCATCGCCAGCACGCCCAGCACTAGGGGAAGGCGGGTGCTCCACTCGCCGATGCCGAAAAGCGTGTAACTGGTAGCGACGCCCCAGTACATCAGGGGAGCTTTTTCCAGATAGCGGACACCGTTGGCGTAGAGCGTCACCCAGTCGTGGCGCTGCACCATTTCCTTCGCCGCCTCGGCATGCACCGTGTCCGCATCGTCGAGCAAGGCGGGGCGCGACAGTCCGGCCATGTAGATCACCGCCCAGAGCGCGGTTAGCGCCAGCACGCAAATTCGCCAGTCTGAGAAAAATCCGTTTGGGCGAGTCGTTGCCAGGGGGATCGCATTCTCAATTGTCGGGTGGTCGAGATTGGCTGTAGCGCCAGAGTTCATCGCGGAAATTTTCATTATACGAGAGTGTGGGGACGGGGTTCCGCCTCGTCTGAGCGGGGCTGAGCCCCGCCACCACACAATCTCCACCATACAAACTCAGTCCGCGGCAACTCCGCGGGCAACACGGGCTCCGGCCACTTCGCGGTAAATCTCAAGAATTCGCGACACGGAAGTGGTCCAGGAGAAGCGTTGCGCCTGTTCATAGCCGCGCTGCTTCATCTGGGCGCGCAGCACCGGATCCAGCAGCGCGCGTTGCAGGCCCCGCTGGATTTCGAACACGTTCTCCGGATTCACCAGCAGCGCCGCGTTTCCCGTAACTTCCGGCAGGCTCGACGTGTTCGACGTGACCACTGGGGTTCCGTGGGCCATGGCTTCGAGCGGGGGCAAGCCAAATCCCTCGTAGAGCGATGGAAACACGAAAATCTTCGCTACGTCATAAAAAATGCGCAACACTTCGATGGGCACGAATCCGAGGAAACGCACGTCGTTCTGCACTCCGCTGCGCACCACCGTGCGCCGCAGCCGAGGATGACTGGAAAGATCGTCGCCGATAATGATGAGCTTCAGATCCGGGTACTGCTGCTCTTTCTGCAGTTCACTTTTCAGCGCTGAAAACGCCTCGATAATGCGCACCACATTCTTGTGCGGCCGGATCGCGCCCGCATACAGAATGAAGGGATAGTTGACCAGGTATCGCTGGGCAATGAGATCGAGGTCCGCGTCGGTGGCGTGGCCGCGCAGAAAACGCTCGTCGATCGCGTTGTATACCACTTCGATATGGGCATCCGGGATGGCCAGCAGTTTTTCGATTTCGTTCTTGGTGAATTGGGATACGGCGATCACCCGCGCCGCCCGGCGCAGCACGCGCCGCGTCAAATAAAAATGCAGGCTGCGCCGCAAACTGGAAGAGTCGCGCGTTCCGTACATGTGCTCCAGCAGGTCGTGCACGGTCAGAACATAGGGACAACTCAACCCGCGGGGAATCCAGTACAGGTGGGGAACGTGAACCACGTCGCAGTTGAGGCGCCGCACAATCGCGCGGAAATCGAGATTTCCTTTCAGGGCGTCATCGCGGCCGGCAAGAGGGACGGCGTGGAAATTGGGCGGCAGCGGGCCGCATTCCGCCACCTTGTCCGGCGATCCGATAAGGAAGTACTTGCTGTCGCGGTCGAGGCGCGCAAGGGTGCGGACTACGTTCCGGATGTAGGTGCCAACTCCGAATTCCGTCATGCGACGGATGTCGATGGCTACTTTCACAGCCTGAATTTAACCACAGGGAGCACGGGGGAACACAGGGAATTCGCTGGCGAATACTAGACTTTGTCATCCTGAGCGAAGCGAAGGGCCTGTGCATTTCAGCGTACGAGCCAAATACATAGGTCCTTCGCTTCGCTCAGGATGACAGCTTATGACAGGTTATGCTCTGACTTCGGCCTGCGCTCGTGCCCGGCGCTCGGCATACAGTGGGAACGCCTCGGCTAGACCCAGCACCTGTTTGCGGATCTTTGCCAGCACCGCGGCGTCGGTCCGATGATCGAGGGCTTCCGAGATCCAGTGCGAGATCTGGCGCATCTCCGCTTCCTTCATGCCGCGCGTGGTCATTGCTGGACTGCCAATGCGAATGCCGCTGGGCTTCATCGGCGGATTGGTATCGAACGGAATGGCATTCTTGTTGACCGTAATGCCGGCCTCGCCGAGAGCCTTCTCCGCTTCGCTGCCGAGCATGCCCTTGGCAAAAACGTCCACCAGCATGACGTGTGTGTCTGTGCCACCGGAGACGATGCGATAGCCATCTGCGGCCAGCGTCTGGGCCATGACCTTTGCGTTGGCTACGACCTGTCGCGCGTAGTCGCGGAAGCTGGGTTGCGATGCCTCGAGGAAGCAAACCGCCTTGGCGGCAATGATGTGCACCAGCGGCCCTCCCTGCATTCCGGGGAAGACGGTCTTATCGATGGGCGCGGCAAATTCCTGCTTGCTCAGGATCATGCCCGCGCGCGGGCCGCGCAGCGTTTTGTGCGTGGTCGAGGTTACGATGTGCGCGTGCGGCACGGGCGAGGGATGCGCCCCACCCGCCACCAGCCCCGCGAAGTGCGCCATATCGACCAGATAGAGTGCGCCGACTTTGTCCGCAATCTGGCGCATGCGGGCAAAATCGATGATCCGGGGATAAGCGCTACCGCCGCCAATGATCAGCTTTGGGTGCTCCGCCGTGGCGAGCTTTTCCAGTTCGTCGTAATCGATTGTCTCGGTTTCTTTGGTTACGCCGTAAGGAACGATCTTGTAGGTCTTGCCTGAAAAATTCAGAGGATGTCCATGCGTGAGGTGGCCGCCGTGAGCAAGATTCAATCCAAGAATCGTGTCGCCGGGCTGCAAGACGGCGGCGTAAGCGGATTGATTGGCCTGCGAGCCGGAGTGCGGCTGCACGTTGGCATGCTCCGCTCCAAAGAGTTTTTTGGCACGCTCCCGCGCCAGATTTTCGACGACATCGGTAAACTCGCATCCGCCGTAATAGCGCTTGCCGGGATAACCTTCCGCGTACTTGTTGGTGAACACGGACCCGGCGGCTTCAAGCACAGCCTCGCTGACAAAGTTTTCCGAAGCGATCAGCTCCAGCCCTTCATGCTGGCGGCGAACTTCGTTGTCGATAGCGTTCGAAATCTCGGGATCAACTTCATAGAGCGGACGGGACATCGAGGAATTTTTCATGGTTGG